>Ga0255771_1005515_pt1 | contig 10983 bp, 9 predicted proteins | sample 011ome_19_FD_179969 | JGI IMG/M metagenome (GOLD analysis project Ga0255771, IMG submission 179969) | Coastal salt marsh microbial communities from the Groves Creek Marsh, Skidaway Island, Georgia - 011510BT metaG (version 2) | ecosystem: Environmental > Aquatic > Marine > Intertidal zone > Salt...
CGCTCGATGATCAAATCAGTCGCTCTGGAAGCTGCTTACGGCAAGTAATCAAGAATTAGATGCGTCGGCTCCTCCCTGAAAGGACGCATCTAGTCGGACCACACCAGCCAGCCTCCCCTGCGCTCGTGGTCCATTGGAACGGCGGCGATACCCACCTCCTCCCGGGTATCGCCACCACCAAACCGAAATTCGGGCCTGTCACCTCCTCCCGACAGTCCCGATACAACCGCGACCCATAACGCCCACCTCCTCCCGGGCAAAAGGTCGTGAGGAAGCGCCCCGCCTCTTCTCCTCCCGAGATGCGAGCGGGCGCTGATAAATAGAGACGGTCATGCCCACCTCCTCCCGGGCATGGCCGTTTTTTTATGTCTGCAATCGACGGAAATTCCCGCTTGGCCCGTTTTATCAATGAACAGCCTAAGGAATAGACCCATGCAAGCCCTTCCCTATATCTTCCTCTCCGTCGCGGGCGGCCTGAGCCTCGCCAGCTTTATGACGTCGGCGACGATCTTTTAGGCGCGCGAATCTTTCGACGATCCCATCACCATATAACTGGTGATCGACCGCACATGGGGCACAGTGCCAAGCGTATCGGTGTGAAACGCCTTATACGCGGGTAAATCTGCGACCTCGACGCGCAGCATATATTCAAACGCACCCGCAATATTGTGGCATTCCACAACCTCGGGCGCTCTGTTCATCGCTTGCTCAAATCCGACCTGCGCCGCCTTGCTATGCTCGGCCAATCCAACCGCCACATAAACAACGTAAGCGCGGCCGGTTTGCGCAGGGTCCAATCGGGCACGGTAGCCTTTGATAACGCCCGATTTTTCAAGCTCTTGCACGCGTCGCAAGCAAGCCGATGGTGACAACCCAACCGCTTCGGCCAGCAACAGATTACTGATCCGACCATCCCGCGAAAGCTCGCGCAATATCTTTTCGTTAATGGCGTCAATTTTAGTCATCAGTTGCAACATTAGGGCATTTACGCACAATTTGGCAATTACATTCGACCAGATGCCCACTATGATTGCGCTATGACATATGCACTTTTCATTGGCCTTCTCACCTTCGCCTTCGCCTCCTCGATCACACCGGGGCCGAACAACCTGATGCTCATGGCCTCAGGGGCCAATTACGGGCTGCGTCGCACAATCCCACATATGCTGGGCGTCAGCCTTGGCCATGCGTTTATGGTCTTTATGATTGGTGTGGTTTTGCTGCGCGTTTTCGAGGCTTTCCCTGTTCTCCACATCGTCCTCAAGGTCGCAGGCTCCACCTATATGCTCTGGCTTGCATGGAAGATCGCAAATGCCGTGCCACCAGAGGCCAAGACAGTCGAGGGCAAACCCTTCACCTTCCTGCAAGCCGCCGCCTTCCAATGGGTCAACCCAAAGGCATGGATCATGGGCATCACGGCAATCAGCGGCTACGCGCCCCAAACATTCGGGGTCGTCGGCGGGGCTGCCCTCGTCGCCGTAATCTTTTGCGCCGTCAACTTCCCTTCCGTCACCGTCTGGGCATGGATGGGCATGCAACTCCGCCGCTGGCTTGGCACAGCAAAGCGCTTGCGCATCTTCAACATAACAATGGCGGTATTGCTCGTGGCCTCACTTTACCCGATGCTCAACCACTAGGCCTTCGCTTCGGTGTGGCGCTTGAAATTGTCCAAAATCGCCTGCCATCCAGCGCGCTGCATCTCGATCGGGTTTTGATCTTCTGCATCAAAAGTCTCACGCACCAGCACACCGCCGTCCACTTGCGAGAACTCGACCAATAGCGCACGATCATCCAGCATCATGGCCTCTATCAAGGTCATCGGTTCAACACGCGTATAAGTCCCATGAAAATCAAATCCAAAGCTACCATCCTTGGCCTCCATACGGCTTGAAAACGCGCCCCCTTCCCGCAGATCCACGGTCGAGGCCGTTGTGTGCCAATCGTCCGACGCCGCATTCCACGCCATAATATCCGCTGGTGTCGTCCAGCTTTCCCAGACCGTAACCAATGGTGCCTTCACTGTCGCTTCAATCGTAATCTTCATGGTGCTCCCCTTAAATGCGACTATTCCGCATGCCCTTCACTTTGAAAACATTTGGATCATCCATCAAGTCCTGAAATCGGTCACTTGTCGGGTCTACGAGCGCAACACGGGCTTGGCCATCATGATGAAGCGCCCAGCCGTGGGTTTTCACCAAAGGCGAGGCGCGCAGACAGGCCTGCCCTGTGCTAAATATCTCAGCACGCAAATCGATCCATTTATCGCTTGGCACATCACGGCGCACCCCAGTGACCTCAACCAAAAGCGTATCACTATCAAAGACATAAGGTGCCGAAAGCCGCGCGAACTGCATATGCGCCACAGTCCCTGCCTTGTCAGGCACCTTGGCGACAGCCTTGCAATCCTCAGCGGGTAAAATCAACGTATCCACATAATTGGTTGTATGCATACTCGCCCCCTAGAATGGCACCTCGTCCGCATTTGCCGCCGCCACGATGAAGCGGGCCACAACATGTTTGGACCCTGCCTTATCGAATTCAATCACCAGTTTATCGCCCTCGATCCCAGTAACCTCACCATAGCCGAACTTCTGGTGAAACACGCGGTCCCCCTCGGTAAAAGCACTCACTGCCGTCAGATCAATCACGCTGTGCTTGGCCTGTTGCGGCTGCTGCACTCCCCGCTGCTGACTACGGCTTTGTAATCTGCGCCAACCAGGAGAGTTGTAAACATCGGCCTCTGACGCCTTTTCGTGCAAGTTCGACCCAAAGCCGTCTTGCACCGCAGGATTGGCACTCGCAGCCATGCCCGCCGCCCCAAACCCGCCGCCATAAAGGCCAGGAGGCGTCAAAACTTCCACATGTTCCTCGGGCAATTCATCAATAAAACGCGATGGCATGGCCGATTGCCACTGCCCGTAAACCCGACGGTTGGCCGCAAATGAAATCGTGCAAAGCGCTTCCGCACGCGTGATCCCGACATAGGCCAAGCGGCGCTCCTCCTCGAGACCCTTTATTCCGCTTTCATCCATCGACCGCTGGGACGGAAACAACCCATCCTCCCAACCGGGCAAAAACACCGCAGGAAATTCCAGACCTTTGGCCGCGTGCAGCGTCATAATCGACACCTTCTCGCCCTGCTCTTCGGTCTCATTGTCCATAATCAGGCTGACATGCTCCAGAAACCCTTGCAGGTTCTCGAAATTCTCCAGCGCCTTCACTAATTCCTTGAGGTTCTCCAGCCGCCCCGGTGCTTCTGGCGTCTTATCGTTTTGCCAAAATCCCGTGTAGCCGCTTTCGTCCAAAATCATCTCGGCCAGTTCGACATGGGTATCGGCCTCCGCTAGCACTTGGCGATGCCAGCGATCCAAGCCCTGCACCAAAATCGTGAGCTCTTTCAGCCCCTTGCCGCCCAGCAGCTTGCCCTCGCAAACCAGTCGCGCGCCCTCAATCAGGTTCACCCCATTCTCTCGCGCCGTGCGCTGAATGGTCTGCACCGCCTTGTCACCCAGCCCGCGTTTCGGCGTATTCACGATCCGCTCGAACGCCAGATCATCGTCCTGTGACACGGCCAGCCTGAAATAAGCCATCGCATCGCGAATTTCCAAACGCTCATAAAACCGCGGTCCGCCGATGACACGATAAGGCAAGCCAATCGTCAGAAACCTGTCCTCAAAGGCGCGCATCTGATGCGAGGCGCGCACCAAAATCGCCATGTCATCAAGGCCCATCTTGTCCATCTGCCGCGTGCCGCGCTGCAAGGCCTCGATCTCTTCACCGATCCAGCGCGCCTCTTCCTCGCCGTCCCAATGACCAATCAAACGGACTTTTTCGCCCTCTTCGCGGTCGGTGAACAAGGTCTTGCCAAGCCGTCCCTTATTGGCCGCGATTACACCCGACGCTGCGGCCAGAATATGCGGCGTCGAGCGATAGTTCTGCTCCAGACGCACCACAACCGCCCCCGGAAAATCCTTCTCGAAGCGCAAGATATTGCCCACCTCGGCCCCGCGCCAGCCGTAGATCGACTGATCATCATCACCCACGCAGCAAATATTCTTATGCTGCGCCGCCAACAGACGCAGCCACAAATACTGCGCCACGTTGGTATCTTGATACTCGTCGACCAAAATAAACTTAAAGCGGCGCTGATATTGTTCTAAAACATCACCGTGCTTCTGCAAAATCGTGACCATATGCAGCAGAATATCGCCGAAATCGACCGCATTCAGATCGCGCAAGCGGCTCTGATAGGCGGCATAAAGCGCGATCCCCTTGTGATCAAACACACCACTATCGGCCACAGGCACCGCATCAGGCACCAACGCGCGGTTCTTCCAACCGTCGATAATCCCAGACAACATCCGTGGCGGCCAACGCTTCTCATCCACACCCGCCGCAATAATCAACTGCTTCATTAATCGGATCTGATCATCGGTGTCCAAAATCGTAAAATTGGATTTCAACCCCACCAATTCCGCGTGGCGGCGCAGCAACTTTGCACAAACCGAATGGAACGTGCCCAACCATGGCATCCCCTCGACGGCCTCGCCCATCATGCGGCCAATGCGCAACTTCATCTCGCGGGCGGCCTTATTGGTAAAGGTCACCGCCAAAATCTCATGCGGCCGCGCCGTGCCCGTGGCCAGCAAATGCCCAATACGCGTGGTCAATGCCTTGGTTTTACCCGTGCCTGCCCCCGCCAACATTAACACAGGGCCATGCATGGCCTCCACGGCCTCACGCTGTGCAGGGTTCAGCCCTTCCATATACGGAGCAGCACGGCCAACCATTGCGCGTTGGCTTAAAGGAACAGCAGCCTCAAAGGCATTATCTTCAGAATATCCAGTCATAGGCACAAAGATAGCCACATCAACAGCAATAGAAAACCCTTGTTCTTCTTACGTTCCACCTTTCTTTCCATGTCAGGTCAAACTCCCGCCGGAGGCTCCAACACTTCCCCAACACGAGGCACCGTTGTGAAGCGCACCGCCCGCAGCATGCGGCGCCGAAGGCGCAATCTTTTCTTCCCCAACACCAAAAACATACGCTAGCGTCCAGTCATGACACTCCACAACCGATACCCTGCCATATCCGACCTCAAATCCCGCGCCCGCAGGAGAATTCCCCATTTTGTCTGGGAATATCTCGACAGCGCGACGGGCACCGAGGCGACTCAAGCCCGCAACCGCATGGCCCTCGACAAAATCCTATTCCATCCGTCCATCCTCCACGGTGAATTCACTCCCGACTTAAGCACAACATTCTTATCAAGATCTTACCCGCTCCCCGTCGGCATCGCCCCGGTCGGCATGTCAGGGCTGATCTGGCCTGAAGCCGAAAAGCGCCTCGCCCAAACCGCCGCTACCGAAAGCATCCCCTACACCCTCTCCACCGTCGCCACTCAAACACCCGAAGACCTGAGCGCATACATCGGCAATCAAGGCTGGTTCCAAGTCTACCCGCCCCGCGACGCCGACATCCGCGCCGACATGCTCAAACGCGCAAAAGACGCCGGTTTCCATACCCTTGTCATGACCGTAGACGTCCCCGTCGCCTCACGCCGCGAACGCCAGACGCGTGGCGGCTTGCAACAACCGCCAAGGCTTACTCCACGCCTCGCACTCCAAGCCGCCCGCTGCCCGGCATGGCTCGCGGGCATCCGCAAAACGGGCATGCCGCGCATGAAACTGATGGATAGCTACGCCAGCCAGCAAACAGCACTCCCTTCGACCCAACACGTGGGCTACCTGCTGCGCACCTCGCCTGACTGGTCGTACGTGCAAAAACTGCGCGATGCATGGGATGGCCCGCTGGTCATCAAAGGGGTCAGCCGCCCCGATGACGCATACGCGCTCGAACAGGCAGGCGTCGACGCGCTTTGGGTGTCCAACCACGCCGGGCGGCAATTCGACGGCGGATTGGCAACAATCGAGACCCTGCCCGACGTCAGAAGTGCCACGACCCTCCCACTCATCATGGATAGTGGCATTGAGGGCGGGCTTGACGTGATCCGCGCCATTGCTCTGGGTGCCGATTTCGTCATGCTGGGGCGCGCATTTCACTACGGGCTTGGCGCCCTCGGCATCTCAGGCCCCGCGCACGTTATCGACATCCTGCGCCAAGATATGATTGCCAACATGGGGCAATTGGGGGCAAAAACATTGACTGATTTGAAAAGCCGGCTTGTATCCCCGCCCCAGTAGTCGCAGGAAAATCGCGCAGTTCGCGCTCTTTCCGCAGGACAAACGCCTGTTAGCGCACAACATTTCAGCACAAGAATTATGTTACCGCTAACGGTGGTCAAAATCTACCTGTTTACCTTCTCAAGATTTCTGCCTAACAATGCTGCAACTGCACAATCCTCGGGGAATGAACTATGGCCGACTTCAAGAAAATTCTGATCGCCAACCGCGGCGAAATCGCGATCCGTATCATGCGGGCGGCCAACGAGATGGGCAAGAAAACCGTGGCGGTCTATGCCGAAGAGGACAAACTCGGCCTGCACCGCTTTAAGGCTGACGAGGCCTACCGCATCGGCGAGGGGCTTGGTCCCGTTGCAGCCTACCTCTCCATCCCCGAAATCATCCGCGTCGCCAAAATGTCTGGCGCAGATGCGATTCACCCCGGCTACGGCCTATTGTCCGAAAACCCTGACTTCGTCGACGCCTGCACTGACGCCGGCATCACCTTCATCGGCCCCAAGGCCGCGACCATGCGCAAGCTTGGCGACAAGGCCTCTGCCCGCGACGTCGCGGTCGAGGCTGGCGTCCCCGTTATCCCCGCCACCGAAGTGCTCGGCGACGACATGGAACTGGTCAAGAAACAAGCTGCCGCTGTCGGCTATCCCCTGATGCTCAAGGCCTCTTTTGGTGGCGGTGGTCGCGGTATGCGCGCCATCAATTCCGAGAAGGAACTGGTTGAAAAGGTCCTTGAGGGTCGCCGCGAAGCCGAAGCCGCCTTTGGCAATGGCGCTGGTTTCCTTGAGAAAATGATTGTCCGCGCCCGTCACGTCGAGGTCCAGATTCTGGGCGACAGTCACGGCCAAATCTACCACCTCTGGGAACGCGACTGCTCTGTGCAACGCCGCAACCAAAAGGTGGTTGAACGTGCGCCCGCCCCTTACCTTTCCAGCACGCAACGCGAACAGCTTTGTAACTTGGGCAAGAAAATCTGCCAATTCGTGAATTACGAATGTGCAGGCACGGTCGAATTCCTGATGGATATGGACTCGGGCGAATTCTATTTCATCGAAGTAAACCCACGCGTCCAAGTCGAGCACACCGTCACCGAAGAGGTCACAGGCATCGACATCGTGCGCGCCCAAATCCTGATCGCCGAGGGCAAATCCATCGTCGAGGCCACAGGCTGCGCGTCGCAATATGACGTCAAACTCGACGGCCACGCCCTGCAATGCCGCGTCACCACAGAAGACCCGCAAAACAACTTCATCCCCGACTATGGCCGCATCCAGATGTATCGCTCGGCCACGGGTCCGGGCATCCGGCTTGACGGCGGCACTGCCTATTCAGGCGCAGTGATCACCCGCTTCTACGACTCGCTGCTGACCAAGGTCACTGCCCGCGCGCCCACACCGGAAATGGCCATCGCCCGCATGGACCGCGCCCTGCGCGAGTTCCGTATTCGCGGCGTGTCCACCAACATCGCCTTCGTGGAAAATCTGCTCAAGCACCCGACCTTCCTTAACAATGAATACCACACCAAATTCATCGACGAGACTCCGGGCCTGTTTGATTTCAAAAAGCGCCGCGACCGCGCGACCAAGATCCTGACCTATATCGCCGACATCACGGTGAACGGGCATCCTGAAACCCAAGGCCGCGCCAAACCGCACGCCGAGGCGAAACTTCCGCGTCCGCCCGTCAAGCCGACGCTCGAGGTGCCTGCGGGCACACGCACGCTGCTTGACGCCGAAGGCCCTGCCGCCGTTGTCGCGTGGATGAAGACGCAAAAACAACTGCTGATCACCGACACCACAATGCGCGACGGCCACCAGTCCTTGCTCGCGACCCGCATGCGCTCCATCGACATGATCAACGCGGCCCCCGCTTATGCCACCAAAATGTCGCAGCTTTTCTCCGTCGAATGCTGGGGCGGTGCGACCTTCGATGTGGCCTACCGCTTCTTGCAGGAATGCCCGTGGCAGCGCCTGCGCGACATCCGCGCCCATATGCCCAACATCATGACGCAAATGCTGCTGCGCGCCTCGAACGGCGTCGGCTACACCAACTACCCCGACAACGTCGTGCAATCCTTCGTGGCCCAAGCCGCGATATCCGGCGTCGACGTCTTCCGCGTGTTCGACAGCCTTAACTGGGTTGAAAACATGCGCGTCGCGATGGATGCAGTCGTGGACTCAGGCAAGATCTGCGAAGGCACGATCTGCTACACAGGCGACATGCTCGACCCTGCCCGCTCCAAATACGACCTGAAGTACTATGTCGGCATGGCCAAAGAGCTGGAGGCAGCAGGCGCCCATGTGCTGGGCCTCAAGGACATGGCAGGCCTCTTGAAACCTGCCGCGGCAACTGCCCTCATCACGGCGTTGAAGCAGGAAACCGACCTGCCCATCCACTTCCACACACACGACACCTCAGGTGCGGCCATCGCAACAGTCCTCGCCGCCTCCGCCGCTGGCGTAAACGTGGTTGATGCCGCCATGGACGCTTTCTCTGGTAACACTTCGCAGCCAACGCTTGGTTCCATCGTCGAATCCCTCAAAGGGTCCGACCGCGACACAGGTCTCGACGTGAAAGCGATCCGCGAAATATCCAACTACTTCGAGCAAGTCCGCGAGCATTACGCCGCCTTCGAATCTGGTCTGCAAGCCCCTGCCTCCGAGGTCTATCTTCACGAAATGCCGGGCGGTCAATTCACCAACCTCAAGGCGCAAGCGCGCTCCCTTGGACTAGAAGACCGCTGGCACGAGGTCGCACAGACCTACGCCGACGTGAACCAGATGTTCGGCGATATCGTTAAGGTCACCCCATCGTCCAAGGTCGTCGGCGACATGGCTCTGATGATGGTCTCCCAGAACCTGACCCGCGCCCAAGTCGAGGACCCTGACATCGACGTAATCTTCCCCGATAGCGTCATCGACATGATGAAAGGTAGCCTCGGCCAACCCCCGGGCGGCTGGCCAACAGCGATCCAAAAGAAAATCCTTAAAGGTGAAAAAGCCTCCACCGACCGCCCCGGCGCGCACCTGCCCGCCGTCGATCTGGAAGCAACACGAGCTGATCTCTCTAAGCAACTCGACGGCCGCAACATCGACGACGAAGACCTCAACGGATACCTCATGTACCCCAAGGTCTTCCTTGATTACATGGGCCGCCACCGCACTTACGGCCCTGTGCGCACCCTGCCAACCAAGACGTTCTTCTACGGCATGAAACCCGCCGACGAGATCAGCGTCGAAATCGATCCGGGCAAAACGCTTGAAATCCGCATGCAGGCCGTGTCGGAAAACAACGAGGATGGCGAGGTTAAAGTCTTCTTTGAACTTAACGGCCAACCGCGGACGATCCGCGTTATGAACCGCATGATCACGGCGACCAAAATCAGCCGGCCGAAGGCCGAAGCAGGTAACCCGAACCACATCGGCGCTCCAATGCCGGGCGTTGTTGCGACGGTCGCAGCAGTGGCTGGTAAAAAGGTCAAAGAAGGCGACCTCTTGCTGACAATTGAGGCCATGAAAATGGAAACAGGCATCCACGCCGAACGGGACGCGGTCGTAAAAGCCGTGCACGTGCAAGCGGGCGGTCAAATCGACGCAAAAGACTTGTTGATAGAGTTGGAATAACCGTCAAAAAATTGAACCTTCGCGCCCAACGCGAAGGTTCGCTCTCGACCTGATGGCTGCAAAGTATAGGGCCGGAGGAAGGGATCTAGCTTACATATGATGCGCGCGGCGCACTTCTGGCAGCCCGATCAGCAACAGGATCACGGCGCTAATCACGAACAACCAATGCCCTATAAATCCGAACAAGACCGCACCGCAAATGCCCCCGAAAGCAAAGCAAATCAGGGTCAAGCTGTGAAGTCCAAGTTTCGGCAAGGCATCTTGCCGCATCTGTTTGCCCCCGAACAATCCGGCCAACTCGATACCAATATCTGTTGCCATCCCAGAGACATGGGTCGTGCGGACACGCGCCCGCGAAATCATCGTCGTGACGGCATTTTGCAGCCCCATAACAAAGCTGAGAACAAGCACCAAAGATGTCTCCGGGATTTCACTTTGCGACACAATCAGCGCCCCGCCCAAGACCAGCAGAATAGTCGCTTCAACGACAATCATCACTGCGTAAATTGATCGGAGCTCTAACCTTTCGCCAGTTTGTATCGCAAAACCAGCAATGCCCGCGCCGCTAATAAAAGCAACAACCAACCCAGCAAACAACAGCGCCATAACTACAGCGCCATTGGCAAGGTGATCCGCAAAAGCGGAAATGTTACCCGTCATATTAGCGGTAAACGTTCCCGCAATCAGGAAACCAACCGCGTTTAGCGCCCCTGCTATTGATGACAATAGCCCTGCAAGAGCGAGGTCAATGTGCGACGTCCGGTGCTCGCCTACTCTGATCAGCATTTTAGACCGCTCCAATCCGATTGGCAGACAGATAGCGCAGTCTTACTCTTTCCACAAATCCCTCTGACGATAAGACGTTTTTGAACGCCTTACACCCCTCTCACCGATTACTATCAATCCAACGCGACAACATATCCTTGTCCTTAAAATACTCGTCAGGCACAGTGCGCCGTTTGATCATCGCAATCCGCTCGGCATAGGCCACTTGCTTCGAGGTCGGGCGCCCGTCGCTTTGCACAGGGCGCACCTGTGCTTGGGTCTGAATCCAAACACTCAACTTGCGCCGATCCACCCGCAGTTCCTGCGGCAAAGGCACATGATTACGCAACGACAACGTCCGCGCAAAAGAAAGTTGCTTTTGAGTTGGTGGGAGACTG
>Ga0255771_1005538_pt1 | contig 10962 bp, 10 predicted proteins | sample 011ome_19_FD_179969 | JGI IMG/M metagenome (GOLD analysis project Ga0255771, IMG submission 179969) | Coastal salt marsh microbial communities from the Groves Creek Marsh, Skidaway Island, Georgia - 011510BT metaG (version 2) | ecosystem: Environmental > Aquatic > Marine > Intertidal zone > Salt...
TTGTCAGTCCTGGGCGGTCGGTTTGGGTTGCACTTGGTGAGGTTTGGGGAACACAGTCCTGAGCATGAATGACGAGATGCCCGTAAACCTTCCCCGCTATGTGTTCCGCCGTGCCAATGGCAGCTTCCGGTATAAGCGTAATGTCCCAAAGCACCTGCGGGCTCTGCTTGGGAAGGACACGCTGTATCGTCAGCTGGGAGACAGCTACCGGGAGGCCATGCAGGCGCTGCCCTTGGTGCATGCGCGGGTTGAGGCTCTGCTGAATGATGAGACGAACAAGTCTTCCCGAGAGCGCAGTGTGGAGCTCATTCGAGGAGCGCTTGGGGATGAGGTGGCAGAGCTTGTGCTGGCGGAGGCTGTGCCTGAGTACTCCCCGATTGAAGATGCGCTGAATGACCTTGGTAAAGCGCTGCACAAACAGAAGCTGCCTGCGGAGGTGGTGCAGCAGGTCTACTCGGGCCGCCTGAAGCCAGATACCATGACGCTGGAGAGAGCCCTGCAGGAGTATGTGGCCTACAAGTCAGACACACCCAAGGCCGCCAGAGAGATTGGCCAGCGGGTGGAGCGGTTACGCACAGACATGCAGAGTGTCTTCGGCAAGCAAAAGCTCAAGCACGTAGCTTTGTCAGACATCACCCGACAGGATGCCAACGAGCTACGGGACCACTTGCTGAGTAGGGTCTCCGCCAACAGTGCCGTGAGAATGCTGGGAGTTGTAAGGACAGCCATCAACCACGTGATTGTGGAACACGCGCTGACCCTCCCGAATGTGTTCACGAACCTCAAGATCAAAGGGGCAGGGGCCAGCAAGCACGACAGACTTCCCCTGACAGACAGTCAGCTCACCCTCTTGGAGCCCGCCTTCTCGGGAGATGCCACAGCCTGGGCTCTGTATGTCTCGCTGAGAGATACAGGAGCCAGAGTGTCAGAGGTATCTGGCCTGAGGATCAAAGACTGTGACCTCGTGGCCAAGTGCTTGCACATAAGCCCCACCCCTTGGAGAGGTCTTAAGACCTCCAACTCGCAGCGCTCTGTGCCGCTCTCAGCAGAGGCTGTGGCAGCGCTCGGCAAGCTCACCCAGAACAACACGCAAGACCCAGAGGCACCGCTGTTTGCCCGCTACGCCAAGGAGCGTGGGGCTGACAGCTGCTCGGCCATGCTCATGAAGCGGCTGCGCACCGTCATCACCGACAAGAAGCTGACCATGCACTCCTTGCGCCACCGCATGAAGGACAAACTTAGGAACACAGGCTGCCCCGAGGCCATCTCCCTGGCCATCCTTGGGCACAGCACCAACACAGTCGCTGCCAACTACGGCTCAGGCTATGCTCTGGAGGTCATGCGCGAGCATATGGAGAAGGTGTGGCAATGACAGAGCCACAAGATATTTTTTGCAAAGACAAAGCCCGAGCATTTAACCCGTTCCTGTGTGCCAGCAGCGATAAGCTGAAGACACTGATCAGAGAAGTGCAAACACAGCTGGAGGGTTATGAGGCCTTCCACAAGAGCCGCAAGCGTGCTCGCAGGGCGGTTGATCAGATCACCTATGAGCGGACCCTTGATGCGATCCTGTGTGACCTCTGTGCTATTGCTCTGGAACCAGAACACAACAGTCTCCACCTGCCGCTGAGCAACAAAGTCCTGCGATCCAAGTCACGGTACAAGGGAACAGCCTTGGGCAAGACCCTACCAGACCTCTTGACCATGATGTCAGCACCCGAGATGGACTTTGTGCTGATCGAGAAGGGACACAGCACCTTTGAGGTGGTCGATGATGATCTGAACGTGGCCTTTGTGGGAGGACGACAAACCATCCTGATGCCAGGCCCCAAGCTGCTCTCTCGGATTGAACGCTACGCGATCACAAGAGATGACTTCGGCCAGGCAGCTGAAGAGGAAGTGGTGATCCTGCGATCTCCCAAGCGTCATGCGAACAGCATTGCAGAGTATGAGGAGTACGAGGACGATCCGACCAGTCAGGTTCTGCGGGATCAAATGAGGGGCATCAACGCCTGGCTCCACGCAGCGGATATCACTTGCAGCCATCCTCAGGTGAACCCAGCACAACGCCGCCTGCGCCGCATCTTCAACAACTCAGACTTTGCCCAAGGGGGTAGGCTCTACGGAGGGTTCTGGCAGGCGTTGTCTTCAGAAGAACGTCAGGAACACATCCGCATCAACCAGGATGCTGTGGTGGAGTTGGACTACGGCCAAATGAGCCTCTTGCTCTTGTATGCTGAAGCTCAAGTACAACAACAACTGCCCTCAGGGGACCTTTATGACCTCTCTGAGTATGGCATCCCAGTGACCTGCCGCCCAGGTATCAAGAAGGTGATGCAGGCGATCATCAACAGTCCGGCGCTCCCCAAAAGGCTGCCCAAGGGGGCTCGCAAGCACGTCCCGTCACGGATCAGCATGAGAGAGCTCCTTACTGCTGTTGAACAGAAGCACCCCGCAATCTTCCCCTTGATGACCTCAGGCCTAGGCATGCAGCTCTTCCGTACGGAAGCAGATATCCTAGTGAGGGTTCTGGAAGCCCTCAGGTGCCAGGGTGTCGTTGCGTTGCCCATCCATGATGCTGTTCTTGTTGCTGAAGCAGACAAAGACACAACGATGAGGATCATGAAGGAGGTCTTCAAGGATCACACCGGGATCACCCCTCAGGTCAGTCTGGGGTAGGGCCTGCAAACTCACCGCTGGTGTCCTTCTCGGCAAGACGAGAGGAAGACCCGCAGAAGCTACGCCAAAGGGTATGAGGGCCACCTGTAAGGCTAGGTGTTGTTGTGTGTGGGTAAAAGAAGAACAGAAGAACAATACCACCCTAGGGTAGATCCTAAGGGGGTCCTCCAACCCTCCTCATATAGGGGACCCGTATGGAGGTTTAAGGGCTGGATTGTGTAATGTTGCTGTCTTGAGGGTTCCGCCAAAGTAGTCCTGATGGTTATACTTGCTGCAATGACATATATTCTGGGCGCTCTCGGGGAACAATATGACCGAAAAGAACAATGATGACTGGCTTTTACCAAAGCTCAAAAAAGAAAAGTCAACAGACAGCATCAAGATCGCATCCCAAGATGCGTTACCGCCAAAAGAAACAAAGATTATTTTTGATGGCCTTAACCTGACTGAGGAAGAGGAAGCCTTGCTTGAGGCTGAAACTCCATTAACTGATGAAGCCAAGGAATATGTTGCCACCATAGAGCGCCGAATAGAGCAGGGGCTGTACCATCATCCATTCCCAGATGGCATGTGGTCAGGGTTTGTGCGTCTCAATGAAGATGGAACACCCTACAATCCAAGCATCAAGGAAATTCTACGCCTAGTCTCTGCTTGGTTTGTGAAAAAAGACAATAAATATTACGATGTGAACAACTTACAGATTAGCTACCAGGCGCAAGACTTAAAGCAGGTCATTATCTTGCGCATCAAGGTTCTGTTCCCAAACTTGAAACTTACGAACAAGGATCTGAAAGAGTTCTTTCTTGTCTTACTTGACCCACCCATTGGCGAAGCACATCCGGAAGAAAATATCCCAGTGTGGTCAGGACACACGGTATGTTTGCCAACAAACACGCAAAAGGTGATCTTCAAGGATGGTGTCGCAACAGTGAACCTTTGGAAATACCCTGCTTATCGACGTGGCAAGAGTGTCCAAGCGCAAGCCTTTGATCAGTTCCTTGCTTTTGTGATCCCCGATGAAACAGAGCGTAATGTGTTCTTGAACTGGCTTGCTTGGTCACTGAAGCATGAAGATCAAAAGCCACGCTGGGCTGTAATGTTGTATTCGCGCAAGCAGGGCACAGGTAAGACAGTGCTTACAGAACTGGTCAAAGACTTGTTCGGAGCAGCCAACACCTCCAGAATAAATGGTGTGAGACAGCTTGTGGCTCGGTTCAACAAGGAAGTTTTGCAACACAAACTGGTGATCGTAGAAGAAATAGAGGTTCGCAAAGGATCCAAAGAGGCCAACCAGGTGAAATCCCTGATCACAGAGGATAGCACGACAGTTGAAGCCAAAGGTCTCCCAAGTAGTGTTGAGCCTATCTGCTGTGCCTTCTTGATGACCACCAACCACTTGCCAACTTGGCTGGAAGAGGCGGACAGACGCTTTTATATCCTGAACTTTGACCATGAAGGGTACAACAACGGAGGCGAAGATTATGGAATGTTCGTTGGTCTGGTGAAGAACTTGAAAGAACAAACAAGCGTACCAGCGGGCATAAAGGGCATATATGAGGACCTCATGGCCAGAGACCTCACAGACCACAATGCAATGAGTCTGGACGTCAGTAAGTACAGCACAAGCCTGATGAGAGAGCTGCAAGTGCTTTCTGCTGATGTCGTCAGAGAAGAGTTGCGTGAAGTACTCAAAGGGAACAACATCGTGTTCTTGACCAGTAAGCAAGCAACACAACTCATCAAAAAATACGCTTCTCGAGAGGCGAATGCCCAGACCCACCTCTTCACAGAGCTAGGTTACAAGAAGGCAAGATTTGCCTGGGGTGGTATAAAATCTCAAAAAGCTTGCTGGTACCTAGCGAGCGCTCAACCCAGACAGGGTGAAGTGCTGGTTGGCGGCATCCGAGCGCCGATGGAACAGCAGGTGACAAAAGTAAATGGGTTACTGAGCGAACCGCTGATGAGCGACAAAGAGGGACACAAAGACATCTCTTTCACACAAAATGGACAGCGGGAGTGGTGAGTAGTAGGGTAGCCTTGACGACCATCTGGCTTGCTGAAGGAAAAAGAAACCTCGCAGAGTTCCAAAGGTCTCCGTTCCATGAAGTGCTGCGCAATGAAAGACGGGACAGCTACACCGATCTCTTCGAGAACCATCCCGCTGAAGTCTTGGCAAAGGTTAGGGAACTTTTGGTGGCGGCAAAGATAACGGACCCGCTCCCTCCGTCGATGTCCGCAAGTAGGACCCTCGAAGGGTGTTGGGAGCTGAAAACCCGTGAGAAACCCAAGACAGTAAGCATACGTGGCATCACAGATTATGCTTACAGGTTCATTCCAATGGTGTTGAGCGCAGAGCTGATGGGAGAGCGGGAAGTCGTTCGACACCTTTGCCATAACAGAGCCTGTGTGTGTCCAGATCACCTCGCGATCGGTTCCTATCAGCAGAACACCCAGGATGAACACGAAAGACGTTATGCTGGAAGAGATGGCCAGGGCAGGGATCAAAAAATATAGCCTAACAGAGGTCATGACACAAAAAGTAGCTCGGCTACCTGGCTACTTGGGTAGTTTTGCCGCCACATCACAGAGCCGTCCCCCGCAAAACTGAGGAGTTCCTCGCATCTATGGTGATCACAATCATCATGGAGACCGATCATGTTTACGACCTTTACGGCCCTTGTTCTTGCAGGGGGTGGGCTTCGGCTTGTCCTGGAGTGGCAGCTGAAGCGACGCTGGGACATCTCACTGGCAGTGCCCCAGGCTCTGGCTGGGGCGCTTGTTGTTCTGGCTGGGCTGCCTGAGTTCCTCAAGCCGTTGCCCTTCCCCGTGCCTCTCAGCCTCATCCTTGGCTTGCTGTTGCCAGACCTTCTGCTGCGGAGGGGCTGATATGGATAAGCACAGACCACCCATCACGCCAGGCTGCACTGTACTGCTTGCTGGCTTTGAGGACATCCCAGAGCATGAGTTCCTGGTGGAGGAGGTCTTTGAGGACCTTGTCACAGGGACAGCCCTCACAGGCCCCTTTGCGGGGGAATACGGAGAACCAGACATCGCACTGGTTCTGCGGGTGCTCTTGAGCACGTAACCTTACCACAGAACAAAGCAGAGCGCGTCAGGGAAGGGCTTAGTCCCTGACGCATGTTGTTCTGCATCACAAAATCTCACCCTCAACACACAACCGGGGCAATTGCCCCAGAAAGGAGACGTCATGTCGCCACAAATCAAATACGCCTACAAGAGGCACAACACCTGGATCTACCGCAGAACCTACCCCAAGGCACTGCAGCCTGTCCTCGGCACTGCGTTCAAGCAATCCCTCAAGACAGGGGATGCAACCCAAGCCAAGGCCCGTGTGGCTGAGCTCAATCAAACCTTCACAACCCTCATCAAGGAGGCTCAGGCCTATGCCGCTGCTACCTCTCTCACCGTTACTCCCACTGATACCCCCACTGCTGTCCAAGCTCCTCGACTGGGGGTTACTCGCCCTCGGTATCAGCGGGTGCGTCTTGTGGGGGACGTGCTGTTAGCAGACCTTGCCCAAGCCTACCTGACAGAAGCCTCTCAGCGTCTACGTCCCGGCAGTTACAAGTCGGTGCGCTTTGCGCTGGAGTTGCTCTGCTCGCATTTGGGGAACGAGCAGGTAGGAGCGCTGACCCAAGCACAAGGCAAAGAGGTGCTCGGCTGCATCACCCAGCTCTCTCCCAACGTGCGCAAGTACAGGGAGGGGAAGAGGGCCATCTTGTCAGAGCTTGCAACGCTCTCTCGGGAGCAGGAGAGCACCAAGCTAGCACCCCAGACGCAGGCACGTATCCTCAAGCAGATGTCCCAGTTCCTTGACTGGTGCGTTGGGGAAGGGGAGCTGCACTCTAACCCCTGGGCAGCCCTCAAGGTCAAAGACAGGCCAGAGGTCCATCCCCACGGAATGCTATCGGACGCGCAGGTGAGCCTCCTCCTCAGTGCCAAGGACAGGGTGCTGCACAGTGCTCTTCTCTTCGGTCTCCTCACAGGGATGCGCTCAGGGGAAATCTGCGGGCTCATGGCTGAGGACGTCACAGCAAAGGGCAACCTGGGGCGCTTCATCAGCATCAGGCCCAACAGGGTGCGCTTGCTGAAGTCCAAGGCCGCAGAGCGGGAGGTGCCTCTGCATGGCATCCTAGAGCAGCTGTTGGATACCACCTTGCCAACCTCAGGCAGGCTCTTTCCGCACCTCAGCGTGGACAGGGTGGTGAAGCGCTACGCCTACCTGCGCAGGCGTCACCCAGAGCTGCGTGGCACGGTGTTCCACTCCACCCGAAAGTGGTTCATCACCCAGTGTGAGCGCACAGGGGTCCCTGAGCACTTCACTGCAAGTCTCGTGGGCCATCACTCCGCAAGGTCGGCCAACAAGCTGACCTATGGGCTCTACTCGGCGGGGATAAGTGATGAGCAGAAGCGGGAGATTGTGGACGGGGTCAGGCTGCCTGACTGGGAGGGCGCGTTGTGAGCAGAACCCTACCAGTAGACCCCTGCCTAATCCTTAACATCGAAAGATGCTGCTGGGCAGAGGTCTTTTGCGAGCTTGCTTGACTAAGTCTGTGATTGCTGGCTTCCGATATTAAAACGTGTACTTAATACCAAACGTCAAAACAGGCTCAAGTCCGGTGTCAAATTGGTGGGGTGCATAAAGCTCATTTTCCATAATGCTTCCATTGTGCGAGCGATAAGAGGCAGTTGTGAAGCCACCAATATCAAGCAACCATATACCTCCTGATATTTCTACATTCTCTGTTAAGTTGTAAGCAACGCTGCTTGAGAGCATATAAGCAAACTTCGTCTGGGTATTTCCATTAATCGTACGTTGAGCTCCATCAAGACTGGGATAGGTCTCTAAGACATCACTGACAGAATTTCGTGCCGCTCCAATAAATGCACCAAAAGAAACATTCCATTTTTCTGACACTGGAACCCTAAAATTTCCACCAATCATTGCCGCGATCGAGGAAAACTTACTCTCGTTAATAGTTTCTGTTTCTACTGGGGCGCCAAAAGAGGTTGACCATTTGACCTCACCATAATTGCTGCTCAGCAGCATAGCCTCCCATGATACTTTTCGGTTAACATAACGGCCAAAACCAAAACCCAGCATGTTATCGCCACCGCCTATAACGTTCTTGACAATCCCTATCGGCGAAGACCAACTCCAATTTCCATCATATCCACCCACGGGACTACCATCGGTGTCAATACTAGGGGCCGCACTGGAGCCATAGAAGGATAAAAAACTCTTCCTAATCTGCTGTGTCAAGTATGAGTCTGTTACTTTAGGATTTTTTGTTTTCAAGAGCCCATCTGCAAGGGCCGGACTAGAAGTTGAAAAAATAGCTAAAAACAACGCTACCAATCGGGTCATTTGTTTTCCTTTCACTATCGTAATACACGACTAAATAGATGCATGAATTGTATCAAAAGTCAACAATTTAGCGTATGTGAGTGGTTTTTGCGGGGGTGGCATGGCAACTTGGAGGTAAACTACGGGCTTCCACGTTCTACGATGGCATTGGTACAACCTACGAAAGCTACGGTGCAAGCCTTGGCTTTGATATGGAGTTCTGACGCAACTCGGTAAGATAAAATACTGTCGGTTAGCCCGACGACCAAGTCCATCCCAGCCCACTGTGGTTGGGGTGGGCTCTTGTAGTTCAGAGCTTGGTGGTATTAGATTTATCACGAAGGTTGTACGCAGATATCGGGACCGCTTTCGGGACCACTTCTGAGTTTTGCACTAGCTCTAACCCCCTAAAAAGCAACAACAATCGCGGAAGTTTGAGGTCCTCTCCTGGGCACCAGTCTTACCCCTATATCTCCAAGAATTCATTCATAATAACTGATTATGTCGGAATATGGGACCATTTTCGGGACCGCTTTCGGGACCACTTGGTCGAGATTGGCGCGCAAAGCGTCACGGGTGAGCGGTCGAGATAGGCTTGCACTGGCGAGTATTGTTTCCATACTGAGAACAGGATGGATAACCCAATCACAAAGCTGCCAAGATATGTCTTCCGCCGGGCCAATGGCTCGTATCGGTATAAGCGTAACGTGCCGAAGGCACTGCGTCAGGTCATCCCGAAGGCAACCATCTACCGACAGCTGGGTGACAGCTACGACGAGGCGATCAGACGCCTGCCTGTTGTCCATGCAGAGGTAGAGGCCCTGTTCGATCAGGAACGTAAGACACCGGATAGCAAGAGAGCCACAGGTCTTGTCCGAGAGCGGCTGGGAGAGTGGCATGCCAATGCCTTCGCTGAGGGGGTGGTGGATCCTGAGTGGGACATCATGGATGACTTCGTTGAACTTGCTGAGGACCTGGAGGGCAGGGCACCGACAGCTGTGACGGGGCAGATTGCCAGTGCGAGGGTGAGTCAGGAGCCAATGACGCTGCAAAAGGTGCTGGAAGAGTACAGGGCCTATAAAAGCCAAGACAGTGCAGCAGACCGCTCCCTCCACACCCGCATAGAGCGTCTTCGCAAAGACCTCGTAATGGTGCTGGGCAAGAACCGTGTTGAGTGGACACCCTTGGCTGAGATCAAACGAGCAGATGCCAATGCCATGAGAGATGTCTTGCTCCTGAGAATGGCCCCAAACTCGGTAGTGCGAACCTTGGGTGTGATCAAGGCAGCTATCAACCACGTGATCATCGAACATGACCTTGACCAGCGTAACGTCTTCCAGGGCATCAAGATCAAGGGGGCAGGGGCGAGCAGGGAGGACCGCTTGCCTATGAGTGATGCTGAGGTGGAGCGCCTACTACCAGAGTATGAGGGCCACCCCACAGCCTATGCGCTCTTCCTGACGCTGGCAGATACAGGGGCGCGGCTAGCAGAGATCACAGGGCTAGAGGCTAAGGATGTAGATCTAGAGACGAGGTGCCTGCATATCCGCCACAATGGTATACGCCGCCTCAAGACCAAGACATCAGAGCGCACAATCCCTCTCTCTCCAAGAGCCGCAGAGTGCCTCAGGGAGCACCAAGGAAAGACAGCTGACACAGACCCCCTCTTCCCAAAGTATGCCCGCCCCCGTGGAAGCGATGCGGCCTCTGCCATGCTGATGAAGCGGCTGAGGAGGCAGATCAGTGACAAGAAGATCACGATGCATAGCCTCCGCCACCGCATGAAAGACAAGCTGAGGAACACAGGCTGCCCTGAGGCCATCTCGCTGGCCATCCTGGGTCATAGCACCAACACAGTGGCATCCAACTATGGCTCAGGCTATGCGCTGGAGGTCATGCGAGAGCACATGGAACAACTGTGGTCCTAGGTTGAGAATAAACAATCAAGGCAAATTGGGGAGCCATCTCGGGCAAGTACCTCAGCCAATAAGCCTAAGAGATTGAACCCTAAAAGAAACCCGACATTAAAGAACAATTGATGTTGTTTGTTCTTCTCCTCACTTGGGTGTTGGGGTCCCCCCAAACCCTTATGTATTACGTATTACATATTAAGCATTACGTCTTATCCATTACGTTTTACCCCTTACACCTTACCTATTAACCCCTACGCCTCAGGATGACCTCCTGGGGTGTTTTTGTATTGAGAACTTTTTCTATGACAATGAAGCACTATGACCAAAACCTCACCCCAGAGGCCCTAGAGCGCTACCAAGGCTACAGCCTGCAGGTGTTCACCTCGGGGCGCATTAAGCTGGCCTTCCACCACAGCCATACAGACCGGGTGGAATACTATGCAGACTGCCCCAAGCGGCACCGAGAGGCCTATGCCCGCCAAGTAAAGCGGAGCGCCACAGCTCTGCCTCAGCACTATGCCGTGACAGAACAAGTGCTAGGGGCTTCCCCCGCCACCCTCACCTACCGCGTCCACCTCAAGCGCGACAACAACGCTACAGCGGACAACGCCCACGTGATCCTGGAGACAGAGACAGACACCTGCCATGTGCTCCTCAATGACCTGCACCACCAGTGGGTGCTCCCACCCGTTGTCTGTCAGGCCCTGCTGGCACGCTCTGGCCCCCGCAAGGGAGCTGCTGCCTGCTTCAACGAATACCTCCAAGCCTATGATCATGACTGGCAGGACGCCACCTTCACCCCAGCAGACTACCGAGAGGGGTATAGAGCGCCCAAATTTGGGTATTCTGGCATGCTCAATTCCGATGAAAACAATGATCACATTTTCTGAGCATTGAATGAACAATTGCCCCAAAAAACACAAAAACTAAGTAACTGATATTATGAGATAAAATAATACCCGCCGTTAAAGCAAGTATAACAGCATTTTGCTGCTCTTACTT
>Ga0255771_1005541_pt1 | contig 10958 bp, 14 predicted proteins | sample 011ome_19_FD_179969 | JGI IMG/M metagenome (GOLD analysis project Ga0255771, IMG submission 179969) | Coastal salt marsh microbial communities from the Groves Creek Marsh, Skidaway Island, Georgia - 011510BT metaG (version 2) | ecosystem: Environmental > Aquatic > Marine > Intertidal zone > Salt...
AGGTCGGCGATGGTCAGACTGAAAACGTCTACCTGCTGCACATCATGAACATGCAAGACAGCGCACGTACCTTTACGGTTAAGCCGGAAGGCATGGCTGGCATTCGTATGGATGGTCAGGACACGTTCAAGGTGGAGCCATTGGGTAACCTGACACAGCCTATCAATGTGCGCGTTTCAGCGGATGAGGGTAAACCGGGTGCCAACCAGATCAATTTTGTGATCGTGGATACCGAAAATCCTGCGATTCGCTTGGATGAGAAATCCACCTTCATTCAGCCTAATTAAGCGCTAACACTATGTCTGATTCAACACCGTGGTACAAACATCGCTGGCCCTGGATACTTATGGCAGGGCCGTCGATTGTCATCGTTGCTGGTTTTATTACCGCCTGGCTTGCGATAGTCAGTAATGATGGGTTGGTTGATGACAACTACTACAAAGTAGGGCTTTCGGTGAACCAGCAGCTCAAGCAGAAACAGCTCGCGGCTGAGCTGAATCTTAAAGCGGCGCTGAGTGTTGCAGACAACGGTGAAAGTGTGCAACTCGTCCTTTCAGGATTGCCCAAGGAGGCGTTGCCCGACAACCTACAGTTGCGGCTTGTGCATCCAACGCGAAAAGGCGAGGATCAAACCATTAACCTCATTCGCACAGGCACGCTTTTTAAAGGACCGCTCACGGCGAATCCCGGAACAGGCCGCTGGAATGTGGTGATTGAAGATCCTCTGGCGGGTTGGCGCATGGATGGTGTTTGGAATATCAAAAGTAAAGAAGGCGTTACGATTTTTGCACGACCCCAATAATTTTGTTACGTTGAAAGAGAGGAGCTCATCATGGCTTGGAAAGAACTATTTACCACCGATGTCGGTTTAGGTAGCTTGGCAGTCATCGTTTTTGTGATCGGCATGTCGATTTTTTTCGGTCGCATGTTTAACAAAAAGATGAACGAGAAACCTACCGAAGAATAAGTCGGTTTCGACAATCGCAAAAAGCCCGGTGTATTACCGGGTTTTTTGTTGGTAATCATGTTGGATGAATGATTAATGTCCTGCCACGCAGATTTCTCTGCGATATATCGCGAATACTGTTTTCCAAATCAGGACGATGATCAGTGCGTTTAAAATCGTTATGAGCAGGTAGCCTAGGTAAAGATAGAAAACATTACCCGTCTGCTTCGTCATCAATAAACTTGCAATGGTCATTGCCGCAAGAGGGAACGAGTATGCCCACCATGACAGAAAAAATTTGATACGCCGAAAGTGGTTAATTTGGCTAAACAACAGCAGAGTGAATACTAAGCCAACTGAAAACATAAAATGAGTAAAAGCGTCAACATGACCTGTTAGCGTTACCCAGGCAATAGTGCCAACAGCAGGGGGTGCGATAAATATGAATAAAGTTGGAAGCAACCGTTCTGGCAGCGCAGTGTGAAATACCAATCGATAGAAAATGATCGAGGTCAGTATTGGCCAGAAAAAGAGTCCCATGCTGAAGAAAAGCCACGATATCTCAATAGGTGCATGATGAACGCCGGCAATTGGCACGATCATGTTCCCTACAACCGGAATAAACCATGCGGGGTTGAGATGGGTAATTTCGTAACGATCATGGTGCATCCATGATGAGAGTACATACAGCGTCAATATCAGTTGAAGTGAAGCGCCAACAACCCAAAGTATTAACGAAAGATCGGGATCGCGTTGCAGATAGGCCGCAGAGAGCAAAAGAAGACTAATCGATATCGTCGGAAAGAATGCATGTTTTACCGGGTGCTTTAATTCTTCGATCACCTCAGCACGGTACTTGATGAGCTTCCGTGTATAAATGATCAGAAGTACCAGAAACAATAGAGTGGTTATGCCCAGTAAAATCGAGCTCAGGCAAAATCCGCTATTAAAAAAATGTTCAGCCCGATTCCATGCAATAGATAAGCCGCACATTCCCATGACAGTAGAGAACCAAGAGACAGGAAAGTTTTTAAGCCGTGATTCAGCAGTATTCATTATGGATTTTTTTATTTAGACGAATCATGCCGGTATCGGCATGTTTGGTATTTCTTAGTGGTAATTCGGTATAGACCAGACAAGAGCCGCAATTTGCGGCTCTTGTAGCAAGTGCTTAGCTCAAAATTTCTTCAATCGTAATGTAGTCCCCCACACGACCTGTCATTTTTTCAGCATCTGTATTTACAGGGAGTGTCTTTTTGCCCGGGCGCCAGCCAGCAGGACAAACTTCACCCGTTTTTGTGGCGTATTGCCAAGCTTCAACTTGACGAATGAACTCATTAACATTTCGGCCGACTGAATCAGCTTGCACCTCTTGAGCAACGCAAACTCCATCCGGGTTGAACAAGAAGCGGCCACGAAGCGCAACACCTTCTTCCTCAATGAGTACGCCAAACTTTGCGCTCACTTCTTTGGTAGTGTCGGCTCCAATAGTCAACTGCAACCCCTTTAGGATCGGTTCGGTCTCAACGAAACGCTTGTGAGAGAATTTTGAGTCAACTGAAACGGCCAGGATTTCAACGCCCATTTTTTGAAATTCATCGTATTTAGCATTCATTGCGGCAATTTCAGTGGGGCAGACAAATGTAAAGTCAGCAGGGTAGAAACAGATGACAGCCCATTTGCCCTTGTAATCGTCACTAGACACATGGGTGTAGTGACCTGTTTTAGCATCGTATGCATCGATTGAAAACTCTGGCATTTCACGACGTACCATTGTTGAGCCCATGATTCTTTTCTCCATTGAAGTTGGTGTGAGGACTTGCTCGCCAGATTGATTGGCACTCTTTCGAGGTTTGATTTTTGTATCGCAACTCATACAGACCTTTCTGTCCGGTCAATCAGTTAAAAGAAAAACAATTACAGACTCAATATAGTGAACGCGTGTAGTTGTCACAAGTGATTTATCACTATGATGTCAATAGTGCTTGGCTATGTCTGTACATACGATTACTCAATTGCAATGTTTAGTGTTAAGCGGTGCGCTCTCCTTGATAGTCATTTGTGAATTCACTATCCTCTGTATAAATGCACATACATGAGGACCTAAAATATTCATTGCGGGTCGAAGATCGTGACCCACATTAGGTACGATAAAAGTTTGAACGTCTGGTGGTGCAGCTTGCATAATGCGTTGTGCATCTGTTACCGGCACTTCCATGTCATCTTCACCATGCACCAGCATGACAGGGCAACGACAATTCTGAATTGTATTAATAGGCGCAATGTCATCAAACTTTGCGCCGATGATTGATTGCACCTCATTAACAATCCAAGGTAAAAGTTTTTGACTGGGTAACCAGAGATCTTTTACGTAGCGCTTCATCATCTCTTGTGGGTGTGCAAAGGCACTCAGGCTGACCACGCCAGCCCATTCGGTCCGCGTTGCACTCAATAGAACAGCACCCGCACCGACAGAGTGACCGATTGCGATGACATTCCTGTGATCCACTTGAGCTTGTGATAAAACCCAGTTCCTGGCCGATTCAAGGTCTTCTGCAAAGCGCGGCATAGATGTAAAGTCGGCATCCGAACTGGCGCCGTGGCAGCGAGCATCCAAGAACAAGGCATGAAGACCAAGATTGTGAATCCAGGGTGCAATACTAAGCATCTGCCCCGCGTTTGACCCCCAACCATGCAAAACAATTACAGTCGGCGCGCTATGATTTTCAGAGTGTAGGGTTGCAGGAATCCACCAAGCAAATAAGTGATCGTTAGCTGCGATTGATATCGACACTTTTGTTGCGCTTAAAGCAAAGTGTTCAGGCGATATCTCATGCTTAAGCCGGCGCGCCCGAAAACATCGAATAAGAAGCTTTTGCCAGACTTTGTTTATCGTCATTTAATGATCGGTCTTGTGCTCAATATTTGAGTTGGGTGCAGCGTGCTTTTGCTGCACCTTATTTCCTAACAAAACAAACATAAAGCCACTGCTCGTGCCAAAAAATTGACGTTAGTTCAAGCTATTTGGTAGCTGTGAAATCGTGGACAACCATTAAGCCCTTTTGGCATATGCGTTACAGTAGGCATCAGGGCTGATCTCTGTGTCTCCAGGAAGCATTCGGCAACCCCCGAGTGCTTTTGCGTTTGCACCTGGAATGAAGTGTGAACAGTTGCTACATTTCTTATTGCCCGAAGGTGTATTTTGATACTTCAGCGCATTACGCATGTTTGCGTTTTGACCTGCTAATGCAGTTTTTACATTAGTCAGAAGTGGAAGAACCGCTGCCATGCTGGCTAGGCTGATAAAGCGGCGTCGATTGATGATAATTTTTTTCATATAAAGTCCGGTTGTAGTTATGAAAAAACATTTTATAAACAACTAAATTATATAACACCAAAATTAGGTGCTATTCGAAATACATTTTTTGCTTGTTAAGCTTGTAGCCCCAGGGAAGGCCGGAGCTTTTCCATCCGTTGACCAAGCGCCAATTCTTCTTAGGGCCTTCTTTGACGGTATCGCCCTCAAAGCCATCAGTAACGACGTAGACTTGTTTAAAGCCTTTGCCATCTAGAGCCTTGGCGCTTGGTGCACCACGCTCTCCGCCTGATCGACACATTAGGATGATTTTGTCATCCTTGGTGAGACCGCGATCATTAAGGGCTTTGACGATATCTGATTCAAAGTCCTTGTTAGGTTCCATCGCATACACACTCTTCTTCTCATTCCATTTAGTTGGATTACTAATGAGGAAGGGGATGTTAATGTCTACAGTATCTGTAAAGCCTGTGAACATAATTTCTATGGGGTCACGGACGTCAACGAAAAGAATCTTTTTGCCTTCTGTTCCGGTCTTTAGCTCGAAAGCCTCACGTGAATCGACATAAAGTCCCCAAGATGTTTGACGATCAGGGCTTTCTGGAATTGGTGCTGCACTGGCTTGAAGAGATATCCCAAATAGGAACGCTGTGATAACTAATTTGCGAACAAGCATGTATCGGTCCTTAATGATGAATGGGTTGCGATATCTGGATTAGAAGCTGATAACTTTACGGTTCGGTTCCATCAGTTGCTTAGCCATTTCGTCAGGCTTAGCTGGCTTCACGTTGTCTTTCAAACTGTCTGGGGTGTTCCCGCTATTGGGCAGATAGAGTGCGCAAACAAAAACTTTGGCACCCTTTTTGATGGCGCCATCCATCATTTGGCCCGGAGTTGCATTCGCTGGTTTCAGTGTTTTGCCGCTATTTGCCTTCAACGCCAGGTCACCTGCTTTATCACAGAGAAGAATGTTAACGGAGTCGCCTTGTTCCAGCATTTTATTTGCAAGAACCATCGTCATTCCTTGTGTCATTGTGCTGTCTGAGTTCACAATGAGCGTAACGTTTGAATTATCAGCATGTGCAGCGAATGCGCCAAACGCCAGTGTTGCAGCAATTAGTTTTTTTTTCATGAGGAGCTCCTTGGTTAAAATGAAGGTCTGAGGTTAAAAAGCGTACAGGTTGACAACTGAAACAGTGAAAGTAATGAGACAAGCCGGTCCAGAAAAAATAATAGCCAACAGCCGTGTCTTAGGAATAAAGCCAACACCGCGAATAAATCCTGCTGTCATTGACCAGAAAAACAAATAGGCAGATATACGATCTACATCACCAGTAGGTTTAACTAGAAATCCAGGATAAATACTCAGGGCAATCATGATCCCAACAGCGCAGATTAAAGGAATCCATGAAACTTGGGCCGTTACCGGATTTGCTGGCAGGCTATTCACGATGCTTGTTGTTTTCGGGTGATGGTTCCGGTTTTAATAAGGCCATCTTTCGCGCTTCGGCATTTTCCATCCATAGTGCGTTAAGTATGGCTAAAAATATCGCAAACCCAACACCTAATACCCAAGTGAAGTACCACATACAGAATTCCTTTCAAATTAGTGTTTGATGCACGAGTTTGCAAGATAGTTAAGCAAGGCAACATCAGGCTGAGTATCTGAAGTCAGATAGGCAGAAACGCCAGCTTTTGATAGCTTTGCTTTTAAAGAATCGCCTAGATTTGCAGTGATTAGTACACTAATGCCTTCTAATTTTTTCGGTAAACCATTGCTCATCGTGTGCAGCGTTTCATCAAGATCGAGTTCGACAAACTGCTTGTCTATTTCATCGCAGATATTTGATAACTCATAAACCCAGAATTTACGACAACGTCCTGCGTGCGCTGTAACGCTTTTGATGGTTTGACTAGTGATAGCAATTTTCATGGTTTTGTATCAGTAAGCAGAATGGTCGTTTTCACGGATGTATGCGAGAGTGACTTTGCCGGCCATAACCTTGTACGCCCAGCTGGTATAAATAATGATGATTGGCATAAAAATCAGCGTTGCCACAAGCATAATTCCAAGGGTTAGGTGGCTTGAGACGCTATCCCAAACAGTCAGGCTGGATCCAAAATCAGTAGAAGAGGGCATGATGAATGGGAACATTGATACGCCTGCAGTACCAATGACGCCGATTATCGTTATTGAAGATGCGATGAAACCAAGTAAGGTTTTCCCACGGCTTACTAACAACATCGCGGTCGGTGCCATGACATACACGAGTAGTGGTAGCAACGTAGTAAGAGGGTACCGTTGATAGTTTTGTAACCAGGCGCCAGTTTCCCGAATCACACTTTTTCCCAGGGGGTTCGGAAGTGCGTTTGGGGAGACAGCTGTTTCGATGACGTAACCCGGAATGGATTGCCAGAGCCATATGCCTGCAAGACTAAAGGTGACGATAAGTAGTGTTCCGAATATGTATGATGCGTTGCGGGAGCGGGCGCCTATAGCGCCTTCGGTTCTGTGTGCGAGATAAACAGCACCGTGGAAAGTAATCATGGTCGTTGATACGAGACCGCATAGCAAAGCAAACGGATTTAACAACGCCCAAAAACTTCCGGTGTAATAGGAGGCCAGGTTGTTGTCGAAATGGAACGGCACGCCTTGAAGCAAGTTGCCAAAGGCAACCCCAAAAATCAGTGGCGGTATTGCACCGCCTACAAATAGGCCCCAGTCCCAAGTCTTACGCCACACTGGATTGTCGATCTTGCTTCTATAATCGAACCCAACTGGGCGGAAAAAGAGGGCCCAGAGCACAGCCAGCATTGCCCAATAAAATCCCGAGAAAGCTGTCGCATAGACTAACGGCCAGGCAGCAAAAATTGCACCCCCTCCAGTAATAAACCAGACTTGATTGCCGTCCCAGTGGGGCCCCACTGTATTAATGACCACCCGACGCTCATTGTCTGTTTTTCCGACGAAGGGTAGGAGCGTTCCAACACCCATGTCATGCCCATCCATAATGGCGAAACCAATGAGCAATACCCCGACGAGTAGCCACCAAATTACTTTCAGTGTTGCATAATCAAACATCCTGTGACCTCTTAAGCATGTGGTGAATGAGCGACTTCATTGTCATAACGGCCTGTGCCCAAGCTACCGGGACCTTGCCGTGCAAAACGCACCATCAGATACATTTCGACTACGAGAAGCAACGTATAGAAGCCAATGAAGCCGGCTAAAGAACCATAGAGACTTTCGATACTAAGAGTTGAAACGGAAAGATGTGTAGGTAAGACACCATAAATCGTCCAGGGCTGACGGCCATATTCAGCAACAAACCAACCAAGTTCAGCAGCAATCCATGGGGCAGGCAAAAACCACAGCGCCCATCGAAGAAGCCAAGGCTTTTCTGCGAAATTTCCTTTTACCGAATACCAGGCAGCTAATACAAACAAAGCGAGCATTGCAAAGCCTAGTCCCACCATAATTCGGAATGACCAGAACATTGGCGCTACTTTAGGAATGGTGTCCCTAGCGGCTTGATCGATCATTTCAGGGGTTACATCCGACATGCTGACCACGTACTTTCGCAGCAACAAGCCAAAGCCAAGATCGGCTTTATGCGCTTCAAATGTTTTTTTGACTTCAGGGCTTGTGTCATTCTTGCGCAAAGCGTCAAGCGCTGTTACGGCCTTGATGCCAGAAACGACACGCGCCCGATTATTGGCAATAATCTCCTTGATCCCGGGTATTTCTTTATCCAGTGATCGAGTACCAATCAGCCCCATGACATAAGGAATCTCAAGCGCATAGGTGTTGCGCATTTCCTTTTCATTAGGAAATGCGATTAAGTTAAAACCAGCTGGCGCATGCTCCGTTTCCCACATGGCTTCCATAGCAGCAAGCTTTGTTTTCTGTGCTTCGCCGACTGTGTACCCTGATTCATCCCCGAGTACGATAGTGGATAAAATTGAGGCTAATCCAAATGCGGCAGCAATGCTAAAGCTCCGTCGGGCAAACTCTACATTGCGTTTTTTTAGCAAGTACCAAGAAGAAATGGCGAGCACAAACATCGAGCCTGTTACGTAACCGGCGGAAACCGTGTGCACAAACTTCGCCTGAGCATCCGGGTTAAATAGTACAGCGGCAAAATCAACCATCTCCATGCGCATCGTTATATAGCTGAATTCCGCACCTACCGGGTTTTGCATCCACCCATTGGCGATCAAAATCCACAGTGCCGATAAATTCGTACCAATGGCCATCAATGTCGTAACCAGAAGATGTTGCTGGCGTGACAGACGATCCCAGCCAAAGAAAAATAGACCAATAAAAGTAGACTCAAGGAAGAAAGCCATTAAACCTTCTATGGCGAGTGGTGCGCCGAAAATGTCGCCAACATAGTGGGAGTAATAAGCCCAATTGGTCCCAAACTGGAACTCCATAGTGATGCCGGTAGTGACCCCTAAAGCAAAGTTGATTCCAAATAACTTTCCCCAGAATCGGGTCATGTCTTTGTAAATGGTCTTGCCAGTCATCACATAAACGCTTTCCATGATGACGAGAATCCATGTCATGCCCAGCGTTAATGGGACAAAGAGGAAGTGGTAAAGCGCAGTTGCAGCAAACTGCAAGCGGGAAAGATCAACTAGTTGTTCAGAAATCACTCTTTATCTCCGGACTGAATCGGTTGGGAACCAGCGACTACCTGGCTCCCTACAACTGCAGGGTCTACTGTGACCCGCTGTTCACTGAAGAAAACCCACCAAATCATGGACAGAAGCGCAAGTTTCGCGATGACGAGCAATATCAGTTCGTTTCGTAGCTTGATGTCCTGATTTGTTGAGGCTTTGTTCATGCCGTTTATAGTGCAAACTCCGTGCCAAATGTCGCATGTTGCAACTTGCTGTTTAGAAACGGAATTTTCTATAGACGCTCAATCGATAGCGTGTTCTAATCTTAAAGTTCCTGCCAATTGGCAGATAATGGCAGAAAAACTATGGCGTTAGACAACCCTCCCGAATTGCTGATTCAACTGGTTGCCAGTCTCAATGAGCCGCATGTATTGATTGATCAAAGCTACGTGATCCGCTTTGCTAACGATGCTTACCTGCAGCTTCATAATCACAGTGGGATAGATAGCGTCGTGGGCCAGACCTGTTATGCGGTATCTCATGGTTATTCACTGCCATGCGACCAGTCGGGGGAGAGTTGTCCGCTATCAATGAGTCGTGAATCAGGAACGCGAGAACGCGTCGTTCACATTCATCGCCGTGCCGAGAATGATCTGTACGAATCAATCGATTTAACGCCGCTCAAAAATAAGCGTGGTGATATCGTATTTTTCCTTGAACGACTTCAGCCTCTGCAGCACTTTAGTCCCAACAGCCAACGTGAAGGTTTGACCGGTCGCTCACCGATGTTTCTCAAGATGTTGGACCATCTTCACCGCGTTGCGCCTACCGACACAACGGTTTTGATAGAAGGTGAATCTGGAACGGGTAAGGAGCTAGTTGCTCGGGCAATCCATGATTCAAGTAAGCGCTCTTTAAAACCATTTATAACCGTTGATTGCACTGGATTACCAGAAGCGCTTATAGAGTCCGAGCTGTTCGGCCATGAGAAAGGGGCGTTTACAGGTGCATATGCCTTAAAACGGGGTCTGGTTGAGGAAGCTGATGGCGGCACATTGTTTTTAGATGAGATTGGCGATATACCGATCGGCCTACAGGCTAAACTACTTCGCTTTCTAGAATCTGGCACGTATAGGCGTGTGGGCTCTAACCAGTTAAGACATGCCAATGTAAGGTTGTTGTCTGCAACACATCGTCCATTGAAAAAGCTGGTTGAAAATGGTGAATTCCGCAACGATCTATATTATCGAATCAGTACGTTTCCACTTTCTGTACCAAGCCTAAGAGAAAGGCGTGATGATCTCCCAGTGCTAATCACCTCGTTGTTGAGAAGAATTGAAAGTGGGATTACTTACAGGGTGAGTGATCAAGCCTTGAAGTTGCTAAATGCCTACAGTTTTCCAGGCAACATACGTGAACTGAAAAACATCCTTGAACGTAGTCTGCTTCTTTGCGATGGTAAGACGATAAAGCCATGCCATCTTTCGATCGACTTCGCTTCTGTGTCTCAAAACAATGAACTACAAGTCGACGCCCTCGGCAGGACATTTAAACCAGACGAGGAGATAGGGGTGTTACTCTCGTTGGGGCTGACCAAAAGGCAGATCGCTATGAAATTGGGGGTTAGTGAGCGAACTGTTTATAGGATTCTCCGCTCATTACAATGAGTAGCGGGGTCATCTTCACCCAACCCGTTTGGCAAACGAGCAAATTTTTGCTGCAGAAGACTACCTCAGGATTAGCTCACTCAAAGGTCAGCGGTTTAGGCGTTTCGGTCGGTAGTCCAGCGGCATGCCATGCATCAAAGCCACCTGCGACGCTTTGTACGGCAGTGAACCCCAGTTTCTGGAGTGCCTCAGCGGCCAGAGCGGCGCGACCGCTCGTTTTGCAGTAGAGCAGAATTTGACGGCTGCGATCTGTCAGCGTTGGTTCTTGACTCATACGAAATTCCAGAACCCCGCGTGGGATGTTGATGGCTGATGGCAGGTGGCCTTGTTGAAACTCATCGGGCTCACGGACATCCAGCACTAAAGGTTTTGCTTCAAGTGATGACAAGGCCTCTTCAAGAGA
>Ga0255771_1005542_pt1 | contig 10953 bp, 10 predicted proteins | sample 011ome_19_FD_179969 | JGI IMG/M metagenome (GOLD analysis project Ga0255771, IMG submission 179969) | Coastal salt marsh microbial communities from the Groves Creek Marsh, Skidaway Island, Georgia - 011510BT metaG (version 2) | ecosystem: Environmental > Aquatic > Marine > Intertidal zone > Salt...
GCCAATATTGGCTGTCAGTGCCATTTGGCTGCTGCTACAGAAAGGAAGGTGCGTCACTGGATTGAATATTTAGCTGATACTACCGAATCGCGAGATTGATTAATCTTCCAGAACAAGTTCAAGATTACGCTCAACCAATATTAGCCAGCGATCGCCATCCAGTTTGAGTTTAAGCTGTTTGTGCGTGTCATCGGCATAGTTGCCCCGGGCATATTGGAGCCAGAATTCAACAGTTGCCTCAGCCTCTGACATATCAATAAATTCTAGTCTGTCAAAGCTCAGACTTATTCCTGTCACGCCCTGGATTCGGGTGCGCCGCTGCTCCAGCCACAACTCATAAGACTCGTGATAATAGGGAACAAAGTCCTTATGATAAGCGGCCAGGTAATCTTCAAAACGTCCTTCTTGCCAGGCTGCAACCCAGCCACTAATCACTGTATCGATAGAGTCAAAGATATCTTCTTCAGTAGCGGCTATTGTTTCAACTTCCTGATCAATATCGTTTTCATTTATAGCTGTCGCTACTAATTCGTTTTCTGCGACTGGCTCACTATCCTGCATTTCCTGTGCGACTGTTTCCTGACCGTCTGAAGTAATCAATGAGGCACCATCGTCAGCAACAGCAGGTACTTGCGCCTCATTGTCTTCAGCATCAACATTTACAGAGTCATCCACAGTCATTGTGATTGAGGTCGAACTGCGTTCATCCGGGATGCCTGCGGCAGGGGTATTCTGATCACTAACAGGGTCAGCCGGGGAGTTCGGGGAATCAGCAGGGTTGGCAGAGGTATTGTCGCTAATCTCGTCCAGATACAAAGGGGTATCAACAGCCAATACTTCTGCAAGCCTGTTATTCGCCGTATCACTACCACCTGACAATAAAATAGCCAGCACCATGCTACTGATAACAACCACAACACTAAGGGCAACTTTAAAATAGAGCCGCGAGCGATTAACGGGGGAGGTGGATGCATCCTCAAGAATTTCATCCAGTTCACGAACATGTTGTGCGCTAGCAGCGGGAGCCTCGGCAGCCTCCGGTTCGCCAAGCGGCGGCAAAACAATATCCTGCATCGTTTCAGCGTCAGCAGTGGGCTCAGAATCAGCCTGTTCCGCCTTTCCCCCCTGGTCCTGCTGCTCCCTTGTTTCACCTTTGTCAGTAGCATCAAGCGCTGGCGCGTCATCTTCAGCTGCCACCTCTGTCTCGGGAAGTAAAGATAAATTCTGCAAATAATCGGGCTCTTCCTGAGTCTGGATCCCGGGATCGGACTCAATGTTGTTCACAACTCCAGAATCAACAAATATATCCGGAGTTACATCATTTTCGACGGTCTCATCAGGCCTGTCGGTTTTGTCAGGCTCAGGAATAGTGTCGACAGGATTAACCGTTTCAGCCTGAAAGAAATTATCCAGTAACTCTGTTGTACTACCCGGCAAACCTTTACTGCGCATAAACAAGTCGGTCAACTGCTTGATCTTCATGTCCTTGCCGGTAATACCATGGGCATTCTTGTAACTGGTATAAAAATCATCCAGATCAATTCGAGACATCGCTGACAGGGTAAAACTTTGGTTCAGATACTGGGTCAGGGAGCGCAGGGCAGGGTCATCAAACAGTTCATCCAGCTTGCTCGTGCCGACAATAACCTGTGATACCAGCGTGGATGAGTGGTCGTGTATGTTGTTCAGCAGCCTGATGAGAATGAAAAGATCCTTACTGATCTTTTCAGCATCGTTATAAATGATCACCACCTTATGATTGGCTGAAGTTTCCTGAAGATAGCGCGTCAGTGCCCGATTAAAATTCTTGCTTTTATCGAGGCCAAGTGCGCTTTGGATGAATTCGTAGAGATAATCTGAAGATTCAGGGGGCTGCTCAAAATAAATGACTTCCTGACCCTGAGCTTTCAGTTCTTCGACCAGTTTATGGCAAAAACTGGACTTGCCGGCGCCATCAGGACCGACCACCTTGATGATGCCTTCGTTGATATCCAGCGCAGTGTGAATCCCCTGAAACACGCCAAGGTAAGGGCCGATTTTGTAATAATTTTCGGGGGGCAAGGCCATTAATTGATTATGCTTAATATATCGTGCCGGGGGAAGAAAAGACTCACCGGCATCACTCCATGGGGACCCGCTATGAGCCCCAGATATCAGCCTTGTATTGTATTAAATATCGAGGAAATATACAGCCAGAAAAGTAAGCAAACTGGCAACAACAGCGGTTATGCCTATAGCAAGCCAACCCGGACCCTGTTTCTTGGCGTCGTTGGAAAAGTTTTTCTTGATACGGGCATCTTCTGTGTCCAGGACGGCGCGCTGAACATGCACATTATTTATCTTGGTATCTCCCCGGCCATAAGCAACCAGCAGGGATTTGTGGCACAGAATATTAATCAATCGGGGAATGCCTGCACTGGCTTCAGCGAGCGCCTGTATAGCTTTGGTATTGAATAGATTGACGCCAGGAAAACCTGATCGATTCAAACGATGATTGATATAGCTATTAACCTCTTCCAATGTCAGCGTTGGCAGAGAGTAGGAAAAAGTGATTCGCTGGCGTAGCTGACGCAGGGAGTCCCGTGCCAGCACATCATTCAATTCAGGCTGACCAAATAACACGACCTGAAGCAGCTTTTCAGTTTCTGTTTCAAGGTTGGTCAACAGGCGCAGTACCTCGATACTTTCTTCCGGCATTGCCTGGGCTTCATCCAGCAGAAATACGACCTGTTTGCCGGTCTGCTTGATTGCCATCAGTTTTTTATTAATTTCGCCAAGCACATGATGTCGGCCTTTCTCTTGATCAACATCCAGACCCAGCTCCTCAGCCAGCGCCAGCAGCAGACCATCCGGAGTCAGAAAAGGGTTGGGGATATAGGCGGTAACAAAATCATCACTAACGGTATTCAACAGACGGCGACAAAGCAGGGTTTTACCTGTTCCCACTTCACCAGTGATCATGATAAAACCTTCACCACTTTCCAGAGCCAGCTGCACTACTTCCAGAGCCTGGTGATGACCGTCCAGATCCAGAAAAAAGTCCGTGTTTGGGGTCAGGGTAAAGGGCAGCTCACGCATGCCAAAAAATTCAAGATACATCTTGTTTAATAACTTCCTGTATCTGCGACAGGTTCATTGTAAACCTGCCAGGAAAACGAGGCGAAGAATAATGCAGCACCACGCTCTTTTCAATAAAACACTTGCTTATTAAGATGCAAACACTATGCTGGTTGCGCATTCGGCTCACAATAGGAAAATTTCCTGTTATTCAACATATTACGGCAGTTAGTAGAAAAAAAATACAGGTAAGATTATAGGTGAAAGTATGGGAGATAGTTATGTCTTTTCTGGATAAATCAGAAATGGTTACACGCGAGCAAGCGTTGCCGGGACGACAACAGAAAGTAGCGGTGCCGGCAGCCCATGTAGTGACTGGTAATCCCTTGCAGGAGCCGTTTCCACCACACCTGTCACGCATTGTGTTGGGAATGGGCTGCTTCTGGGGCGCGGAGCGACGCTTCTGGGAGCTTGCAGGAGTGTATTCAACCGCTGTTGGCTATGCCGGCGGCTACACAGATAACCCCATCTACCAGGAAGTGTGCAGTGGTCAGACTGGTCACAGCGAGGTAGTGCTGGTGGTGTTTGATCCCGCACAAATCAGTTTAGCGGCGCTGCTGAGTACTTTCTGGGAGTCTCATGACCCTACCCAGGGAATGCGTCAGGGCAATGATCGGGGCTCGCAGTATCGTTCCTGTGTGTATACCTTTGATGAGTCACAATTAAACACTGTGCTGGCGAGCAGGGACAATTATCAAACAGCCCTGAAAGAAGCTGGATTCGGACCAGTCACCACAGAAATCAAAGCCCTTGATGAGTTTTACTATGCCGAGGAATATCATCAGCAATATCTGGCAAAAAATCCCCAGGGCTATTGTGGTCTTGCCGGCACCGGTATCAGCTGTGCCTGAAATAAGAGATCAACATCTAGCAATACTTTTAAGATAAAATGCCCCTATGACCAATGCCTTAGCAGAAAAACTTGTTGTCGCCATTTCATCCAGGGCTCTGTTCAACCTGGATGACAGCCATGAAATCTATGTTACAGAGGGCGTGGAAGCATACCGTCAGTATCAGATTGATCGCGAGGATGAAGTGCTTGAGCCGGGCGATGCCTTCAGCCTGGTTAAAAAACTGCTGAACCTGAATACCCTTATAGGTAAATCACGGGTGGAAGTCATTCTGTTGTCGAGAAACTCCGCCGATACCGGTTTACGTATCTTCAACTCCATCGAGCAGCACAAACTGGATATTCAAAAAGCAGCCTTTTGCGGTGGCTCCAGTCCTTATCGCTATATCACCGCTTTTAACTCTCACCTGTTTCTATCCACTGATGGCCAGGATGTTAGAAAGGCGCTGGAAAATGGCATCGCCGCAGCCACCATTCTACATTCCAAGCAGGCCAATATGGATGACTATAAGCTGCGTTTTGCTTTTGACGGTGATGCCGTATTGTTCTCTGATGAAGCTGAAAAAGTCTATAAAACCCAGGGCCTGGAAGAGTTTGCCCGCAGTGAAAGAGCGGCAGCAAAAGAGCCTTTAAGTGGCGGACCATTCAAGAAATTCCTCTCTGCATTGCATATGTTGCAACAGGAATTTGGTGTTGATGATTCGCCAATCCGTACTTGCCTGGTAACCGCTAGGGCAGCGCCTGCTCATGAAAGAGTGGTCAGAACCCTGCGCCAATGGAATATCAATATCGATGAATCCCTGTTTCTGGGAGGGCAGGATAAGGGATCGTTTTTGCAGGCCTATGATGCGGATGTGTTCTTTGATGACCAGCAGGGGCATTGTGAGTCAGCACGCGAACATGTCGCAACAGGTCATGTCCCCCATGGGATTGCCAACCTGGTCGTGGATAAATCCTGACCAAAGCAATCAGTAATAGCCGCTAATACACCAGCGTAAAGTAAAGCCCCAACAGTAGCAGGGCGACAATCAGTATTGTGCGCATGACCTTATCCGGAAACAACGATCCCACGTGTGTTCCCAGGTAAATACCAGGCAGCGAACCCACCAGCAAACTCAGCAACAAGCTCATATCAACCAGGCCATTGGCCAAATAACCCAGACCAGCCACAAGCGTAAGCGGAACCGCATGAGCAATTCCGGTACCCACTACAGTGGTGGCATTCCAGCGCGGATAAAGCAGAAACAGGATGGCTGCACCTATCGCTCCAGCGCCCACAGACGCCATAGTGACACAGACACCCAGCACCATACCCAGTATGAACGTGATGATGGTCGTATGCTTTTGCGGATAACCATAAAAGGGAGGCTCGATGCCATGATGGTCAGGGGGCACCGTTCCTGGCCCTAGGCGCCGCTGAATATGTTTTTGAAAGGCAATAACCAAAGAGGTCAGCACCAGCATGATGCCCAGAAAAGTGGTCAGAACTTCCTCATAATTCTCGCTTTCGGCAAGACCATATTTTCTCACCAGCAGGGTCAATCCCACCGAGACCGGAATACTGCCTGCAGCGAGCATCGTCATGGCTTTCCAGTTGACGTTCTGCTTGCGATGGTGGAAAAATACGCCGCTAGTTTTGGTCACCGCGGCATAGAGCAGATCTGTGCCAATCGCTACAGGCGCTGGATAACCCAGTAAAAGCAAAATAGGCGTCATCAGAGACCCACCACCCACACCAGTCAGACCTATGGCGAACCCCACGAGGGCGCCGGAAAATATAAGGATAAGCAAGTCTGTCATGGTCTGTGCAGAACGCCTGTATCAGCAAAAAAAGAACACTGTAGTGGATAATGCATATTCATAATAATAATATTTTGCTATATTTCTATAACTTTTAATTATATCTATTGATATCGCCAAGCCTTATGAAAATTCAGCAACTACGCTATGCCCTGGAAGTCGCCCGTGCCGATTGCAATATAAGTCGTGCGGCTCAAAGCCTTTACACCTCCCAGCCGGGCATCAGTAAACAGATTCGCGCACTTGAGCTGGAGCTTGGCACCGATATTTTTGTCAGAAACGGCAAGCACCTGAGCAACCTGACACCGGCAGGCCACAAAATTATTGAAATGGCAGGGGAGGTGCTGCAAAAGGTCCAGGCTATTCAGTCCGTGGCCCAGGAATATACCGCACAGGACAAAGGTAGTCTGGAAATCGCCACCACCCATACGCAGTCACGCTATATTCTTCCAGAGGTTATTAAAGGCTTCATTACTCGCTATCCCGAAGTCAGCCTGCATATGCACCAGGGCTCCCCCATGCAGATTTCACAACTTGCGGCTGATGGCACCGCAGATTTTGCCATCGCCACGGAAGCTCTTGAGCTATTTAGCAACCTGGTGATGATGCCCTGTTTCAAGTGGAATCGTTGCATACTGGTGCCTAAAAACCATCCCCTGTGCCAGGAAAGCCGCTTAAGCCTGAAACAGGTTGCGGCGTTTCCTATTGTGACTTATGTCTATGGATTTACTGGAAGATCCAAGCTGGATGAGGCCTTTCGCAAGCAAAATCTGGAACCCAAAGTCGTCTTTACCGCGGTTGATGCGGACGTTATCAAGACCTATGTTCGGCTCGGGCTGGGGATCGGTATTGTTGCCAGTATGGCTATTGAGGAGCGTGATGACGATCTGGTGGCTCTTGATGCCAGCCATCTGTTTGAGTACAGCACCACCAGTATCGGGTTTCGGCGTGAAACCTATATGCGAAGCTATATGTATGACTTTATTGAAATGTTTTCGCCACACCTGAGTCCGGAGAAAGTGGCAGAGGCGATCCGTTTACAGGGCAAGCCCGCGGCAGAAAAACTGTTTGCCGATGTCGATATTCCGATAATCTAGCAGATCAGGACAACATCTCTCAGTCAGAGGCTTTGGCAATCAAATTGCTCTGGTGCAAGCCGCATTCCTTCGCTGTTGCCTCTTCCCACCACCAGCGACCTTCACGCTCATGCTGGTTAGGTTTGACGGCTCTGGTACAAGGCTCACAACCTATGCTGATATAGCCACGATCATGAAGGGCATTATAGGGGACATCAAACATTTGGATATATTGCCAGACCTGCTCTGAAGTCCAGTTGGCCAGAGGATTGAACTTGCCTAGCGCTTTATCCTCAGTAGAAAAAGCACTATCCAGCTCCAGCACGGGAACCTTATTTCGCGTGTCAGGGCTCTGATCCCGGCGCTGTCCGGTTATCCAGGCATCAAGGCCAAGCAGTTTGCGTCGCAACGGTTCAATCTTTCTTATACCGCAACACTCGTGATGATCCGTGTCATAGAAGCTGAACAGCCCCTTGCTTGAAACGAAAGCTTCCAGTTTTTCTTTATCTGGAAACATGAACTCAATATTGATGTTGTAGTGTTTGCGGACTTTATCAATAAACTGATAGGTTTCAGGGTGTAAGCGGCCGGTATCCAGGGTAAAAACCTGTACTGTTTTGCCCAGTTTTTTAGCTACCTTGGTGGCCATATCAATGAGCACAACATCTTCAGCGCCACTAAAGGATATCCCGATATCATTAAATTGCTCTAATGCGAAATTGATAATTTCTCTGGGTTCTTTGTTAGCGTACTGTGAAGCGAGTTCGTTAATTTTGTTACTTGGAAAAGCCATTTTTGCTATTCACCATGCCAGCTGGAAAAGACAGCTATTGTACAATGTGGCGATATTACTTGAAATCGCAAATTTTACAATCACTTAGCCAACAAACCTTAAAACCTTCTTAAGCATGGTTCCACGTGAAAAACCCCTTAAAAATTAATAACTTAGAACTCAAAAATAAGAGTCTACCGCAAAATATAGTGCCATTTGCTGGCGGTACCACTAGATGTGGTATTTATCGGTAAAAAGGCCGGCTTTGCCGATTGCATGCATTCGGCGAAACAGAGAGAATGGCATTTTTCATTTTCACCCACCTCAATTTATTCGCAATTGACCAAGTAAAATAAGGAGTTTTCATTGGAAATAGCCTGCCTGGATCTGGAAGGGGTCCTGATTCCTGAAATCTGGATTGCATTTGCTGAAAAAACCGGCATCGAGGCGCTTCGTGCCACTACCCGGGATATTCCCGATTACGACCAATTAATGCAACAGCGCCTGCGCTTGCTTGCCGAGCATGAGCTGGGCTATCAGGAAATTCAGGAAGTCATTACCACCCTGGAGCCTCTTGAAGGCGCTGTTGAGTTCATTAACTGGCTCAAGGAACGCTTTCAGGTAGTTATCCTGTCAGATACCTTCTACGAATTTTCCCAGCCCCTTATGCGCCACCTGGGCTTTCCGACACTGCTTTGTCACCGACTGGAAATTGGGGCTGACGGAAGTGTAGAGGACTATAAAATTCGACAGAAAGATCCCAAGCGTCAGTCCGTCAAGGCTTTCCATGGACTTAACTATCGCGTGATCGCTGCCGGTGATTCCTACAACGACACCACTATGCTTGCAGAAGCCGATCAGGGCATCCTGTTCATGGCGCCAGACAATGTGGTGGCTGAGTTTCCCCAGTTCCCTGCGGTGTTTACCTACACCGACCTGAAAAAGGAATTTATCAAGGCCAGTGAACGAGAGCTAGAGCTTTGAACCGGGATTAAGATGTAAGGCAAGCTCACGCAGCATCTTCGCGGTTGCCCCCCAGATGTAATAACTGTCGTGCTGCAGATAATAAAAGTCACGACGCAAACCGTCTTTTTCGAGGAAGTCCATTTGGTAGCGGGAAAGATCATTCGCCAGCGACAGAGGAATGGAAAATATTTCCTCCACCTCGCCCGGGTTTGCTGTTAGCCGAGGCAGGCTTTCCATCACGCCAAGCACCGGAGCAATAGCAAAACCTGAGGGCAGGGTAGTCGTTTCCATGATCCCCAGCACTTCTACCTCATGTTCCTGCAAATCAATTTCTTCACGTGCTTCCCGCAAAGCGGTATGAACCGGGTCGCTGTCGCCTTCTTCCACGGTCCCGCCAGGAAAACTGATCTGCCCTGCGTGGTTCGTCAGAGAGCTACTGCGTTGGGTTAGTATTATTTCCGGCTCATGAGAGCCCTGGTAGATCAGAATCAGGACTGCTGCCAGACGATGTCTGTCACGGTATTGTTCAAGGGAATGATCAGTGCCAAGACCAGCTGTAAGATTTTTAAGTTCGGTGATTGAAAGAACAGTCACGGCAAGTATTTATATTTCCATGAAAGGGGAATCCTGCAGCTTAGAATTCTGCGCTGAGAGCATCCATAAATAGATTTATCTTGTCCAGGCTTTCCTGGTATTCCTGCTCACCTATTGAGTCAGCAACGACGCCACCGCCTCCCCAGCAATGAATTTTTTCACCTTCCTTTACCAGCGTGCGAATGCAGATATTGCTGTCCATGTTGCCGGAAAAATCTATCCAGGAAAAGGCCCCGCAGTAAACAGAACGCATGACACTTTCCAGTTCATTGATAATTTCCATGGCACGAATTTTTGGTGTACCGGTAATTGAGCCACCGGGAAAGCCGGCTTTTAACAAGGCGAAAACATCGGACGCTTCTTCCAGTGTTCCCGTAATGGTACTGACAAGATGATGCACATTGGTAAAGCTCTGGGTTTCAAAAAGATCTGAAACTTTAATACTGCCGGTTTCACAAATCCTGCCAAGGTCATTACGCAACAAATCAACAATCATAAGATTTTCAGCTTTGTCTTTGAGACTGCTTTCCAGATCTTTGCGATTAAGTAAATCAGTTGCTGCATCCTTGCTTCGCGGGCGCGTGCCTTTAATAGGCTGTGTCATGACTTGCCGATTTTTTACCTGAACAAATCTTTCAGGCGAAAACGACATTACGGCCTGGGTATCATCTTCCATAAATGCGGCGAATGGCGCCTTGGCGATGGTCTGAAGTCGCGTGAAGGCGGTATAGGGATCGCCGGAGCAGGAAGCGGTAAAACGTTGGGTCAGATTAACCTGATAACAATCCCCTGCCAGAATGTAATCGATGACCCGTTGATAGGCAGCCTGATACTCGTCGCGGGAAAAGTTTGAGGCGAATTCGCCATCAAGTGAAAACGTCCCAGGCGGGTTTGCGCCCTTTTTCTCAATTGCGTCAATTACTGCGGTACGAGTCGTCTGCGGACAACTATCCCTTATCACAAGATGGCTCAACTGTTTGAGATGATCGATAACAATTACCCAAGAGTAAATACCAATCAGCATATCCGGTAAATCAATATCCCGGGCGCGCGCCTCCTCTATGGGGATCCAGGGGTGCAATAATTCATAGCCAAAATAGCCAATGGCACCACCGGTAAAGGGCAGGTCATCTGTGCGCCGGGTTTTATGTTCCAATGGAAATTCCTGGCATAGAACATCAAGAGGGTTACCCGTTCTTGTGACACTGTCCTTGCCTGCCACTTCTATCAGCGTGGCCTTTCCATGCGTGCGCAAAACCTTGTCAGGGGCTGCACTGATATATTCAAAGCGTGTGTCTTTTCTTTCCCTGTCGTCACCACTGGCCAACAGCACGGGAAGGGGGAGATGCCGGATCTTTTTGAAAGCCGGATAGGGCGTAGTTTCGTAGGGCAGGGAGCTTACTGAATAATTCTGATCTGCTGTCATTGTCATGCTGTTTTTTTCAAGGGCAATTAGTCGGTCTGGGTAAGCCGGCTATCTTGCAGGCGAGCAGAGCCGGGTACTCTGGAAAAAGTTTCATTAGATACATACTGCTGCCCTTGGCGGAGCCATACTTTTCTTTCATCTGTTTTACCAGAATTCTCATCATCGGTGACAGATCATGTTGCGCATAAAATTCTCTTAGCAGGGTAATGACTTCCCAATGCTCATCAGTAAGTTCTATATTTTCCTTTGCCGCCATAGCCTCTGCCACCGTCTCTGTCCAGTCAGAAAGATTGACAAGATATCCCTCTTTATCAAGGGTTATTCGATTGCCGGCACATTCAAGTTTTTTCGC
>Ga0255771_1005570_pt1 | contig 10915 bp, 10 predicted proteins | sample 011ome_19_FD_179969 | JGI IMG/M metagenome (GOLD analysis project Ga0255771, IMG submission 179969) | Coastal salt marsh microbial communities from the Groves Creek Marsh, Skidaway Island, Georgia - 011510BT metaG (version 2) | ecosystem: Environmental > Aquatic > Marine > Intertidal zone > Salt...
GGCCGCGAAACAGGAAGCCCGTCTGCAAACCACACTCAGTGGTGCCGAACTCGGCAGTGAACAACAGGGCATCGTCATTTCCAATTTTGGCCAGCAGCTGGATATCGAAGCCCTAGAAGGCCCGCGCCAGGGCGACATCTTTCGCTGTTTCCAGCGCTCCAACCTCGAACAACTGGTGACCGGTGACTACGTGATCTGGCAGGAAGGCGATCCTGTCGGTGTCGTCATTGCCGCCCTGCCGCGGCAGAACTTTCTCGAACGTCCGACCGGCATGGGGGAATTGCGACCGGTTGCGGCCAACATCGACCAGATCGTGATCGTCATTGCACCGTTGCCGGAACCCTTTGCCAACCTGGTGGATCGCTACCTGGTGGCCGCCGAACATTACGGGCTTGCCCCACTGCTGCTACTCAACAAATCCGATTTGATCAATGATGACAACCGGGCAGCCTTGTCAGCCCTGCTGTCGACCTATCGCGACATTGGTTACCCGGTGCTAGAGGTGTCCAGTCGTCACGGTGATGGCATGATGGCGCTGCGGGAGTTGCTGGATGACCGGACATCCGTCTTTGTTGGCCAGTCCGGAGTCGGCAAGTCGGCCCTGATCAATCACCTGCTGCCGGGCACCAACACCCTGGAAGGCGCCTTGTCCGAAGCCGGCGACAAGGGCCGGCATACCACTACGTCGGCACGGCTGTTTCATTTTCCCGATGGCGGCGATCTCATCGATTCTCCCGGCATCCGTGAATTTCACCTAGAGCACCTGGACGAGGAAACCCTGGAAAACGGCTTTATCGAGTTCAGGCTCTTTCTCGGTCACTGCAAGTTTCGCGATTGCCGGCATGAACATGAGCCTGGCTGCCGCCTGAAACAGGCCGTTGAAAACGGCGAGATCAGCGCGCACCGCATCGACAGTTTTCGGCTTATCCGCAACACCATCACCTCGTGAATAGCGCTGTGCTTTTCGCGAACGCGGCACGAATCGGTTAAAATCTATTCTTTTCTTCGGACACTGTCATGGCACTGGATCTCGACCTCATCATTGAACCGCAAACCCTGGAAGACCTGCTGGGCAACGACAACCTGCTGATCGTGGATGTTTCCCAGGCTGCCACCTATGCCCAGGCCCATGTCCTGGGTGCCGTGCATGTGGACCCCCAGGAACTGGTGAAAGGCACTCCGCCTGCGCCGGGCAAACTGCCGGACAAGGCCAGCCTGGAAGCGCTGTTCTCCCGCATCGGTTACAGCCCCGACAAGCATATCGTTACCTACGATGACGAGGGTGGTGGCTGGGCCGGACGCTTTATCTGGACACTCGACATCATTGGTCACCAGGGCTATTCCTACCTGAACGGTGGCATCCACGCCTGGTACAAGGAAGGCCACCCGACAGAGAACACCCCAGTTGAAGCGACACCAACTGATGTCAGTATTGAGCTAGACATGTCATTCAATGCCTCCCTGGAGGAAGTGCTGGCGTCACTGGATGATGACAACACCAAAATCTGGGACGCACGCAGTCATGAGGAGTACATCGGCACCAAACTGTCCTCCCAACGTGGCGGCCATATCCCGGGCGCCATCAACCTGGACTGGCTGCACACCATGGATCGGGCACTCAACCTGCGCCTGCTGCCGCTGGAAGCCCTGCGCAGCAAATTACAGGAGCTTGGTATTACAGCAGGCAACCAGATCATCACCCATTGCCAGACCCATCATCGCTCAGGACTGACTTTCCTGATCGCGAAGGCTCTCGGTTTCCAGGTGCGCGCCTATGACGGCTCGTGGTCGGAATGGGGCAACCTGCCGGATACGCCGATTGAAACCTGATCACAAGGCCGCGAATATTCTTTCCGACTCGACGATCACACACCGGTACCTGCCATGAAAACCCTGTTCATACTTTTCCAGTACCTGGTGCCCCAGCATCTGCTTTCGCGCCTGATCGGCAAGCTCGCCAATGCACGCACACCCTGGCTGAAAAACCTGCTGATTCGGCGTTTTATCCTGCGCTACGGCGTGAACATGCAAGAAGCTGCTGAGGAGAACCCGGAGCACTATGCCTGCTTCAATGATTTCTTCACCCGTGAACTCAAGCCCGGTGTCCGCCCTGTCGATAACAGCGCGCACAGCATTGTCAGTCCGGCAGACGGCGTGATCAGTGCCGCCGGTGACATCACGGCAGACAGTATTTTCCAGGCCAAGGGCAAGGCCTTTTCGCTGACTGCACTGCTCGGCGGGTCTGGGGATGCCGCCAGGCCTTTCCAGGAAGGGTCATTTGTCACAGTTTACCTGTCACCCAGGGATTATCACCGCGTGCACATGCCCTGCGCCGGCACTCTGAAAAAAATGATCTACGTACCCGGCAAGCTGTTCTCGGTCAACCAGACCACGGCTGAAAATATCGACAACCTGTTTGCCCGCAACGAACGTGTGGTCTGCTTTTATGATACCGATGCCGGGCCGATGGCGCTGGTGCTGGTCGGGGCCATGATTGTGGCGGGTATTGAAACGGTCTGGGCCATGCAGGTAGCGCCTGCCAGTCATGGCCTGAGCGAGACCGGCTATGAGCAGCAGCATCCGCCGCTGGAGTTTGGCAAAGCCGAAGAGATGGGACGCTTCAAACTGGGGTCTACTGCCATCGTACTGTTTGGTCCGGGGGCGGTGCGCTGGGCTGCCGATCTTGAGAGTGACCGGCCAGTGAACATGGGCGAAGCCATTGGCGAGCTGACGCCAGCATCACGGCAGGTTTAGCCAGGAAATTTCGGCGTCTATTCCTGCCAGGGATCCTTCGGGGCAGGCTCGACAGGATCACTGTCCTTGTTGCCAGAGGCATAACTGCCCTGCTCTCCTAACTGTTTCTGCCCATAATCGCCGCTGGTGATCACGGCACTGCTTTTCTTGATGACGACGGTCTTGGCAATCTTGTCATGGAAGCCCTGCTTGCGCTTGTCCCAGCCGATCCAGAAAAAGCCGAGAAACAGGGTGAAGATGGAAACGTAGTAGCCCAGATAGCGCAGTATCAGGCGTCCGAACGTCGGTTGGCGCAAAGTGTCCGCATCCACGATGTAGATATCCATCATGATCTTGCCAGGGGTAGCCGCGCGATAGCGCCAGAAAACCATGACAGAAAACACCGGCAAACCGTAATTGATAACATCATATGCCAGGCCGGGCGATTCTGTGGCGAACAGGACCTGCGGGCCATAAAACATCAGCTCCAGCGGTACGGCGACCATCAGCAGCAACACGGTATCGAGAACGCAGGCGAGCAATCGTACCCAGAAACCGGCGTATTCCATCGACGTAAACGCATCGCGTGACCCGGTATCCGTCTGGGACGTGCCTGCGCTTTGATGTTCTTGGTCTGTCATCCTGTCCTGCCTGGTAACCTGTTCCTTGTTTCTGGCCATGGGGCTGAGATCGCTGGTGAATCGTTAGCATGACGCAAACCGTCACAGTCGTCTTCAGGAATATCTCTCGGGGCCATGTGCGGCCAGTACCTGGTGAGTGCTCAGGTCCTGTTGACAGGAAAACTGATCACATCACGGATATCACTGGCACCGGTCTTGAGCATCAGCAGACGATCCACGCCTACAGCAACACCACAGCATGCCGGTAATCCTGCTGCCAGTGCTGCCAGCAACCGCTCATCCTGCGGATACACCGGCAAGCCTTCGGCACGACGCTGCGCCTGATCGCGCTCAAAACGCTGACGCTGTTCATCCGCGTTGGCCAGTTCATCATAGCCGTTAGCCAGTTCCAGCCCCTGTGCGACCACCTCAAAGCGTCGCGCCACCTGGTATCCATCGGCATTCACGGCCAGTTTTGCCAATGCGGCCTGGCTGGGCGGATAGTCATGGATACACACCGGTTTCATCAATGCTGGCTCTATGCAATGACTGTAGAGCAGATCGAGCCAGTGGTCGGGATTGTTCGACGTAAAACCGGTATCGATTCGCGCCCGGGCACGGACCATCAGGTCAGCCGGGCAAATCGTGAACGGATCGATATCCAGATGCTGCATAAACAGTTCACGATAGGAAATACGTGTCGCCGGGGGCAGGCCAAGCACATTCTGCAGCAGAGCATCCACTTCTGCCATTAGCTGCTCGAGGGTGAAGCCGGGGCGGTACCATTCCAGCATGGTGAATTCCGGGTTGTGCTTGCGGCCGGCTTCGCCATTGCGAAAGGCTTTTCCCAGCTGGTAGATCGCGCCGCTGCCGGCGGCCAGCAAGCGCTTCATGGGGAATTCAGGCGAGGTTTGCAGGAAGAGGGTCTGCTCGGTACCGGCATGGTCTTTCAGCAGAGCGCGCACCGGTTCCAGGACCGGATCGGTTCCGATCGCGGAAGCCAACAGCGGTGTGTCGACTTCCAGCACATCACGTTCAGCAAAGAAGCCGCGTATATGCTGCAGCAGTTCAGCCCTGGCCTGCAGCATGTCGAGGTTAGTGGTTGGTTGCCAGGGGTTGCCCACCATGGCCGGGTGCCGGATTATTTCTTGGCCCGGTTCTGGTACTCACCGGTGCGGGTGTCGATGCGCAGGACATCCCCGATTTCGACGAACAACGGCACTTTCACGGTAGCGCCAGTGGTCAGCTTAGCAGGCTTGGTGCCGCCCTGGGCGGTGTCACCTTTCAGGCCAGGATCGGTTTCCACCACTTCCAGTTCCACGAAATTCGGTGGGGTTACGTTGATCGGCGCCTCGTTCCAGGTGGTGACCACGCAGACGTCCTGCTCTTTCAGCCAGTCCAGGGCATCGGACACGGCGGCCTGGTCGGCAGCAACCTGTTCGAAGCTGCCGTCGGTCTTCATGAAATGCCAGAACTCTCCATCGGTATACAGGTACTCCATGTCGGCATCCATGACATCGGCCCCTTCCAGGGATTCACCGGATTTGTAGGTACGCTCCCATACCCGGCCATTGAGCAGGTTGCGGAATTTCACGCGGTTGAAGGCCTGTCCCTTGCCCGGCTTCACGAATTCGTTTTCCAGGATCGTGCAGGGATCGCCTTCCAGTAACACTTTCAGGCCGGATTTGAATTCATTGGTGGAGTAGGTTGCCATGGAAAAACCCCGTGGTTTGGTGTCTGAAAAGTGGGGCATGATACAAGAATTGGGGGTGAAACAATACTGGTGGGAGCGGAGTGGTCGCTATGTCTTTTTGAGGATCGAAGAAGGGAGGAAGGCGCGCAACCTGCAGCGTCGGGAATGAGGTAATGATCTAAACTACATCAGTTGTCCGCAATATTTACCTGATACTGACAAACCCATTGGCGCCCCTTACTCCCTTCCTCCTTTCGTCCCTTCCTCCTTTCGTCTCTTCCTCCTTATTCTCCCTTTCTCCTTTTCCCGTCCACCTGTATCCTTCCCCTCCCATGACTCCCACCCAGAACCCGATTCCACTGAAGCCTGTGTCTGCCCGTGAACCGTGGCAGGACATCCTCGCTAACACGGTCAATGATGCCGGAGAACTGGCCCGCCTGCTGGACCTGGACCTGCAGGCCCTGCCGGCCGACCACCCCCTGCTAAGCGGTTTTCCGGTGCGGGTACCGACGCCCTACCTGGCCCGGATACGACGCGGGGATCCGGCAGACCCGCTGCTGCGCCAGGTGTTTCCTGACCTGCAGGAAGCCATCGAACATCCTGGATTCGGTCCGGACCCACTCGCCGAGGCAGACTGCAATCCCCGGCCGGGCATCCTGCACAAATATCATGGCCGCGCCCTGCTGGTGGCCACCGGCAGCTGCGCGGTCCATTGCCGCTACTGCTTCCGGCGGCATTTTCCCTACGCCGACAATGTGCCCGGCAAGGCGCAGTGGCAGGCAAGCCTGGCCTACATCGGCCAGGATGAAAGCATTAGTGAGGTCATTCTCAGCGGTGGCGACCCGCTGACCCTGCCGGACATTTACCTGGACTGGTTCTACACCGAACTGGCAGCTTTCCCGCATATCACGCGCATTCGCCTGCACACACGACTGCCGGTGATGATTCCGCAACGGATTACCGACACCTTGTGCAACATACTGGCGAATCCGCGCTTTCAGACTATTCTGGTATTGCACAGCAATCATGCGCAGGAACTGGACAGCGAGGTGAATGCCGCCTGTCAGCGCCTGGCAGGTGCAGGTGTCACGCTGCTGAACCAGAGCGTGTTGCTCAAGGGCATCAATGATGACGTTGCTGCCCTGGCTGAACTGAGTGAGCGTCTATTTCAGGCTGGCGTGCTGCCCTACTACCTGCACCTGCTGGACCGGGTCACCGGCGCGGCGCATTTCGAGGTGACGGCAGAGGACGCCGACAGGCTGATGACTCAACTGCGCAACCGGCTGTCCGGGTACCTGGTGCCGACACTGGTGCGTGAAGAACCCGGCGCCGGCGCCAAAACGCCGGTCTGAAGCAGCGGCTCTGCCCGGGGGTGTCAAGTACGGGTGCCATGCAGAAGCCCTAGCGAGAGATCAGATCACGGACCAGCAGGTCGCCCGGTAAAGCCATGGTTTACGCATACCTCGCCTCCAAACTGTGTTTATCACCAACCAGGAAAAGGAATTTCCGCCCTGACCAGTCCCTCACGACACACATCTCGCACGCCATCGGCAACGCCGGCATCAGCGCTGCAAATCAACCTGGTGGGCCAGGACAAGGCCTGGTGCAACCGCCTGCTTAGCGGCTTGCGCCGGGCGCACTTGCGCGTTTGCATCGACATGGTTGCTGCTGATACCGATATCGCCGCCACACCCTGCGATCTCTGGCTGCTGACAACGCAGGCTGATGCTGACCGGTTTCTGGCCGCTTATCGGCAAGCCGATAGTGATACACCGGTAGTTATGCTGGGCAGGACACCTCATGACAAGATGCTGCCTGCCGGTGTCGAGTGGCTGCAGGTTGCTGATGAAAACCTGATCCTGCAATGCCTGACCTGGCGACTGCAGTGGCAGGCCACTCAACGCCACTGCCACCAGCTGCGCCAAAATCTGGCCCTTCTCGACCGGCAGTACCAGGACCTCCTGGCCGACTCACCGAAACCGACCGTGCTCATCAGGGATGACAGGATGTTGACCTGCAATAGCGCCTTCAAAGAGTTCTTAGATGCAGGCACCGATGCTGCGCTGGCAGGCCAGCGTTTTTCCGCGCTCTTTTGCACCGGCGACAAACAGACATTGGGCCGGCTGTATACCTCGGCTGCACTGGCGGGTAGCCGGCATACCCTGGTCACCAAAACCCGACAACGACTGGCATGCCAATTCAGTACAGGCATTTACCAGGGCGAACCTTGCCTGTGCCTGACCGTGCAAAAGCAGACCCGGCAAACCGATGTCGCAACGCAGCCATCTGTCGATATCCTGGCACAACTGGAGAACCTGCCGGTGTTTCACCAGCGCCTGGAGGCAGCGCTGGCCGCGGGCCAGGGCAAATGCAGCATGCTCCTAGTGGCCCGCATCGATAACTTCCAGCGCGTCCTGGAAACCCTTGGTAAGGCCACCACCATGCAGGTAGTGACCGATATTGCCGGCTTCCTGGGTAAAGCCATCAGCAAACCCTATACCGCGAGCAAACTGGGCGCCGATGAATTCGGCATCCTGCTGTTTGACTGTGCAGCAGATGAGGCCATCAGGGTTGCCGACTATATCCGCAGCCGAGTGAACAACAGCCTGCTGCCACCGGGTATCGATGCGCTCGACTTGAGTGCCTCCATCGGGCTGGCCAGTATCCATCGCCAGGGGCAAACGGCGGAAGCGCTCATTCACCGGGCAAGACTGAATACGGGCAATACGGTGCAGGTTGCCCCGAAGGCTCCGGCCAGGCAGCAGCTTGTAAGCCTGCTCCGGAACGCGCTGAAACGGCAAACCCTACCGCTGGCTTTCCAACCCCTGATCGCCCTGCGTGCCCCCGCGCGATCAGCATACAAAGTCAGCTGGCAATTGCCGGGCCATGACAGCAGCACCCTGGCTACACAGGGCCTGATGGCAGAGGCCAACATGCAGGGATATGGCATGGCAACAGACCGGTGTGTTCTGCAACAACTGTTTACCCGCAACGCGGTCCCGCGTCACGCCGCGCTTTACCTGGTCAGCCTCAGCAGCAACACGCTGGCCGAGCTCGCCTTTCCGGCCTGGTTTTCCAGGGTGTGCCACAAACACGACCGCTCGCCGGAACAGTTCCGGTTTGTGATCAGTGAAATCGACATACACAGCCATCGCCAGCAGGTCATGAGTTTCTGCAAGCGCCTGGATGCTCTCGGTATCAGCTGGCATTTGTCGGACTTTGGCCGCGCCATGGACCCCCTGGCCGTGCTGGCCCAAGTCACCCCCGTAGCGGTCCACCTCGATCCGGCATGGCTGGGCGAACTGCAATACAGCAAGCCGCAGCAGGAGTCGCTGGAAAAGCTGGTGGCGGCCGTTCATCAATATGGTATCGCTGTGCTGGCTACAGAGGTCGCAGACTCGGGCGAGCTACCACAACTGTTCTCGTTGGGCATCGACGGCGTGCAGGGCAATGGTGTACAGGCGCCCGGTGCTGAACCTGACTATGGTTTCCCGCAAAGCCGGACGCTGACCAGCGCAGCATGAGCCCGGCAGGGGCGGGTGATTGTCATTCAGTGGTGTCTGCTTTTTTTCCAAAGACAAGGCAAGACGCGTTACACTATCGCCTGTTTCTGCAGTGAGTGAGCAGCAGGCTTTGCCCGACCATACATCCCGCCATACAGATCGCCAGGACGCCCCGGAGCAGCGATTTTCATCCGCCGGTCAGGACAGGTTTCCCCTGCAATTACGTCACAAGATCGCCCTTAGTTTTGGCCTGCTGCTGGTCGTTGTAACGACAGCGTTCTGGCTACTGTTCCAGGGTGAGCTCAATCGTTCCCTGCAGGAGTACCAGGATATTCTGGGTCAGTCCCTGGCGGAGCAGACCGCGTCATCAGTTCGTGAACTGGTGCTGGTGAATGACCTCCTCGGCCTCAATGTGGTGCTGACACAACTGGTGCGCAACGACACCATTCGTGCCGCCAGTGTGCAGGACATAGACGGCAACCAACTTTCCAGCATCGGTACGCCTCCCATGCCCGGCGAAAGCATCAGCCTCTACATGGCTGACATTCGTGTCCAGGATGCCGTGGCCGGGGCCGTCAGTATCGAACTCAATGCTCGAACCGTGGCAGACTCTAGCGACCGTATGCGCAACCTTTTCCTGCTGCTCCTGGTGGTGGGGCTTGTGCTGGTAGTCACCACCGCCTTCGCTCTGGCGGGCCAGTTCACGGCACCGCTGCAACAACTGGCCGATACGTTGGCAGAGGACACGGATGACGAGGATGACGATCCATCTGCAGAACCGACACTGCGCCTGCAAGCCGGACTCGATGCACTCCTGGCGCGCTACCAGGAAATGGAATCGCGGCTGCTAGAAACCGGTGTCTGGCAGGGTGACAACGACAGTCTTGAGGAACCCGCACGACTGTCAGCCAGTGTGCTTGTCATCAAGGTCGTGAATATCCATACAGCCGTCGAAGTCCTGCACCCGTCCACGCTGACCAGGCTGTTGCAGGAATACCTGTTTTACCTGAAACAGGCTGCCCGACTTTATGGCGGTGAATTCCATCGTATCAATGGCGAGTCCGTTGTCGTTTGTTTTGACGAACGGCAATGTGAAGACAGCCATTCTGCCAACGCCCTGTGTTGCGCCGCTCTGTTCCAGTCGGTCATGGCGCGCATCAACCACCGCCATCGCAAGAAAGGCGAGCAGGTGCTGGATTTCCTCATGGCTATCCACAGCGGAGATATCTTTATGGCACCAGGCATCGAAGACAGTGCTGCGCCTGACCAATTCACTATTCTAGGCAAGATCCTCGATATCACCTACTTCCTGTGCAAACAGTGTGCCCCGAATGAACTGGTCATCAGTGAGACCACCTGTACCCAGGCCCGTTATTTTGAAACCTTCAATACCGACGGCGAAAAGGAAGTCAGCATGCCCGCTGACAATGTGTCTTTTATGGCTTATGTTCTGACCAACGGTTTTGCCGAAGACATGGACAAAATTCGCCAGCAACGTCGTCACATACTGGGTACGGATAAGGGGCCCGACAAACGTACCGAGCAACAGGAAGTCTGATCATTCACTTTTCCTGACCAGAAACACTCACGGGATCAGGGCTCCAGGCGGTAAAGGATTATTCGCTGCCCCTCGCGCAGACCATAACGGACTTAACAATGGACGATCATATCAACGTAAGACATCCTTCTACTTCCCCACCCAGGTTGTCCTGGTGGATCATGATACGGTTTTCTCTACGGCATCAGCCTGATGCATGATCGCAAGCTCAGTTACCGCCTTTTCAGCTCTGCCTCGCAGGCACTCGATTATGTCAGCCAGTCTCATCGCCAGGTCAGCTTCCTGCAGCGCTGTTACAACAACTACAAGACCGGACCGCTGGAGTCCGACTCCCTGTCCCATGTGGATGTCGGCAAACTGCACGAGGAAATTTACAACAATACCCGTTTCCAGACCTGCTCAACCGTGATCGTTGACTGCGCCATGCCGTAAATGAACGGACTGGAATGCCTAATGGCATTGAAAAATCGCCATATCAAGAAAGTGCTGCTCACCGGCCAGGCGCGAAAGCATGCGGTTCATGCGACCCAGGTCGAGCGTACCGCCACCTTGCGACGACCCGGCGGCAGTCTGTAAGTTCAGGACTGCGTCGGTATCGCCCTCGGGCTTACCTGCGCCTTGTTCCTATGCGTCCGCCATTATGGCCGGTAACCTGCCGAAACAGCCGTGACCGGCCCGAACATTTTTATGCAAAGGGTCATCGGAATAGTGAAATTACGGGAGTTTTACCAAACCTGGCTGGCGCGCCTGAAGGTTCATCACCCCGTTGGACAGGACCCATGCGCATTCTGCAGGGGTGCCATGTCGG
>Ga0255771_1005585_pt1 | contig 10900 bp, 9 predicted proteins | sample 011ome_19_FD_179969 | JGI IMG/M metagenome (GOLD analysis project Ga0255771, IMG submission 179969) | Coastal salt marsh microbial communities from the Groves Creek Marsh, Skidaway Island, Georgia - 011510BT metaG (version 2) | ecosystem: Environmental > Aquatic > Marine > Intertidal zone > Salt...
TTTTTTTTTTTTTTCTTTGTTGTTTTCTGCGTGTTGTGTTGTTTGTGTTTTGTGTGGTCTCCATTCTCTTTGCCTTCTTTTTTCTTTTTTTCGGGGGGTCGCTCTTTTCGATCCCACGAGCAAGCACAAAAAATCTGACACGTATTTCTCCTCACAACACCAACGCTCTCGTTTGATTAGAGGAGATTAATTTATAACGAGAGTCGACCGATTCGATTGGTTCCTCTCTCTCTCTCTCTCTCTCTCTCTCTCTTTCTAACACACACGCACTCTCAAGCCTTTCTCTCTTCATCTTTCCCTCTGCACACGACGCACACGCCATCGCGTCATCATCATCAGCGCGCGACGAAAAGAGAGAAAGAGAAGAGAGAGAGTGAGAGTGAGAGAGAATATTACCCTTTTTTTGTACTAGTACTCCTTTTTCTTTTCGAGAAGAGGATCAATCAAATTAGAGAAAGGAAAGGAAAAGGGTAACAACGAACGACGAAGCCTTTTCGTCGAGTGCGTCAAGTATACGCACACAAAGCAGAGATCGAGAAACCTTGACGTTAAAGAAGTAGACCCCCAAGCGGACGGAAGAAAACGCCCGAAGAAGAAGAGAAAGAAACAAAGAAGTGAGAGAAGATAATGGGCGACAATCAACACCCTCATTCGAGCAGCGATCAGCCGACCTCTCACGAAGAAGGCCAACATAACAACCAAAGAAGAGAAAATGAATTCTTCAGCGAGTTTGAGGACGCAAACAGATACTCCGTCCATGAAGTCATCGGAAAAGGCTCTTACGGAGTCGTTTGCTCAGCCACGGATACGAAAACGGACAAGAAAGTCGCGGTGAAGAAAATAACCGATATATTCGAGCACGTGAGCGATGCCACGCGGATTTTACGAGAGGTTAAATTATTGAGAGCGCTGAAACATCCAGACGTGGTGGAGATCTTACACATTTTATTACCCTCGAATCCTCGAGAGTTTAAAGACGTCTACGTAGTATTCGAACTTTTGGATACAGATTTGCACCAAGTGATCAAAGCGAACGATGACTTGACGCAAGATCACCATCAGTTTTTCCTGTATCAACTTTTGAGAGGTTTGAAATATATTCACACGGCGAACGTGTACCATCGAGATTTGAAACCTAAAAATATTTTAGCCAACGCGGATTGCAAGTTAAAGATTTGCGATTTCGGTTTAGCTAGGCCGAGTTTCCACGATCAAGGGCCGACGACGGTGTTTTGGACCGATTACGTGGCGACGCGGTGGTACCGAGCGCCCGAGTTGTGCGGCAGTTTTTTCACCAAGTACACGCCGGCGATTGATATTTGGTCTATTGGGTGTATTTTCGCGGAAATTTTGAACGGGAAACCTATCTTTCCTGGGAAGAACGTCGTCAATCAGTTGGAGATCATCACCGATATTCTCGGGACACCTACCTTGGAGCAGATTGCAAAAGTGAGAAACGAAAAAGCGAGGAGGTTTTTAGGAACGATGAGAGTAAAACCGAAAGCGATTTTGAAAGACAAGTTTCCGAAAGCTTCGGAGAAAGCGTTAAAGTTGCTGTCTAGGTTGTTAGCTTTCGATCCGGACGAGCGACCGAACGCGACAGAGGCTTTGCAAGACCCGTACTTTGAAGGTTTAGCCGATCCGAGCAGAGAACCGACGGCGAGGCCGGTGAAGGTGGAGGATTTCGAGTTTGAAAAAAGGAAGATTGGGAAAGAGGAAGTCAGGAGACTATTATACGAAGAGATATTGGAGTATCATCCGCAAGCGAAGAGAGAGTTTGAAGGCGCGGAGTTAGGGTCGAGTTATCGATCGGGCGAAGGAGACCAGTTTGGCGCGCAGTTCGCCGCGGCACAAATACAAGAGGATATGGCGGCTGGGAGTAAGAGCGCTATTGCACGAAAATCACAAAGTTTACCTCGCGAAAAGATGAACGCATATGTAAAAAACGCAGAAGAAGAATACGGGGAGAGAGTCAAACGCCAGGCAGCAGAGCAAGTGTACAGAGAGAAAGTTAATTCAGAGTCATTTAGCGAAGGTCGATCGAACGGTTCGCCTTCAATCCAAGACGATATTTCTTTTGAAAAGGAGAAGTTATCCTCTGCAACTGCTGCAGCATATTCAATGACGCAGTCAGAGATGGATGAAATGATTGATGTCGTGGAAACGATGAGTTTAGACGACGCAGATGTAGAGGAATTAGAACGCAACGCGAGACAAATGTTAGAAAATCGATAACGACGAACGTATGAAGGAATTGGATGCACGATGTTTATGTATTTATTGTAGTAAAAGCTATGTCCCTGTATGTACAACTAAATAATAAGTCTTCCCGTTTCACTTAATATTAACTCACCGCGCAACTATTACCACTACTACTACCCTTCTTCTTGCTAGAACATCTATGTGCTAAAAGCGCGGCCCTATGCGGAAAAGTCTTGTGACACGCCTCGCAGGTCGCAGAAGGAAGCGCGCTACTGCGAGAAGAAGTTACTCCACCACCACCCTTCTTTTCCCTTTTCTTCGACGCGTGTCGCATGAACATTCCGCTATTGCGAGTCTTTTGCTTTCCTAACGGTTGATACCGACTCCGTCGAATCTCTTCGCATCTGTGTTCCTCGTGTCTATGTGCCAAGCACAAAACAGTTTGACATTTCATGCACTCATATTGATTCGATGCATATATCTTTTCTTTGCATCCTTCGATCGGGCAGGTCAGTTTTTTCTTTTTCACGCAGAAATTTGAATTCATATGTTTTTCCATTGTCACGTTGATATCTTCATTTAATACGTACACGACCGACTTTTCACATATCGGGCACAGCTCTGATTGTTTATTCTGTGCTGAAGGCACCTCAATTCCCGTGCAGTCGTGTTCGATTTTGTCTTTGTGCTCTTCGCAGAAATACAAATGGCAACACGAGCAACGATGAGGTAGGAAATCGAGTTGGTTGCAGGAGGAGAGCGCACAATTCCTCCCGAGGTGTGGAAGTTCCATTTTATTTTAGGTGTGCGTACGACTTAAAAAGAATGACGTTTCGATTCTCTTCTTCTTTTTTATTTAGTTTTCTGTATGTGTGTTAAAAATTACAATGTTGTTTCCTCGACGTCTGTGGTGTGTAAGCGTAAACTCTAAAAGTTAACTCTCATCATCATCATCAACATCCTCTTCATCTTCATCCTCTTTATAAAGTATTACTTTTCTTTCTTTTCTTTCTTCTCCTTCTTTTTCTTCTCCTTACCTTCCTTTCCTTCTTTCGCTTTCTTCTCCTTCTTTTGTTTCTTGCCGCCGCCGTTGGAGTCGTCGTCCGTGGAACTCTTTCTCTTCTTATTGACCGAAGTACCTCCCATGGCTTCGACAACTTCTTGCATCACCGCGACGTTACGTCTCGGCGCGGTGCCTTTGTCGTAAAACTCTAAGCGTTCCTCCACTTGCTCCTTCAACTTTTCGCCAAACAAGGAGGTTTGAACGTCCGCGAAGCAATCGATTCGCGAGGCGATTGAACACTTATTGGCCAGGTATCTCGAGATTCGACCTTTGTTTCTCGATGAAGCCTTACCAATAAACGGCGAGTGGAAGATCAAACCGTACTTTGGCGTGTTACCTTTCGTTTTTAACGCTCTGAACAACGCTTTTTCGGCGCCCAGAATTTGGACAGTCGACGCCGGGTATTTCGCCAGGTTGGTCAACGAACCGGCGTGCGAAATCAAACGCGCGCCGACAAAGTCTCCGATGAGCGCCTGTAAGTTTGGTGCAACCTGTGTGGATAAAAGAGAAGAAAAATACGACGTCAGCGTGATAATGATGACGATGCTAAAGATACTCGAAAAGGTATAAAAGAACAGAGAACGAGAATTTGGTAAAAAATGTTCGCGTTGTCGTTTTGTTGCTGCGTGTAATATGACTCAGAGTGGTGCATGAATTGTAGCATCAAAGAATTCAGATCAGGTCTGTGATAGGTGTATCAAATCATCAACGCCATATTTCACGCACCCCCAACGACGCGACATAACCAAACAAGAGAAAAAGAAAAGAAATAAAAACACGTACCGCTTGCATCTTTTCGTTCAAATAGTTGTGTAAGTTCGTTCTGTATTCCGCCAACTTGATGACTCGCTTCGCGAACGACTCGATATTCATCATGTCCACCGGAGAGATATCTTGTCCCATACTCGCTTTTGCGGCCTCGACGACTTCCTTCGCTTTGTCCTCGTCTCCGGTGATCTCTGCTAAAGCCGACACGTGACCGTCGGAAAGCGTCGCCTTATCCTTAATCGCCAAAGCGCATCGACAGTACATGTAGTTGTCCGCGATGATCTTCACCAATTCCGGAAAGTGCCACCCGTACCACTCTCTCACGCGCATGACGAACGTGTTGATGTCTTTGTCCAAAGTGTCGATCAACGCAATCGCTTGGATAATCATGTTATCCGAACGGTTGACGTTAAACTTCACCTTCGCTCTCGAATACGAGTGCGCCAAACCCAACTGTGCTTTTTCGTAGTCGCCTTCTTTCAAACCTTTGATGAACTTTCCAAAGTGTATTCTAACGCCTCTGGTCATCTCGTTAATGGAGTCGTTGCACACGCACGGAATTTTCATGCTGTCTACGATCGAGTTCCCGAGTTTTGAATCTAAAACGCCCAAAGTGAACTTTGCCTTTTTCTCGTCTTTGATTCTCGGCAAGTTTTGCTCCAAAAAGTTGTGCAACAAGTCGGTGCAAACGCCCTCGGAGATGGCGTTGATTTGTTCCAAAGCGTCTTTGGCCGATTTAAACGGCTTGAACGATTGCAACGAGCACACTTTACCGAAACGATCCATGTTACTGTAGAAAGTATAGTAGAAATTTAGTAAATACGCGCGGTGAGTAAACGTGTATCCGAATAAGAAGAGAGGAGATACAAATAGAATTTGCCCTCTCGCAACGAAAGAAAAATTTGGCGGCCCGAGAAGAGAAAATCGGAGAAGAAGAAGAAGACAAAGAAGAAGAAAACGTACTTGACGGTTTCCGCCACGGATTGCGGCGTATCCCCGACCCAATCCATGTCTTTCGCCTCGAACAAGGCGTAACCGGACGCGCTCTCGTAGAGCAAAAACGTCGCCATCTTTTATTATTATATGTTGTACTAAATTCCAAAGGCAAAAATTGGGCGTTGTTTTTCTCGTTAACAAGTTCTCTCCCAATCAATCAATCCCGCTCTTTCTCTCAGCTCACTTCTTCGGCTAAATGCGAACGAGAGTTCTCCGATATCGATGGAAATTCACGTTCGAGTTATTCCCAAGGGTTGGAAAATCTATCGAATGAATGGATTGCGTGTGTGTGTTCCCGAAACGCGACCGAACGAGGAGAGGCGTTTGTTTGTTTTTGGCGTAATTCCGCCGCCCCTCCTCCTCTTTCTTTACAAAGAGAGTGAAAATCGATTTTTTTTTTGCTTCTTCTTCTTCTTCTTCAGTTTTTCTTCTTCTTCTCAAGTTTTTTAACTGCCAACAACAACCTACGAAGAAGAAGAGGAACGAAAATGGGTGTGGTGGTCAACAAAATCCACCCGGAGTACGTCTCCGGAGGATGTAATCACTCCGCGCACGCTTTGGATGCGGATTATTCTCAGAATGTAATCGTATACGCGTCGAATAAGAACGTTTTCGAGTTGCACATTTCTTCGGGTGGAGTCGCGACGATTTTGGGCGACGGCGTCGGTGCTGGTGGTTCCGACGCAAAAGAACGACACCACGAAGCGCCGGTGACGTGCGTGAAGATTGTCGAGAAGAAGAATGTATCAGATAACGAGAATAATACGAACGCGGTTATCGTCCTCTCCGCCGACGCGAGCGGGACAGTCATCGCGTGGGAGGCTGTTGCAGAAAAAGAAGACGCCAGAAAAAGAAAATGGATACCGAGAGCGAATAATGAGCACTCGTTCGGTCCAATCACGCAAATTGCCGCGAAACGCGAGACGAGTGATTCTGTCATCGTAGCTACGGTTGCCGCGGACGATTACGTGCGTTTGTGGAATCTAAATGTCACAAACTGGACGATGGAACAAGTCGGCGAGAAGGCGTTCCCTTCGCAACATCGACCGATGTGCGTGGACGTTTCCGATCGTATTTCTTCTTCTACTACTACTACTACTATTACTACTCCATCATCGTCTTCGAGTAGGTTTGTCGCGGTTGGATGTGCGGATGGTACAACGCGCGTATACGCCGTAGATACGAAGGCGGCGACGGATTTCGAGTTTATAACGGAATTGGTTGGTCACGACGATTGGGTTCGAGACGCAAAGTTTCAATCTTTGACGAGCGATAGTGAAAGTGATAGTAATATGACTTTATATTTAGCCACATGCAGCCAAGATAAAAACGCGAGAGTTTGGAAAATTGTCATCAGAAACGATACTTTAGGAGAAAGCGAATCAACGAATACGCGTTTGCCGTTTGAAACTTTAGCGGCGCCGCCGCGACCGCCTTCGGAAGTTTTAGGAGGCGCGCGAGTGGACTTCCAGTTGGAAGCATTACTTTGCGGACACGAAGACTGGGTGTTCACGTGCGCGTGGCGACCATTGTCAGAGAATAGTGACAATCCTGTCCCATCTTCTTTGCATCAACAGCTTCTAACGGCATCGGCAGATCGCTCGGTAAACTTATGGTCTCCGTCGATGAATGACGAGGCTGATAGTATGGGAACATCACTTTGGTTTTCGTTAGCATCGCTCGGGGAAGCTGGTGAAAACTGTCTTGGATATCGAGGCGCTTCGTTTTACGGTAGAAACTGTTTTATTGCCCACTCGCAATCTGGCGCGTTGCACGCTTGGGAGTTTATCGAAGAGTTACAATCGTGGGAATCGCTTCCGGTAAATTCTGGGCACACGGATAAAATTCGAGCGTTGGTTTGGGACAACGACGGTAGATATTTCTTAACGGGATCCGAAGATCACACGACGAGGTTGATTGGGTATTGGAACGAAGACGCTTGTCGCAACACAAATAGAATTCAAACGCCGAAAGGATGGCGAGAAATTGCTAGACCGCAAACGCACGGCCACGCGATATCGTGTTTAGCATTCGTGCCTCCGCCCAAGAATAGGCAGTCTGGACAGACTAGCAGCAACGATAGTCAAAATAGTCAAAATAGTAGTAAGAGTAGTCAATCATTTATTTCAGGCTCGAGCGAAAAAGCTCTCCGTGCGTTCCGAGCACCTCGAGTGTTCTGGGAGCGCACGAAGATTGGAAATATGAACGTCGACAACGTGGACGTTTTGATTGTTTCTGGTGAAGGCGCCGCCGAAGCTTCCGCGCTCGGTTTATCAAATAAAGGCGTGCACAACACCAATAATAACAACAACGAAAATGTAGACGCGAACGTAGAGTTACTCCAAGAAGAGCTTTCGAAAGCAAATTTAGATGTAAAACACGGCGGCACGATTGTTGAAGAGTACTTGGCGACGAACACGTTGTGGCCGGAAACGTCAAAACTGTACGGTCACGGCGACGACGTTTTCTCCGTCGCCGCGCATCCGAGTGGAAAGTTGCTAGCGTCTGGTGCAAAAGGAACGAAGGAGTCGACGGCTGAAATCTTACTCTGGGAGCACAACGAAACGCACAACGATTGGCGGATGGTGGAATCGCTGTTAGGACCGACGCTCACAGCAGTCGCTTTGGAATTCTCAAACGATGGAGGGACGTTAATTGTCGCCTCGCGAGATCGACACGCCTGCGTATTCACTCGGATTTCCGACGATTCTAAGGATTTATCTGAAGGATGGTTGTTAACGAACCGATTTAAAGCGCACGCGCGAGAGATGTACGATTTGGCGTTCTTGAACGATAGCCTCTTCATCACGGTCGGACGCGACAAAAAAGTAAACGTGTGGCAAATAAACGCGTCTTCGTCGTCCTCGTCTTCAGAAGAAGAAATGAAACCATCGTGGTCGTCCGACTCCGCGTGTTCGTCTGCGCCGACGTGTGTGAGTGTTTTGAACGACGTAACCTTCGCCACCGGGCACGAAAACGGTTCGATTAAAATCTGGACGCGAAAGGGCAAAGACGACGACGACGACGAAGACAGCGTGAAGTGGAGCGTCGCCGGTGATATTCCAAACGCTCACCGCGCCGAAGTGACGAAAGTAGCTTTTAAACCGTCGTCATCAGAGATAGTTTTAGCCACGTGCGGTGCCGATCACGTCACGAGAGTCTACCGCATAACAGAACTGTAAGTAGTTTTAAAGATCTTACAACTGATAAAAACAAAAAAAACGCGACAAAAAAAAGAGCGAACCAAAGAAAGGCTTCCCGGGGGGCAATAAATGTATAATGTTTCGCTCACCTCCACCTCCTCCAACCGTACGACGACAGAGAGAAATTCTCCGCAGACTTCTTTCTTCTTCTTCTTCTTCGCGCAGAAGTAGCCACCAATGCCGATCGTATTCGTATTCATCCTCGTCGAATCCAAATCCAAATTCTCGTGATGGTTTCTCCACCGGTTTCCAACGCTATTTCGGTTTCGGTTTATCCGCGTTAACTCTGTACGCGTTCAATTTAGCCATCGACGATTTACTCTTGTACGAAAAAGCGAAGTCAGTCGCGATGCCAAAGCTGGAAAAGAGCCAGAGAGTGTTGAACGTCGTCGCTTTGAATAGAAATGACGACGACGGCGTTCGTTTAGAAACTGATTTTTGGTACAACGCGTCGTGTAACAAACGAGGCGAGAACGTGCGAGTGGTCGCGTTCATAGCGGACGGAAAGAAGGCGAGTTGCGACGTGAAAGTGGTGATGATGCGGAAATTCGAACACAAAGGAATAGCGAGTAATAGTACAGAGAAGAAGATCAAGAAGATCAAGAAGGAGGGAGAGACGGATGATAGCACGAGTAACGAAAACGAAGACAAAGACGACGCGGCGAGAGCGAAACCGTACCAATCCGCGTGGTTGCGTTCGCCTCTGAAATATCTGCCAGAGTCTGTGAAAAACGCAGTGGCGATGGACCAAATCTGGGAGATTGTAGAAGTGAGCGCGACGTTACCGAACGAGCAAGGGATGGGCGTGCCTGGACAGGTGGATTTGCTCAAGAAAGAGAAGCAGTGGAAACATACGAGTAAAAAGAAGAAGAGGTGAGAAAAAAAGTAGAGCGTGTTTAGTTTTGTAGCAAATAATATTCATTAATGATGAGGTACAGTTCTTATATGTATATGTATAAATTGATATTCTATGTGACTATTGACATTGTTGTTGTTGTTGTTGATGACGATGTTGACCTTTTCATCACTTCTTATTCAACCATTTTGTATCTATATTCTCTATTGTGTTGAATCCATCCGCCCATTCTGTGATAAAACGCGAGCAACTGAGGAATGACAACCAACGCGCCGGTGACGTACCAATACTCCGCCTTGGCCACAAAACTCTTGTTCACTTCGCAATAAATCATGTTCATCAACAAAACTATCGATGTCGCTAATATCAACAATCTCTGCGCTAACGGGGGTCCCGTAACTCCGGGAATACCCGTCAACGACCTCTGGAAAATCATCGAATAAAACACCCCGAACGCTAAACTCGTCATCGGCGGCACTAAAGCGTACACGGCGTTGTATTGCATTTGCAACAACAACACCGCGCCACCCAAGGACCAATACAACATCCCGACGTCAAAGTTCCCGCTGGAAATGTACGCGGAAAAGAGAGCGTACTCTTTCGACTCTCTCACTTTATTCAACTCTGACAGCGCTGGACTCTCTTGGAAATTTTCCTTCCACGCGTATTTACATCTCCACATGTACATCAAACCAATCAACAAGAACGCGCTTGGGGCTAATATTAAAACTTCCACGAACGGAGATTCATCTTTACTCATCGTGTCCACTTTCGGGACTTTTTTGTTCTTAAACGCGTCTAACAAAGTTGGCGGCGCCGCTCCCATCTCTCCCAAATCTTCTTCTTCTTCTTCGTAATCCGGGTCCACGATGTTATCGTCCCACGCCGTGTCGTCCTCTTCCACCGGGTCTGGGTTCATCTTCTTCTCAAAATTTTCCTTCGCTACTTTCTGCACGTGCTTATCGAACGCCGAAGTGTCCGGCGCTTTCGTTTCTGCCCACGAAAACGGTCGCGGGTGATTCACCAAGTAGTTTTCTTTCATCTCTTTCTTCGACGGCTTTTCAATCAACTTTCTCGCCGCGACCGTCGTAAATGATGATGATGATGGTGTTGATGATGATGACGACGACGACGACGACGACGACGAGAGAGACGCGAGCGCGACAAGGAAAAGAGCTACGGCTATTTTCATCGGCTTGTTTAACGATGCCAACAACCCTGATGATGATATTGTTGTTGTTGTTCGTCTTCTTCTTCTTCTCGTTGTTGTGCTCTTCGTCATCTTTTGTTGCCGCGGCATTTTTGCCTCCTCGGATGAGATCAGATGACTTTTTTCCTTCCGTGCGTCGTCGTGCGGCGTGTACTAACAATGTGCTACAAAAAGAGAACAACAACAATAACAACACTATCAACAACAACAACAACAGCGATGATCGATCACAGGTGGTGGTGTGCGTTTGAAGAAAAGTCACGCAAAAATGTTGTGATGTCTAAAAGTTCTTCAAATGTGTTTGAAGCGCGGGAAAGAGTGGAAGAGAAGATTGTAAAAAATTTGCTTGAAAAATGAGAAGAAGAAGAAGAAAAGAGCAAACAGAAAAAGGCTTGCAAGAGAGAAAAGAGTTATGTCTCACAAGAAGAATTCCTCTCTTCTTTCTTAAGAAAGATGATGTCTTCTATCGCGGAAGAGGAGCCATCGCTGCCTGCGATGCAACAACAACAACAACATCAACAAGAAATACAGAAACCAACGCTCGCGGCGACTTCCCCGCCTCACTCTCCGAGAAGTAGTGATGACAGTAGCAGTCGAAGAAG
>Ga0255771_1005600_pt1 | contig 10883 bp, 10 predicted proteins | sample 011ome_19_FD_179969 | JGI IMG/M metagenome (GOLD analysis project Ga0255771, IMG submission 179969) | Coastal salt marsh microbial communities from the Groves Creek Marsh, Skidaway Island, Georgia - 011510BT metaG (version 2) | ecosystem: Environmental > Aquatic > Marine > Intertidal zone > Salt...
CCAGATCTCGAGCAACTCTCTACTTTTATTCCAGCGAATCAAAAACCAACTCTGGCTGTCGCGGTCGCGCCGCTTGCAGCGGGCCGTCCTTTTGCCACAACACCCAATGTCCCAGCTGACAGGGTAAAGATTCTGCAAGATGCGTTCGCCAAGGCGCTGGCAGATCCGGAGCTACTGGCCGAGGCTAAGAAGGCAGACCGTCCGATCGACTTCATGCCAGCGGACGAGCTCGCAGCTCTTTATAAGGACATTCTGTCAGCCTCGGACGAGGTCATCGCGAAGTTCTCTGAGACACCCTCGACGAAGGTCACAGCCAAGCTGGACGCAGTCGAGGACAAGGGTAAGCTAATCAAGTTCCAGGGGACTGGGGCTCAAGTTGCATCAGCTATCTCTAAAAGCCGAACAAAAATAACAATCGGCGGGAAAGAGGCAGACCGCAAAAATCTCAAGGCCGGGATGGACTGTACCATCGAGTACAACCCAGGTAACGCCGAGAACGAGGCCTCAAAGGTCGACTGTAAGTAAGTTAGCCTCACTCAGGGCGTACCCGTCTCGCGTGTGCGCCTTTTATTTTCTAAAGGCTTAACAAATGTCCGATAAGTACAGCATGGTTAGTGATCACGCCAAGATGTTGGCGGGTACTGCCCTGTGGCTCCTATTCGACCTGCCACTGGCGTGGCTCTTAGGGCCTGCGACGATCGGGCTGGTACTAGCGACACGAGGTCAACCAATCGGGACCGACTACTTCTTCGGAGACTTTGGACGCGGTCTCCTGGGCGTCGCCATCGGCGCGAGTATCACCCAGCAGCACATCGACTGGATGCTCGATCACCCTGACCTCGGCGTCGGATTGTTTATTTATGTCGTACTCGGCGGTGGGATTGGTTTCATATGGCTCCATCGTTTCTGTAAGTGGGATCGCCCGTCAGCCTGGTTCGCGGCCTTCCCCGGAGGGATGAGTGAGATGATCGCCAGCGCAGAAGCGTTCGGGGCGAATATCCCCAAGGTCGCGTTATCGCATTCGCTTAGAATCTTCTGTCTTGTCTGTGGGGCATCCGTTGTAAGTTATTTTTTTGCCGGCGTTACAACCGGGTCCCTGAGTTTCGGTGAGGTCAGTTGGACCATTCAGCCTTTGGTATTCCTGACCATGGTTGTGTCCGTTTGGGGAGGGAAACGTCTAAAGGTACCCGCACACTCGTTCATGGCGCCACTCTTTGCCAGCCTGATGATCAACCTATTTTTCGATATCCAGCTCAGGCTCACTGATATCGTCCTGATACTAGGCCAGTACTTCTTAGGATGGAGCATCGCATCCCGATTCAAGGGCGTATCAAAACGAGAGGTCATCGAGATCCTGAAACAGGTGTTTGTCCTGCTGCTTCTGTTTGTGCCAGTCTGGGTAGGAATGGCCGTTCTTCTCGATCGGTTTACTGATATTGACCTCACCTCGATCATCTTGGGCCTCGCGCCGGGTGGGCAGGCTGAGATTGCTCTCATCGCGATCGCTCTGGACGCGAACTTAGCGGTCGTGATGGTTCTCCACGTCTTCAGATCGCTAATCATCACAATGATCGGGCCCGTAGCTTATGGAGTGATAACAAAATCAAAACGAAATAGGCCATCAAATGTCTGAATCAAACCGGAAGCCCGCTAAGAGAGTCTGGGACCGATATATTGACGAACCGTTCCGTTCTCGAGTCGCCAGACAATCTCATTCGCCTCAGATCACTGCAACATCAGCTCTGATCGTTATAGACCTCTACAACTTGGTTTACGAGGGCGGCGACACGCCAGTTAGCGAGCTGATCGATCAGTATCCCGCCAGCTGCGGTGAGCATGCGTATCGGTCGATCGTGCCAACCAATAAGCTAATAAAACTTTTCAGAGACAGAGACCTGCCGATCTTTTTCTCGACCAAGGATTTCGAGCGGTCCCAGCGAAGCGGAAACGCGACAAATCGCCCAAGGAATGTACCTAAGCCGGCGGACTACGAGATTTATCCGGCGATCGACTTCCAACCGACCGATGTATTGATCAAGAAGCTGAGGGCTAGCGTGTTTTTTGAGACTAGCCTCCGGGAGCATCTTCAAAGGCTAGGTGTTAGTGATCTCTTCGTCGCGGGCGAGAGCACCAGCGGCTGTGTACGTGCCAGCGTCGTGGATGCGTTCTCGCTCGGGTACCGGGTCTGTGTGGTCGAGGACTGCGTCTTTGACCAGAACATGGTGAGCCACGCGGTCAATCTCTACGACATACAACACAAGTACGGGCATGTCTCAAGGTTATCAGGTCTAGAATCGAGCGTTACAAGGGTATAAAAACAAAGATCGCAGACCTAGATGAGAAGCCGCTACCTGAGAAGCTTCAGCACCTCCTGGATCTTGATGTTCGCCTGCGACAGCATCGCCACCGACGCCTGCTGGATGATCTGCGCCCTCGCGAGCCGGGTGGACTCGGCGGCGTAGTCGGCGTCCATCACCCTGGACATCGACCTAGACGTGTTCTCCGAAACGTTCATCAGGTTAGAGATGGTCGACTCGAGCCTGTTCGCGTCCGCGCCCAGGTCGGCCCGTGCCGTCGCGACCTTGTTCAGCGCCGCGTCGACGACCTTGATCGCCGACGAGGCCCCGGCGCGGGTCGAGACATCGATCTGGCTGACACGAGACACTACTTCAGCCTTGTCAGGACTTCGATTTACAAGCTTTAAATCCAATAATCCAGAGTCTGTGACAGATGCTTCAATAGAATTTGCACCCGTAAATTGATTATTTGTGTCAATAGCGGCTTGAAACGCCGAGATAAATTCCGAATCACTCAAAAGTTTCGTGTATTCATGCGCCCCAGTAGTAGTAGATGTGAGAAGTCGAGTTACTGACTCCTGTATATCTAAATCGACGTAGCGCGATCCATCACTAGTTATAGAAAACTGAGTTTTCACGTTTAATACCGCCCAACGGATGTACTGCTGATTATTCCCCCAGCTCGTAAGATCGATAGCATTACCCGCCAGCGCATCTTCTAAACTTTCGGCAAATTTTAAATAGAATCCCCCTAAATTATGGACCTCTGATGTAATGACATAATAAAAATTTCCACTGGTTAAGCCACCGATGCTATCTCCACCATTTGCGTCATAGATAATTAATTGCCCGGTTTCTAAACCATGGTTGGTATCAATCACGTAATCACTACCAACGTTAACGTAGTTGCCGAAACCGTCATACTCTACATTTTTGTAAAGCTGTTGCTGTTTGACATCAATTTGATGACCATTGCTCAAATCAAATGAGCTAACTCCGAGAATTTGCGCTGACGTCCTGTTATCTGTCAGTACCGTATATAACGAATCATCCGAAGATATCGAGAATGTCTCCGAGGTATCGATAACGACCTGACCGCCGGCGATCGCCGCTGACTTTGATGCGGTACCGTCGACATCGGCGGCCCCGTCCCCGTCAAAATCAAGCCCCGTGGTCCCGCCGGTCACGAAGTTATCTATCCGGACATCGTAGCCCTCCGGCTGGACGATCCGGACGTATTCGTTACCGGAACCGTCGGTCTCGACCGACGCGGATAGCTGGTGCTGGGCGCTGTTCGCGTTAATCTCGTCCGCCAGCGCCTGGGTCTTTGACGGGACCGTGCTGCCCACCGCGACCAGGAAACTGGAACTCGGGTCAAGGCTCGTCGACACGGAGAAGGAGAAGCTACCGTCACCGGTCAGGTGCACACTCAGCGCGGTCGAGGCGGTCGCGGTGAGCTGCAGACCCAGCTGGTTAAGTGAGTCCGCGACGAGCTTGGCGCTGTCACCGGCGCCGATAAGGACAGACTTTGCCTGCTGAGACTCGAGGTCAACGGTCAGAGTCTGCCGGCTCACCCCGTTGGTCAGAGACGACACGGACCCGCCGACGCTGATTTTCCCGATGTTAGTGAGGCTCTCCTGGGTGTGGACACCGATCGTCTCCGGTCTCAGGTTGGCGACATTGACCGAGATCTCCTCGATGTTCGACTGACCGATCTGGAAGTCCTTGTTGGCCATCGAGCCGTTCAGTATCTGTTCCCCGTTAAAACGGGTACTGTCAGCGATCCTGGCAAGCTCCTCGGTGAGCTGGGTCACCTCTTGGTTGATATTGACACGGTCGGCGTCTGACGGGGCCCCTCCCCCGGACTGGATAGCCAGCTCCCGGATCCGTTGCAATATCTCCTCGTACTCCTGTATCGCCCCCTCCGCGGTCTGGACAAGCGAGATCGCGTCGCCCGCGTTACGGACCGCCTGCGCGAGACCCCTTACCTGTGCCTCCATCGTGGTGACAAGCGCGAGTCCGGACGCGTCGTCGACCGCCCCGTTGATACGCTTCCCCGACGCGAGCCTCTCCAACGCTGTGCCCATCTCGTCCTGGGCCTCAGTCGCGTGGTTGCGTAAGCTCTTCGCGAGCGGGTTGATGTTGACCGTTAACGACATCTCGAGGGAGTCCTGACCGAAGCGGTTACATAAAAATTTTTAAATCTAGAGAAATTGACTTAGCAACTAGCGGGCCAACTGATGCTAGGCACCAAATAGACATCAAACGTTTGTTTTATGGCCCCCTTTAGCGGTCGCTTTTCAGGGGACTAACGTCGCTCAGACTTGGACCATCGGCCTGTGGGGACCAGGGGGAAACAACACGCTGATCTCTTCACCCGCGGACACCTCGCCGGCGACCGTGACGACACCCATCACACCGATCCGGTAGGGGACCTCGCCGCCCTCAGCCACTGCGGTGGCCAGCCTAAGTAGCCCGGGAGAGAAACTCTCCACCTGGTGGCAGGGCTTGCGGAGACCCGTCAGCAGGATCTCGGCGCCGCCCGGGAACCGCAGCCTGGTTCCGTCGGGGAGGTGCTCCAGGTCGATGCCGCCGGTGGTGATGTTCTCCCCCAAGGCACCGCAACGGACGGGGTGGCCGAGCGACTCCCACTCGTTGATTCTCTCGAGTGCGATCAGATGTACCTGCCGAAGGTTGACCCGCCCGGGGTCCTTCTTGACCAGGTGAAGGTGCTGGACGGTCTCACCAAAGTGGGCGTCGTGCTCCACCCCGAGGCCCCGAACCAGTCGGATCGTGTCCATGTTCGCCTTAGAAAAACCGTGGTCTCGATTGACAGACACCGCCTCTACCCTCGCGACGTTGTCCATCCCCGCTAGTCCCTGATGTCCTGCAGGAGCCAGTCCGTTGGGATCTCTCGGCCTAACCCGCTGGCTACGATCTTCTCGTAGACTAGCCCGCCGACCGACGAGAACTGGAGCCCCTGGTTGCCGACGTTCCGGTAGAACGTGATCTGGTCCCGTAAAGTCCTCCCACCACACTTGCCCGTGACCAGGTCCTTGAACTCGGGCTTGTCGCCGCCCCTTCCGCGGTCCATAAAGTCTGGACTGTCTCCGCCAAAACCGGGCGACGGGTTCTTCTCCGGGATCACACGTTGTTGCTCTGGGGTGCCGCCGATAAACGCGGCGGGCGAGTGGCCTCTCTCGGCCTGGAATATATCGGTCTGCTTCATTTGGAGACCCGCGACCCCCTGCCTTACCACGACGTCGAATCGTGAGATAGCCTCCTCGGGCATCTCTCGCCGACCCAGGTTCGTCACGTGCTGTCCCGGCTCCAACCATTCCGCATCATAAACCGGCACCATGCTGTCGGTCGCCGAGGAGACGATATCGGCGCCAGCGATCGCTTCTTGGGGCCCGGACACCGGTATCACGTCGATACCGAGCCTTGCGGACATCTCCTCCGCGAAGGCCTCCTTGTGCCCGCTCGTCGGGCTGTAGACCCGGCACTCTTTGATCGGTCTCACGCAACAGAACGCCTCCAAGAAGGTCCTCGCCATGCCGCCCGAACCAATCAGACCAACGACCTCTGAGTCTTCCCGGGACAGGTACTTGGCGCCGATACCCGCGCCGCCTCCGACCCGGAAGTGTTGCAGGATCCCGTCATTGATCAGCGCCAATGGCTCGCCGTTCTTGGTGGACAATAAAAATATCAACCCACAGTATGTACCGGGCTCGATACAGTGCTTCTCCTCGGTCCACCCACCGTCATCGGTCTTGGGCCAGCTGACGATGTCTGACTTCATACGGATCGCGAAGTAATGCGAGCTCGCGCCCTCCATCGAACCCCAACGGAAATAGCTATCAGCGTCCTCGGCCGGGTAGTACAGGTCGACCCTCGGGCGATGCACCGCGCCATACTCGGCGAGACCCCGAAACGCCTCCTCTTGGACGCGGATGCAGTCTGCCATCGTGAGAACCTTGCTAACCTCTGCGTTATTGATCAGTTTCATGGCTAGGTCTCCAGGGTGGGTCCAGCAAACAGCGCCTCAGGTGGGAGGTATTCCGCACCGATACCCTGATCCACCGCGTAACGCATCAGCCTATCTATATTCGAGCGATTCGCGGCAAAGCCGCGTGGCCAGGCCCTGCCCATGAACCGCTCACGGTCCCGCTCAAACTGGTGGCGGACACCAGGTAGCATCGACCAGTTCGGATCCGCATAGTAGCCCTCTGCGATATCAAACGCGGAGTGGAATATCTCCATCAGTTGTAGCGGTAGGTCGGGGTTCTCGTTCGCCAGTGACTCCTGGATCGCTATGACGTGCATGATCGGGAACGACCCGACCTCGTCAAAGTAACGCTGCTCCTCGGACTCGGGGTCAAGGAACAGGCGTCTCGCGGGGATCTCGCCGCTCATCACGTTGGCAGGCGGGTGCGGCAAGAAAAATGCATCGATCTCACCGGACTGAAGCCGGTCACCCAAACGATCACGGTCCCCAATAAACTCGACGCTCACGTCAGACCCGTGCTCGAGCGGAATCTTCTCCTTCGTGGTCAGTTTCCAGTTAATAGAGCGCCACGGGACCTTGTAGTGAAACTCCAGGTCGCCCTTGGCGAGCAGCGACAATGTTGTCTGAAACGCACTCAACGCGACGTTCTTACCCACCAAGTGCGCTGGCTTGGTCATGTCTGAGTCTTGCCTGACCCACATCTGGCTGGTACTGAACAACCGTCTCGGGAACACTGGTATCCCAACGATCGGGTAACCCCTGGTCTTGGCGGCGAGGAACGATGACATCGAAAACTCGGCGACGTCGAACTGACCGTCGAGGAACAGCTCATGACGGTCGGTACCGTGCTGCAGAATGGCACTCTGCCCGACCTGGAACGGTCTAATATCGAAGTTAAATGAGTGAGACAGGGACCCATCGAAAAACGGAAAGTGCCGGTCGTACCGATCAATCGCCAGCTTGATCTCCATTCACTGCCTCCTTTATCGCTCCGATTGTCAGCGCGTCTCGGTCACCTCTCTGACCTCTACCGAACCGACCTTTAGCTTCTGAGCCTCAGCGTCAACCCTCTCAACCTTGGTTCCTTTCTCGAATGCGGCCATCTGGAGTATCTCCAGCTCCTCATCATCCGAGGCGCTCTCGAACCAATACTGCTCACCGCGTGGGATCAGTATCCCTTCGTGCTTCCCAAACTCACCGATCACGACGTCGCCCGGACCGTAAAATCTCACCCGACCAGAGAGCACCATCCAGAAACCGTCCATGCCGCGATGCGAGTGGAGGTTATTCTCACCACCCTCTCGCACCACTTGTACCCTGCCGCGGATAATGTCGCTGCCAGCGAGCTGGACAATCGCCTTACCACCCGGCATATCAGACGGCTTCTCGTACTTAAAAACCTGGTAACTACCTTCACTCATGATTGTTGGTCCTTTGTTTTATTATGTTATGGCTCAAGAGTAATCGAAACAGCTTGAGGCCACTCATATCGATCCTATCTCTCCGTAAAATATTGTGTGCACAGCCGCGCCCAGGGACGTCAGCTTGAGAGGTAGACCAACACACCCAACCCAGCCGAACCTAGGACAACAACACCAGGGTCCCAGCGCCGGAGCCATACCCCTAACACGACTAAACCGACCAACAGATACTCAAGCGGCTCGATAGAGATGTTCCGAGCGAGCCCTGTGCCCGCGGTCAACATCATCCCCGCGATGACAAATCCGGACGCCGGCATGAATAAGGCGACGTAGTGTTTCAGGTTGTCGTGCCAATGTGCCGCCAGCGACGCACCAAAAACCGTCGGGATAGATATACCGACCAGGCAAGCTATGGCACCGGGGAACCCAGCCAAGAAGTAACCGATACCCGCCACGAAGCTACACTTCGGTCCCGGGACGAAGTTTCCGATCGCGTAGGCCCACGCGAAGAGTGCCGGGCTCAGAAGCCCGGGATCTACCCAGTGGTCCTGGATAATCGCAAGCTGGCCGTTCCCGCCGCCGAGCGAAAACAACGTACTAAACGCGATGACCGCAAGGATCTCTCCCAGGATAGACGAGTCACTCGACATCGATCGCTCCTCTTTTTTCGTCGCCACGGATCACGATCGAGCCCACCGCAAGCCCGACACAGGCCGCGACGATCAGCGGTCCCTTGAACGCGATCACGTAGAGAGGTATCCCAAGACTGATCACCAAACCAAACAGTACCGACCGTCTGTTTACCCCGTCTCCGACGAACATCCTCACAGCGTTCCCAGCTAGCAGACCGACGACACCGAGCCCGACGTAGTGCTGGATCGTCACAAGCGCCGGGTTCTCTGACGCGACCACGGTCAACACACACGCAGCCAGGACCAGGATCGTCCCGGGTAGCAGGATGGCAATCGATGAGCCGATGGCGCCCAGTATCCCGCCGATCCGGTACCCCACCATCGCCGCAAACGCTAGAAACTTGGGTGCCGGGATCATCGCGGCCGCCAGCATCAATGACCGCTGGTCCTCAACGCTAAGCAACCCCCTCCGCTCGACGAGCTCCCTCTGCAGGCGGTCCATAGCGGCCCACATACCCCCAAAGCAAGTGCAGCCGAGCATAAAAAAAAGCCAACAAATCGTTGGGAATGGCAGTGAGGTCTTTTCGCTTGAGACGCTCAATTCAGTCTCCTTATCCGAGGCATGTTGGTGGCGTGCATGTCCGGCTAAGAATAATCGGTCCGGCACTATTAACCACTCGGTGACGCCATACGAAGTCTGTCTGAGGTATAAATGTATCTAACCTCTGAATAATCATGGCCCCCACCGTCCTGATTTTTTAAACTCGGCGACGAAGATATACGGAGACAAAAATGACTGTAGGGCACTTCATCGACGGCCAGTGGATCTATTCTGGCGATTCAGTCACAACAACAAGCCCAAGCGACGGAGAAACAGTCGCCGAGTATCACCGGAGCGACTCCGAGATACTCAGTCTAGCAACCGCGTCCGCGCGGCGATGCTTCGAGTCAGATGCCTGGCGGTCAAAGTCGAGGCTCAGGGCCCAGTTCTTGCTCGAGCTCGCTGATCAAATATCGGCCGTCAAAGAGGATCTGTCCGTCAAGATCGCCCTAGAAAGCGGGAAGGTCATCACACAGGTCCGGCACGAGGTCCAGGCCGCGATCAACGAGTGCGTCTACTACGCTGGCCTGGCACGCGCGACATTCGGCCGGACCGCAGAGTTTGACGAGGGACAGCAGTCGCTGTTCACTCGAGAGCCGATCGGTGTCGCGGCCATCATCGTCCCGTGGAACGCGCCCGCGACGCTCCTGATCAGATCACTCGCGCCGGCGGTCGCGGCGGGATGTACCTCCGTGATCAAGCCGGCCCACGAGTCAGCCGGAACCCACGGGATCCTAATGGGCTGCATAGCAAGCTGCCCCTCACTCGTGCCGGGTGCCATTAACTCGATCAACGACGGAGGGGTCTCGATCTCAAAGGAACTCGTGACCGACCCAGAGGTTGACGTGATCAGCTACACCGGCTCGTCACAGACAGGGAAGCTGATCATGGAGGCCTCGTCCTCGTCGCTGAAGCGACTCTCGCTCGAGCTCGGGGGCAAGTCTCCCGCGGTTATCTTCCCTGACGCTGACATCGAGAACGCCGTAAACGAGATCGCGCGAGGATCGATGGCACACTCGGGACAGATGTGTACCGCGATCGGCCGCGTCGTCGTCCACTCCTCGTCCTATGATAAGGTCAGGGACGCCCTCGCAGTGAAGATGAGAGCCCTGACGGTAGGTCATGCGCTTGATGAGTCAGCGAACCTCGGACCGCTAATCAACGAGGCCGCGGCTGACCGATACATCAGCTACGTTGACGCCGCTGGCCGTGACGGCTCGGTCATAGTCGGGGGCGAGAAACTGTCTGGTGGGGCCTACGGTACCGGCTGCTACGTGTCCCCCACGCTCGCCGAGATCGACGACCTCAGTCACCCCTTGATCCAGAACGAGTTATTCTCCCCGTTCATCGTCCTAGAACGGTTCGACGAGCCAGAGGAGGCGATAGCGCGAGCAAACGCGACCCGTTATGGTTTGTCGGCCTCGGTCTACACGGATACCCACCGGGTCGCCCAGCTGGCGGCGCGGAAAATTAAGGCGGGCACGGTCTGGATCAACTGCCACAACCGCCTGATGGTCGAGGCCGAGACTGGCGGCTACAGGGACTCAGGTCTTGGACGGTTGCACGGCATCGAGGGTCTCGGCCCGTTCCTTGAAACGAAACACATCTACACCGAAAGCAAGCAATGGTAGAGCTCGACTCAGAGATCATCATCGCCGGCGGCGGACCGGTCGGCGTCGGGTTGGCGATCGACCTCGCGCAGCGTGGTCATGACGTGCTGGTGGTAGAGAAATATTCCCGGCCACAGCTGGTACCTAAGGGACAGAACCTCACCTCACGGACCATGGAGCACCTCGCGGCCTGGGGTGCGGACCAGATCGCCCGATCAAAACGACCGACATCACGGAGCACAGGCAACGGCGGACTCAACTGCTACAAGACCCTGCTGAGCGGCTACCACTACGGTTGGCTCAACCGGGAAAG
>Ga0255771_1005630_pt1 | contig 10836 bp, 8 predicted proteins | sample 011ome_19_FD_179969 | JGI IMG/M metagenome (GOLD analysis project Ga0255771, IMG submission 179969) | Coastal salt marsh microbial communities from the Groves Creek Marsh, Skidaway Island, Georgia - 011510BT metaG (version 2) | ecosystem: Environmental > Aquatic > Marine > Intertidal zone > Salt...
ATTCACTTCTGTCGTTAAAAACAGTTTCATGTGCCCTACAACAGAGGAACATATCCTGCCGATTATCCACGGTAACGACCGTGTGGAATGGTTTTTCCAGATGTGTGATGAGATTCACTGGAACAGCGACCACAAGGAAACCGGTGAACCCCTTGCCAGGGTCATCATGAAAGCCGGTGACATGGCTGCCATGCCGGCATACTGCAGGCACCAGGGTTTCAGCCCGAAACGTTCCATGCTGCTCGTCTGGGAAAACGGCAATCCTGATCTCGTTGATGACATAAAAAGTGGCGCTGCACCACAGGTTCCGGTTTCATTCTGATACATGAAATACCGTGGGGGAGAATAGCTCAAAAAGAGCTATTCGAACTGCTCTGTATGTCGCTCGGCATAATTCTCTTTAAGAATCCTGACTTCTTCCACTGCCTCAGCCAGTTCATTATGCCTCCCAACCAGCGCGACAAACTTTTCTTCCAGCTGCAAATATTTGTCAAGCTCTTCCTTTCTTAGTGCGATATAGGAAGGCGCCTTGATCATGGCACCATGAACTACAGAAGGCGCTCCACGTGTGCCGGGAAAATTTTGTTCCCTTATGCTGCCATTATCTCGCGCCTTCCTGATACGGGTCTGCATGAAGCGCGGCTGGCAAACACGGGTTTTGATATGGTTACGGGTTGATTCCATGCGTCGACAGATTATCTGATATTCCCTGTCATCAACCAGTGAATTGAAAAGGTCAAACTGTTCATTTTCAGCGCGAGTAATATCACGCCTCAACTGACCCAATGACCGCTGCTCTGTAATCTGGATTTCTTCTACAGGTAAACCGGATTCGTTTTCTGCAGCAAAAGAAGAATTGGATACGGATACAATCAAGACAAGACTTGCAAACAAGCTCTTTGAATCCAGCGAACCGACCATGATTGAAAACCCCCGCATCAAGAGGATAGTAAAGGTACCAGGTCGAATATTCAAACCGCTCTGGAATAGGCGGTTAAAAAGCCTTAGTTAGCCAGAAATTCAGCCAAGGCATCCAGCTCACTTTCCGTAATCTGGGTCGGCTTGAATGTCGGCATGCCATTAAGCCCATTGCGGACAATGGTTTTGACATACACATCCACCAGGTTGTCCCTGTCTATCAATATGCCGTTTTCTTCACCCCGGGTTTTTGTCAATTGCTGGGTTCCCGGGTTATTCATGCCAGGATCGTGGCAATGGGAACAATTGGCCTGATAAATAGCCTCACCGTCCTGGGCAGAAAGGGACAACGTAATCAAACCTGACAAGAGACAAACGATTTGGAGTAGCTTCTTTTTCAATTTATTTACCCCCTGTACTTGTCTGGCCAGATGCCGGATTTACCCGGCGCAATGATGCCATTGGGATCAAGGGCATCCTTGATGGTTTCATGCATCCGCCACAATGAGCCATTGTTCCAGTTATAGGTCTGAGCGATACGGTCCATGTAACGGATATGTGTACGGTATTCCCCGTATCCTGCTTTCGCCGCTTCATCCACCAGGATATTAAAGACTTCATCCATACGCCTGATTTCATCCGGATCATTCTTGTCGTAGACCACTACGGTGACATGGTGAAGATCGCGCCAGCCAATAGCCATCAGGCCCAAATAATCAAAACCGTATTCCCTGACAACCCCGCTCACCAGGTTGTACTGGTCAATGGCATCTTTCCCGGTAATGGGAGCAACTGGCGAAAAGCCGACATGACCCCCGCCACCATTCCAGTTCAGGAAATTGAATTCAGTGAGCTTGGGAATACCTTTCATGGTTTCAGCGCGATGTTTCAGAATATCGAATTCGCGCGTTCGCTCTTCAGGAAAATAAAAACGCGAGCCGGGCACCTGCGCAAAAGCATCACGTATCACCCCTTCAAGTGCATCCATTACCGGTGGCGGGCCATAGAGCGCCCCACAAAAATTCCACATCCCAATCTGCTGGTCATCCATAATGTCCTGGTAAACACTGGGCGGTACAGGACCGCTGCCGCTGTAATATTTGCTCTTGGTTTCCTGCACTGCCGCATCAAGAATCAGACTGCGTACTGTCGCCGCATTCTGGATCACCATACCTACTTTAAGCGGGCGCAGGATTTCAATCACCTGCTCAATATCCTCTTCCCGCTGAAATGAAATCATGTAGGGACGGTAACCCGGAGGTTCCGGCATCAGCCAGATACCCATCTTGGTGACCACACCGAAATTGGACTGGGAAAAAATGCCGTCCACGTAAGGGCCATAACCGTATTTGAATAATTGCCAGGTATTGTTTCCTTCCAGCGCCCCCATGCCTGTGCGCACAAGCTCACCCGTGGGTAAAACCACTTCCATGCCGCATTGCATGGCAAAGTGATCACCGTAAGGGGTGTACCCAATACCATGATCCAGAGCATTGCCCATCACTGAGCCCCAACCAGGATCCGGGACATCCAGCCAGAGTTTTAATCCGCGCTCCTGGATATATTCGTAAAGATCGAAATAACTGACACCGGGTTCAACAAGTGCGTATCCGAATTCCTCGTTCACCTCGATGATGCGATTCATACGGTTCATATCCAGCACCACCGTGCCTGACATGACTGGCGCTGAACCGCCATAGGCAAAATTATTGCCCTTGGAAACAGGCCACAGGGGCACGCCCAGTTCGTTAGCCACCTGCACTATTTCCTGCACTTCATCCACACTGGCTGGCGCAACAGCTCCCGAGGGTTGGTACTCAGTGGGATCATTGGTCAGGGTATAGGGATCCTTGTAACTTGAAGCCTGCTGATCAGTAAATACCCAATCGCTGCCAACAATTGTCCGGAAACGGGAAAATGCTTCTTCAAGGGTTGTTTCATCGATGCCTGGAGGAAGTACACTGGCCATTACGACATACTCCTGTTGATATTTTTGTTTTTCGCATTCAGCGTCCAGGCATACAGGTCCTGGTCAATACGCGTCGCCGATAAAGTGACATGATGACTTTGTTGCAACATATGTTGCAGACAAAAATAAAATGATTCTGTTGTTACCCCTGCAACATCCACTGTCCTATTTTTGCTTTCGGACTTTAACGTGCTGTTCCATATCGGGGTAATATCCCCTTGAACAGCTTGCCAGTGGCCTGACTGCACGAGGGATTCGGCAATATCTCTTGCAGTTGGAAAGCGCGCATCGAAATACAGGTTGCCGGCATTTTCTGAACCCAACAGGTGTTCTGCCAGGGCCAGATCAGGCAGGAAAAGTGGAACAAGCGAGGAACCAATAAAAATTCTTCTTTTCATTGTTTGTCATTGGCTTTATCAGGATTTACCCTGTCAAAACTAACGCTACTATTGGACAAATGCAATCAAGATACTGGAGAAAACATGACACAACGACGTGAATTCCTGGCAGCTTCATCCACCGGCATGCTGGCGGCTTTTCTGGCCTCCACTACTCAAGCCCAGGAGCAAAGCATTGAAGAGAACCTGAGCGATGCCGAAAAAGCCAATATCCGGCTGGTGGACCAGTTTTGTAAAGGTTGGGAGGCCATGGATCTGTCCGAGGTGTTTGCCACTATGAAAGACGACGCCATCTACCGACAGTCCCAGGACACTCCACCGGTCACAGGGCACCAGGCCATTTCCGACATGATGAAAACCTGGGTCGATGATTCATACAAAATCGATTACATCATTGAGGAAACGTTTGCCCGGGGTCCCGTGGTCATCAACCGCCGCATTGATATCTATCATAGAAATAATGCAGAGGATCACCTGGAATGGGAAGGCGTTGGTTTGTTCCTGATCGAAGACGGACTGATCAGGGAATGGCAGGACTTCACCATGCGAGTTCAGCGCGGCAGGGATTGACTTTGCACATCGATACCGCCAAGGGATGACTGCAAAAATGCCGCTCCTCCTTCTGTAACGGCAGTTCCCCAGAGGTAAACTGTCTCCAGCTTTTCAAGTCCAGACAAAGATTCCAGTCCTGCGTCGGTGACAGCAGTATTGCCATACAGGTTCAAGGTTTTCAGATTGGTAAACCTGGCTACTGTCGCCATACCCGCATCCGTAATGCCATTATTACTGAGATTCAGAGTCTCCAGAGCAGGCATGTCTGCAAGCAAGGCAAGCAATTGATCATTCATTCCGGTACTGGCCAGATTAAGTTCAACAATTGACCCACTGGCAGAAGACAGCAAGTTGAGCATCTCTCGACTGACCGGTTGGCCAACGGCATTAATACTCACAATCAGTCCATTGCTTTGTTGTGACAAGGGTCGGACAAGCCAGCCCATGGCAACAAGCTGATCAATCAAAGTTTGTGGTACTGAATCATAACTTGTGTCGGCCACCATCACAGGGGCTGATGCCAGTCCCATTTCAATGGCCAGCAAGGACCGGATGTTTTCTTCCACGGAAAGTAGTGCGATAGATGATTCTGCAGGCATTCCGGCATCAATCCACCAGCCCAGAATTTTTACCTGCTGTTCAGTGAGCGGTGTTTTACCCTCGGCTGGCATAAAATTGTCATGGCTTTCCGGGAGGGTGACACGTTTAAACATGTCACTACCATCTGCATTTCCCGAAAGGGCCACTGCGCCACTTTCACCACCCACCATCAATGCATCCAGCGATGAAAGGTCCAGTTGGCCGCGTTGCTTGTCAGTATTGTGACAACTGCCGCAACGCGATTGCAGCATGGGCTTTACAACATCGTGCCAAGGATCGGCCTCACCAATATCAGCCACAACAGGACGTCTTGCATCCAAGCCTGCCATGGCACGAATGGATTGCGGTGCATACTCCACCAGGTAGGTGGAACCATGGGTGAGATTGCCCCCGTAATGCCCGGTCATGGTGACTGCACCAAGAAGAGCAAGAGTGAGCCAGCTCCCCCAGCGCCGATAAAAACTGATATTGAACACACAAAGAAACCAGGCCAGCTGGACTCCAACGGCAAATCCGATTCCCCAGAGTCTGTGTGCGTTCGCAGAAGGTCCGTTAAATCCCCCTTCACCGAAGTGCAGCATTCCCAGAATGACAGTAACCAGCGCACTGAAGGCGGTGCATCCCCAGAGCAATGGCAAGACCTGCTGCAGGGATGTATTTCTTATATCCCTGGATAACCAGTGCACAATTGCCGTGAGGATAACGATGCCAATGGGTAGATGCAGAACCAGCACATGGAATCGACCCAGGAAGAAAAGGAAGTCAGACATCAGTTACGCCAGGATAGGTTGAATAATTTCCCCATGCACATCGGTCAGACGGAAATCCCGTCCCTGGAAGAAATAGGTCAATTTCTCGTGATCTATGCCCATCAGGTACAACAGCGTGGCATTGAAATCATGCACATGCACAGGATTTTCCACCACGTTATAACCGAACTCATCGGTTTTGCCGTAGGTGATGCCTTTATTCACACCGGCACCGGCCAGCCAGCTGGTAAAAGCATAAGGGTGATGATCACGTCCGAATATCGGGTTGTTGATATCGCCCTGTGAATAAGGCGTACGTCCAAACTCGCTGGTAAAGACAACCAGCGTATCTTCCAGCAAACCACGCTGTTTCAAATCCTGTATCAGCCCAGCAATTGGCTGATCAGCCGTTTTGGACATCATGGGTTGCGTGGCACTGATACTGAAATGAAAATCCCAACCGTTATAGAAAAGCTGCACAAACTTAACGTTCCGCTCTGCCAGGCGTCGCGCCAGTAAACACTGGCGAGCAAAGGAATTCGGATCGTGGACTTCAGGGCCATACATGTCGAGCACAAAGTCCGGTTCATCTTCGATACTTGTAGCCTCCGGTACCGAGCTTTGCATCCGGAATGCCATTTCGTAGGAGCTGATCTTGGAAAGAATTTCCTCATCACCACTTTGCTGATACTGGGCCATGGCCAGGGCATTGATCGCATCAATGTCTTCACCCTGATCCTGCAGGTTCATGCCCTCGGGAATATCGATATAGTGAACAGGCTTCTCGCCTTTCATGAACTGCACGCCCTGGAAGTGGGATGGCAAAAACCCGGAACCGAAATTGGCAGAATCCATGTTCTGTCCCTGCCCCGGCCCCATGTTATTCAGCACTATAAAAGAAGGAAGATTGTGATTGTCAGAACCCAGACCGTAGTTAATCCATGAACCCATTGAAGGTCTACCCACCAGCTGAAAACCTGTCTGCAAAAATTGTGCGGCAGGATTATGGTTCACATGCTCGGTGACCATGGAATTGATGATGCATAACTCATCGGCGATCTCACCCACATGGGGCCAGAAGTCGCTAACCCATGCGCCGCTCTCACCACGCTGTTTGAATGGCGCCAGGTTTCTTACCAGGGGAAACTGAGTCTGACCCTGCACCATGGTGGACAGGCGTCCCTCCCCCATGATTGAAGGGGGTGTTTGCTGACCATGCATTTCTTCCAGCTTGGGACAGTAGTCAAAGGTATCCACATGGGAAATTGCACCAAACATATGAAGATAGATAACACGCTTGGCCTTTGGAGCATGATGGGTGGCACCGAGCACACCCAGGTCCTGTTGAACCGTGGATTGGGCCAGTACTTCTCCATTGAGCATATCGGCCAGTGCGGCTGCGCCGATACCCACACTGCCTTTTTTCAAAAAGGCACGGCGTGCCAGGGATTGAATAATATCTCTTTCACTATTGCTCATTTGGATTCGTTCTCTTTTCAGTATCGTTCTAGTCAGCGGCGTGTATAGGCATCCGGTGAGTTCATGACAATACGCGCAGTGGATGCCAGCGCTGCAAACTTTGCCAGCTGCGCCTCCTCAAAAGGAAACACGGCAAGACCTGCGCTCAGGTAATTTTCTGCACGAACATTGTCTTCCGAAAAACGCTGGAAAGCACGATTGTAATGATTGCGCAAAATTTCCAGTTCCGAGTTGGCCGGGTCTCGACGCAAAGCCAGTTTATAAATGTGGTTAATCTGTTGTGTCAGGTCATCGCTTTCTTCAATCGCCCGATAGGCCACTCCTTCATAGGCTTCAAGGTATTGTTCATCATTAAGCAGGACAAGCGCCTGTAAAGGTGTGTTGGACGTTCTGCGCCGCGCGATAGTCGTAATGCGCTGCGGGAAGTCAAATACCTGCAATGCCGGATGCTGGGAAGCGCGCTTCACATAACCATACATTGTGCGGCGATGATGCTCATCCAGGGGAACCTGGTCTGCCATCGGATAATCCACCGGCTGATTCACAGACACGGCAAGCCAGACACCTTCTGGCTGGTAGGGACGCACACTGGGACCTCCTACTTCATCATGCAACAAACCACTGGCAAACAAAGCACTGTCACGAATCACCTCCGCACTGTGACGTAGACGAACTCCACGGCTTAGCAACCTGTTAAAGGGGTCCCTTTCCTTTTCCAGGTCGCTGACACTGGAATCCTGCTGGTAGGTTTCCGACATCACCATGAGTTTAAGCATGTGGCGCGTATCCCATCCTGATGCCATCAGTTCAGCGGCCAGCCAATCCAGTAATTCCGGATGACTGGGGATGGCTCCCTGCGTTCCAAAATCCTCTGCCGTTTCTACCAGCCCGCGACCAAATATGCTTTGCCACAGTCGATTGACATGAACGCGGGAAGTCAGTGGATTATCAGTATCGAACAGCCACTGCGCCAGACCCATACGATCATTTGGCAGCGATTCATCCCAGGTAAAAATCTGGTCAAAGGCCTGGGCATCCACTTCTTCTCCAGGATCTGTATAAACACCGCGCTTTTTAACGCGCATGGGAGCGGCAAAAGGATCATCCCCCATTACCATGATTTCAGGTAACCAGGAATAAAGCTGATTATGCTCTTCAGCAACTTCCCTGAGAGATTCTTTTGCAGCCAGTAAATCCGGATCAGTCATGACTCGGAATTCACGGTAGGTTGCCACATCAATATCCGGATTACCCTGTGTGTGCAGGTAGCTGATTTCCAACGGACTTAAATTCCGATTGAAAACACGCACTTCATCCAGGTGTGAACCTGCCAGCGTGTATTGCTGCCAGCGTTTCCCAAAGCCCAGGCCATAAAGCGTGTCATCAATGAAGGCTAGTGGTTCGCTGATAATGGTCTGGGTCAGGTTGTCTGCCAGGACTTCAACTTCCATTGGCATACCATCCAGAAAAAGGGTGACTCCCTGCGCCTGGCTGGAACCGTCATAAGTGACCGTGATATGCGACCAGTCCCCTGGCGTAACTGCCTCACTGGTAATGACACTGATCTTGTTATCGCGCGTGTGCTGGATATCAAATCGCAGATGATTGTTTTCCACATCCAGCGTGTAACCCATCCCAGCAAAACGAATATGCTGGTTGTGATTCAGCACAGTCGCATTCTCATAAACGTCTGCAAAACGAATCCAGAAATCCAGGCTGAAGGCATCGGTGCGATCATAATCACCCACCTCTTCACCGAAATAGCCCTTGTTCTGCTCATCAAAAACAAAGGCATTGCCTTGAATACCTTCACCAAGCACGGGCGACTGAATAACCGCTGGTACCTGTCCCGGAATTTCACTGGGTGACAGTTGGACCAGGTCTTCACGAATACCTGCGGGCATGTTTCGACTGACAGCCAGTGGTTGACCCTGCTCCTGTCTTCCGTAAATCTCGATCTTGGCAAAATCGAGATCCCCTTCGTATACACGTTCAAAGGCGTAATGGGCGGCAAGCGCATCATCTAGTGCCGATGTGATTTCTGACCAGGCCTGGTTTTTATTGGGAAGCCCGACACCCGACATGCGCGCCTCGGTCATGGCGCGTACATTGTTGTAGTTCAGCCTTAGCGTATCGATTTCCTCTTCGAGGGCATTCAACCTGGCTTCCGTTTCTGCATCCGGCAGGTTTAACGAAGCACCATGTTCTGCTCCCACAAAAGCTGCTGCAGGAATAGTGCCTCCTGGCGAATAGAAACCGTTTTCCAGGGTTTTACTGAAGAACCCCGCAAACGCATAGAAGTCTCGAATGGAAATCGGGTCATACTTGTGATCATGACAGCGGGCACAGCCAACGGTATGTCCAAGAATACCCACACCCAGTGTTTCCACTCGATCGATGGCATATTCGTTTTCATATTCTTCAGGGATGATGCCGTTTTCCGAACTACGCTGCCCCAGCCTCAGGAAGGTGGTAGCCAGGATCTGTTCACGGCTGGCATCAGGAATAAGATCCCCTGCAATTTGCCAGGTCAGAAATTCATCATAGGGCATATTGTCCTGGAAGGCGTTGATCACCCAGTCACGCCATGGATGCAGTAGACGGTCACCGGCATCTTCCAGGTAGCCATCAGAATCTGCCCAGCGGGCGATATCAAGCCATTGTGCCGCCATGTGCTCGGCATGCTCTGGCGATACCAGCAATTCATCTACTAGGTTTTCATAAGCCGATGCTGATGTATCGCTGACAAAGGCATCAACGGCTTCAAGTGTGGGAGGCAATCCAGTCAGGTCCAGCGTCACGCGATTAATAAGCGTTGCCCTGTCAGCCTGCGCTGAAAGACTCAGTCCCTCCTGCTCGAGTCTTGCACCTATATAGGTATCAATAGCACTGACATCTGTTCTTTCCGGGCTTTCTGCACCTTCAGGTAGCGATGGCCGCCTTACTGGCTCATAGGCCCAGTGCCTTTCATACTCTGCCCCCTGCTCAATCCAGTTCGAGAGCAACTGTTTTTCGTCGGTCGAGAGCGTTTTATTGGTATCAGGTGGCGGCATCACCACGTCAGGATCAGAAGACATAATCCGGCGAATCAACTCACTGGAATCAGGGTTACCGGGCACGATGGCGAATTTTCCGGGCGACTCGGGCAACTCACCGGTTGCTGTTTCAACCAGATCCAGCCGCAGTCCGGCCTTCTGCCCACCCTCGGCATCAGGGCCATGGCAGGCAAAACAGTTATCGGAAATAATGGGGCGGACATCCCAGTTAAAGGACAGTAATTCAGCAACTTCAGCACTTCCCCCGGGATCCACAGATTCACTGCATCCCACAAGAAGGAGGACAATAATTGAGAACAGGCTTTTTCGGGTATTCAAAGACATTCTCTTAACTGATTGCTTTTTTTAGGGTTTTTATTTTCATAAAACAACAACAGAAAATTATTATATAGCGACCTTTGCATAACGAAAGACTGCCACCGGCTTTTTCACTGGGATATAGGTGGTGGTTACACCCTCACCTGCGATATAAATACTGTTATAACAAGAATATGGAGAACCTGATGAACTTTTTTAAACCCTGTGTGAAGATTTTTTCCTCCCTGTGCATAGTTTTCAGTAGTGCAGTTTTTTCTGCTGATAATGATTTGACACTGCAAGTCATCACATCCAATGAAGGTAGCCTTCACGCCAATTTCACCCTGGTGATGGGTGAGACTGACATGGTGCTTATTGATGCCCCCTTTACCAATGCCGATGCCCACCGCCTGGTGGCCGACATGCTGGAGACCGGCAAAAACCTGACAACTATCTATGTGACCCACGATCACCCGGATCATTTCTGGGCCATGCAAGTGGTGATGGATGCCTATCCGGAAGCAAAAGTGATTTCTCATCCTGATGTGGTTGCCGACATCTGGCGTTCCATCCCTTTCAAGATTGCCCGCTGGAGTCCGATGCTGGGAAACAATGGCCCTGAATTCCCCACTGCGCCAACACCCATGACCCAGGACTTCTTTGAAGTGGAAGGCCATCGTCTGGAGGTGCTTGGCCCCATGCAGGGTGATCATCACAATGCCACCGCTTTGTGGATTCCTGACCTGAAGGCTCTGGTGGCTGGCGACATTACTTTTCACGGCATCCATGTCTGGCTTGGAGAAACCCTGGAAGAGCAG
>Ga0255771_1005636_pt1 | contig 10831 bp, 7 predicted proteins | sample 011ome_19_FD_179969 | JGI IMG/M metagenome (GOLD analysis project Ga0255771, IMG submission 179969) | Coastal salt marsh microbial communities from the Groves Creek Marsh, Skidaway Island, Georgia - 011510BT metaG (version 2) | ecosystem: Environmental > Aquatic > Marine > Intertidal zone > Salt...
CTATAATCGAAATATTCACGGCGTCTTTTTGAACGGCGAATCGGAAAAATTGCCCCAGTAGGTATTCAAATATACGAGTGCTTCCAGCGTAGATTGAAGTAACTACCAATGTGGGTTTGTCGTAGTCTTCGGCGTTCAGTGTAGCCAGAATGTGGCCGAAGATCTCTTGCGTATTGGGGTCTAGTACCTGAAGCGAAAGTGTGTGATTGGACTGTGAGTCACTCAGCTTTTCGAAGTAGGGGTCGATGTAGCGCTGCGAACCGCGTGTGAGGCGCGCAGGGTCTTTTGAGACAACTAAGGCTCGCTGCGCCTCGCCTATCAAGTAGGGGTGCGGTGCAAAGGTATTGATTTTATCGAGGGGGCACTCAATGGATCCTCTCGGTCGGTCTGACACCATGTGCCGTAGCGTGGGGTGCGCGTGCTGAGGGTAAAGAATTTTCGCGAAGGCAATCAGGCGCCGTGTCGAGGGGTAGACGCGTGCAGCCTCCCATCGACTGATCGTGACAGTATCTACACCTTTGAATACCGGCGACCGTTTTGTAAGGTAAGCAGCAAGCTCGGATTGGGTCATACCCAAACTCATGCGGCCATGGCGTATCAGGTCGCCCGTTTTTAAGGTTTCTATCACGTTTTTATGGTCGTTCATCGAAGCCACCTTGTCTGAATGCACGCTTAGTATAAAAATGCGGCATTTCTTGGCAATTGCCCCAAGGGGCCGAATTTAAACACTTTTTTTTTCACCAAAGGCGAAATGTTAACGGGATACTCAGTGCAGCGCAATCGAATTACGGTTCGGGTATCGACTGCGTTTTCTTGTTGTAGGTAACGGTTGAAGATGTGCTGAGCGGTTTGAATGTCTCCGACATAGCCTGTCGCTGCGCCTTTGAACTGCTCTTCCGAGCGCGGGAATTCGATATCAAGAACGGTTTGTAGTCTTCTACCTAAGATCGTGCTTCTATGTATTTTTGCCAGGGCTGGCGCCGCGTCGATAGCGGTCGCAAAGTTGACTAGAGCGCTTTTTTGGTCGAGGTCGATGTCTACGTTGGCAGGAGATCGCAAAATATCTGAAAGCCTCTTGCCCTCTACCGATTTCAAACTCATGCCTGCCTTGCAAAAAAAATATAGCTTGCTCCGATAATACGATCGGTTTGATCCACAACGAGCAGAGCCCTCGGTAAAAAACGGTGAATCGCAGTTTGGGCTAAAAAACGATTCCGCGCGTTTTCGAATCGTTCTTGTAAAAACTGAGCGCCGTTGCTGAGATTTTTAGTGAACTGCGATCGTAGGCTAGAAGCGAGGACGTATAGTCATAAGATGATGTAGGTCAGGAGTAGGCTTTCGGCGAGCCCTGCATTGGGCCGAGTCAGAAAGGGATCGATATCTGACCGTGTTAGACCTATAAGTGCATATTGAGGCGAAAGTAGGCTGGAAATCAGGAATGCCGCGACCACTAAAATGGCATAGATCTGGCTTTTTTGGGGGCTTTGGAAGGCGACAAGCCCTATGATAGAAACTAGGATTAAATGTGGAGCAGTAGATGTGCCACCGAAGAACAAGTTCGCCCATACGCTTGCGGCAAAAGTGGGCGCAATGAACAGCCAAGATGCGAGCTTGTAGCTTACCCGCTGATTAACGACGAGTCCCAGGGCGGCCGCGATTATTCCGAAATAAGGCGCGGCGACTGCCAAGTCGGGCGAAGACGGGTCCAACGTGATTATCCAGGCAAAGAAAAAGATAACGCAACCCCAAGGTAGTGGAGCTGATTAAGCGCTTTTGCTTCTGGCAGGTCTGTGTCGACGTTTTCTGTTTTCATTGCGATTTATGTTTTTTATTCCAGTATCGCGTAAGTTTGATGTGACGGCTCGTATGGCTTGGATCTGTAGTTTACAATAAAGGAGTGTGTTTTCGAACGGTTGCGTTGTGTAGAGTTGACTTTGATGTCTAAATTAGGAATCCACCAGCTATTGACGGGCATTGTTTGTTTGGCGCCCGGTTTGCTTCATGCTGATCTGCGAGAGCCGCTGGACGTGCCTGAGCTCACGCCTTTCTCACAGATTTACCCCGCACACCGCTCTTTCGATTCCACCGAAGCATGGCAAATTGCGCTGCAATACGATCTGGCCAATACGCAGATCTACGAAACGAAGACTGATGAATCAGTGGCGCTCGATTTGGAGTATGAGCGCCGCTGCGTCACTTTTGAGCGTGGGTTTGGTGAGGATTGGGCGATATCGGTTTCCGTGGCTCGAGGCGCCTATCGTGAAGGCTCAACCGATGGTTTCATCGAGGACTGGCACGATACGTTTGGATTACCCAATGGGTCTCGCGACAAATACCCTCAGGATTTGATCGCCTTGCAATATGTGAGAGGTGGTCAGCAAGCTATGGATATCCGATCATCGCAATCATCCCTCTTGGACACTCAGATACAGCTGTCAAAAAGCTTGAATGAATCGCAATCGATTAGCCTTTGGGCGACTGTGCCCACGGGAGATGAGCAAAAATGGCTGGGGGCTGATGGGGTCAACCTGGGTGTGGCGTGGTCCTATACCGCTGCCTTTGCGGATAAGGGTTCGTGGTTTGCAAGTCTTGGCGCCATGAGATTAGCCGACGCTCCCTCTCCATTGGTTCAAAATAACGATTTTGCGGGAAGTTTCGGGCTTGGCGGAGCTTGGGTGCTAAACGAAAGTGTGGCACTGAAGCTTCAGATGCATGGGCATACTGCATTCTACGATTCGGACCTCGGGCCTCTGGGCGACAGCGCCCTCGTTTTAGTCATGGGTGGAACGGTCCGGCTCTCTGAAGAGTGGCTCTTAGATATTTCTGTGACAGAGGATTTAGCTGTTGATGCATCTCCAGATGTTGGGCTGCACTTGGCACTCAAATGGCGATCGCTCTAGGTGATAGAGTCGCTTGCTCCTCAGCTAATTCTCTGCCAATTTTGTGATTCGTGAGTTTGTGAGTTCGTGAGTTGAGCTGCCATTAGCTAAACAAGCGGCAATGGCAGTCTTGCGGTTTCACAATTGCTCTTTCGATCGAAGATTGCCCGATTGCCCTAAAATCAAAACGCCTTGAACAAGAGTGCAAAACTGCCTAAGTGAATTTCGTCGCCTGATTTAATCGCCGTTTCGCTCAGCCGTTTGCCGTTCACTTTCATTCCGTTGCTCGAGTTTTCATCCCGTAGCTTGATCAGTTTACCTTCCAGCGATAGCGTGGCGTGGTGGCTCGATATGGTGTGGTCTTCGAGGGTGATGTCGCAGTCTCGGCTCCGCCCGAGTGAGAGAGATACTTGTGCCGCTTTCGGTATGATGTGGATTTCGTTGCGTCCTTTATCGGAGAGCTCCATAAAAGCGCCTGCGGCTGACTCTCCATTGATTCTGCGGACTCGAAGCAGGTCTTCCATCAGTTTTAGGTGGCCGCTATTGTCTTTTTCAAACTCTGGCAGGTCGTCTTGATCCCAGCCCGGTGGCTTAGGGTATGAGATATGAAACGAGGTCTCGTCGCCATCCCCCTCTTCGACCGCGAAGGAATCGTTACTGGGCAGATATTTATGTGAGATCGTCAAATCGGCTTCCGCGCCCGGTTCAATTACGACAAACGAGAACTCGGCTATGGTGATCACATCTCCGTGATTGAGTGACTCTGTTTCGCGGATACGCCATTTGTTTAGCATTGTACCGTTGGTGGACGCATTATCGGTTAGCATCGGCTTGTTATCTTGGAGCTTGAGCACTGCGTGTTTACGGCTGACATCTGCGCTTTTCAGTGTGACATCACACTCCTCGTCGCGCCCAATCATAATTCCGGCGTCGGTAATTTGGAATTCTTCACCTGATTCAATGTTTTTGATTCGATAGCTTTTGTTCATCACTTCTTCCGTTTATGTCTGAGCTCTAGCGTAGTGGTAAGAAAACCACTTCGTAGTTACCAAAGGTGATGTGGTCGCCTGAGGATAAATAGGTCATCGTGATTTCGAGGTCGTTTACAAAGGTGCCGTTACGCGAATTCAAGTCGTCAATCTGCCAGCGGTCTCCGCGTTTTGTAATCTGGCAATGTTGACGCGAGACGGCTTGGTCGTCGATCACGATATCGCAATCTCGCAGTCTACCGATGCTCCATTTGTTGCGTGCGCTCTGTTCCATGATTAGCAGTGCAATGTGTCCTCGTCCCATTTGCCTGACCAGAATGGCCTCGGCCGACTTGAGACCGGGTATGGCTGACAAATCCACGGGTCCCGTTTTCATCGGGTTTTTGAAAGAGGTGGCGTCACTCGGCTCGTCCACGGTGGCCGATTGAGGCCTCGAGTAACTGGAATTTTGATCGCGAAATGAGGTGTTCTCCGGCTCCGCCGACCGGAAATTCGTTGCATCGCTCACCCCGCGGAATGAGGTGTCCTCGCTTCGGGTGTTGTTCTGCTCTTGAATCTCAAATGAAACATCTGCGATCACAAATACGTCGCCCGCTCTTAAAATTTCGGGTCGATTAATTCGCCAATTGTTGAGCATGGTGCCATTGGTGGATTGCAGATCTGCCAGAGTAATTCGCTGGCCGTCTGACTCTACTTCTGCATGTTGTCGCGATACATCTCGATCGTCTATGACGATATCGCATGAGGGGTCGCGCCCGATGCGCAATGCGCCTCCTGAGAGCTCGTAGATGGCTCCCGTATCCAGACGCTTCATGCTCATTCGGCTTTGCATAACATTTTCGAATCAGTTTTTCAGGCTGATGCTAGCATCGTTTTTTTCTTTGGGCGACTTTTCTAAAAAGAGAATTAATGTGTTACAACTGAACTGTCAGTCAAGAGTGGGGGTGATTATGAGCGCCGATGATGAGAGAACTGAGTTGCTTGGAGCAAACAAAAAGCCCGAAGAACCCGTGGCGGGGGATGAGCCGACGCAAATTTTGGGTAAGTCGAACCACGTCGACTCGTCTGATTTGACGGAGGCGACGGTTCTGCTGGGCGATACTCAAGACGAGAGTACGCAGGTTTTGGTTGCCGAGCCAAGCCCCGATGACGCGCCCGTATTATCAAATGAAACTGCTGAGGGGGACGCGCCTGAGAAGTTCGGGGCGGGCGCTGATAAGACCGAAATTCTTGGCGGTTCAAATGATACTGATGCCACGGTAATCACAGGCGGCGATGAGGCGACGCAAGTTCTTGGGACAGATGATGCGACCGTAATGGTTGAGTCTGCTGCCGGCATAAGTGCACCGACTCCCTCCGGAGCCACAGCGGGGATAACAGGCTCTACGCGCCTGAATCCCTCTGGTGCCAAAGCGGTGGATCGCGCTCAGGGCGGGGTGATCAAAGATCGCTTCGTAATTGAATCGCGCTTGGGCAAAGGCGGTATGGGTCAGGTTTTTCGCGCCATCGATTTGCGCAAGCAAGAAGCGCAAGACGATAATCCGCGGGTTGCGATTAAGTTCTTAGGTGAGGAATTTGCTAAACACCCCAGAGCGTTGATTGCGTTGCAGCGAGAGGCGAAGAAAACACAGCAGTTAGCCCACCCCAATATTCTGACCGTATACGACTTCGACCGCGAGGGCGGTCGGGTCTATATGACGATGGAGCTGCTGGATGGCGCTCCATTGGGTGATTGGGAAGGTATTCAATTTAAAGAAGGTAAGAAGCCGAGCGTCGAATTTTTGATTCAAGAAATGGCGATCGGCCTCGCTTATGCGCACAAACAAGGCTTCGTGCACTCGGACTTCAAGCCCGATAACGTCTTTGTGACCGAAGATGGTCGACTCAAGATTCTCGATTTTGGTATCGCTCGAATGATGGAAGAGGCCGCGGGCGAGGCGGATTCATTCGATGCGGGTGAACTGGGGGCGCTTACGGTGCGCTACGCCTCACTCGAGATGATTGAGGGTAACAATAAGCCGCACCCGAGTGACGACGTGTATGCACTGGGCTTGATGGCCTATCAGCTGTATGCAGGCAAGCACCCTTACCAGGGTAAATCCGCCAAAAAAGCCATTGAGGCAGGTATAACGCCCGAGCCCATCAAAGGGTTGAAGCGGCATCAGTGGAAAGCGATTCTCGGTGCCTTGCAGCTAACGCGTGATAAGCGCACGAAAACGGCGGAGGAGTTTTTAAAGGCCTTTAACGGCACGCAGAAGCGTAATCAAGTTCTCGTTGCGATGGTGGGCGTTCTGGTGCTGGTGTCGACCTATTTGTGGTATCGCGCGCAAGTGGCGGAAGGCCCGGCCATTCCGTTCGATGAGCTGCCGGTCGCGACTCAAGAGATGATTATTAAGGATATCGACATGGGGCATCAGTCTGTCGCGATTGGCGATTGGGATGGCGCATCACGATACTTCATGCAGGCCTACGACGCGCATCCGCGCAACCCAGAAGCAGAGGCAGGTCTTGAGCAGGTGCGCGATTTTGTTATTGAGCGCGTGGTCACGGCGGCCAACGCGCGTCAGAAAGCATTCTTGCTGACGATGGTTGAGGCTTACTCGCAGCACCCGTTTTTTGCAGATGATGAGCAGATGCGCGAGCTGTTGGCGCAGTTGCGATCTGAGGTGGATTGAGGGGTAGTGTTGAGTAACGACTTTGATCCGTGGTTCCAGCTGTAAGTCGCTCGTGCCCCGATCGTTTGGGGGCCTACTTTCATCTTTTGGTTGCTCAATGATGTGCTCTAAATGGGGCTTCGGGGCTTCGTGGTCCAGAGTTCTAGATGTAATTGGCATGTTGCTATCCCGCTTTCAAGTGACCTTGCTTCTCGTTTAATGATCAGTAATTAGGGGTGGGGCGTCTGGATGCTGTCCGTCCCACTCTTCTAAAATTCTAAGCCATTGCTCTACCCAACAGCAGCGGTGTGTAAAACCATCTATGACACCAACAGCGGCGACGTGTTTTTCAAAATAGACTTGGGCAAGGGCAGCGGGCGCAATCGTATCATCTGCTCCGAAAAGATGAAGTTCTCTCCCATTTAAGGTGGGCGCGTCGTCAATGGGGTTCAACGAGGATGTCAAGGGGAGGCTTCCGTGGTGTTGGCTCCAGGCATCATGATCTAAGTTTGCCGCAAGCGTTAGTACTCGCGAGACTCGAGTTAGCCGGTGGGCGATGAGTGCGGCCAGTGTCCCTCCACCGGAATAACCGACGAGTTCGATGTCGCCCGTGGGCGCGATTTGTTCAATGGCCTGTATCAAGGTGTTTACCACCGCTTTACTGTAGCGGCCGCTTGTCCACAGCTCGGGTGTGCAGTTCGCCGGCATGGTTTCTTGTTCATAACACGGACGCGCAAGATAGGCGGTGGCCGATTCATCTTGCAAAAATATCTGGAAGCTCAGTCTGCCACGACCGGTTGGGTTCGCGCTTGGCTCGTTGTTGCGCCAAGGAATGCCGTCGCCCTCCAAATAGATTCGTGATGGTTTTGAATGATCTTCGATAGGTTTGCCTCGTGTGACTCCAGCTAACTGAAATAGATCTGTCTCAATTCTTTGATAATTTAGTCCCTGTTTTAGAGCCGTTTGATCAAGGCGGGTACTTGAGCAAGCGCTCAGACAAAAAGATAGGACAAGCGCGCAAAAAAAACGGCAGCAACCTTGCCATTTATTAATGTTCATTTAAAAACTTGTCCTTGACAGGTTTTCACCGGAGCGTTTGAATGGCATCGACCAAAGAAAAATTTTTAAAACGCTTAAGCGCGCAATACACAAGCGTGTGACACGTGGGGGTGTTATGCGATACATCAGCTACTGTTCTCTTGCTGCCATTCTAACTTTGATTGGGTGCGCAGCCCCGGGGCCAGCGCCTCAAATTCCTGACTCAGCTAAAGTCGAAGACCTCTATATTGTCGATTGTTTGTTGCCCGGGCAAGTCCGGCAGCTCGGTAATACCACCTACCTAACGCCAAGACGCCCGACTCGAACAACGGCCCAAGATTGCCGAATTCGCGGTGGTGAATATGTTGCTTATGATCGTGCCGACTACAAAACGGCGCTAAAAGTGTGGATGCCGGCAGCCGAGGGGGGCGACGCTGATGCCCAGAATTCCGTGGGTGAAATCTTCGAGCAAGGCTTGGGTACGGAGCCCAATTATGAAGTGGCCGCGCTATGGTATCGCCGTGCGGCACAGCAGGGCCATAAGGGTGCTCAGTTTAATCTGGGTACGCTGTACGAGATGGGTAAAGGCGTACCGCAAGACAAAGTCGAAGCGCTGAACTGGTATCGTAAGGCCTGGGGCGTGAGTGATGACGAGCTCACGACCCGATCTTCCGCAGAGCAGGCATTACTCGCGCAGGCCCAAGAGACCGCAGACGCAAGAGCAGCTGCGAGCGCGGCCCAGGCAGAAGCTGAAGCGGCTAAAACGGCGGCTGACCGCGCTCGCGAGATGGCGGCTAAAGCGCGCGCGGATGCGGCCGCGGCGAACGAGGCGCTAGCGGCCGCGGAGCAGCAGTTGGCTGAAGCGCCGGTGCCGGCAGCCCCAGAGCCCGTCTCGGCTGGTCCGATTTTCTCAACCGCCACGCCTAAAGTCATAGAGGCGAAAGGTAAAACATTTGGCCGCTACTTCGCGCTGGTGGTCGGCAACTCAGATTACGTGCATTGGAACGACTTGCCCACGCCCCAGGCCGATGCGGACCGTTTAGCGACGGTTTTGCAGGATCGCTACGGTTTCCAAGTGCGTCGTTTGCAGGATGGCGACAACGTCGCTCTCCTTCGAGCACTCAATGCCCTGAACGATGTGCTTGAAGAAGATGACAACCTGCTCATTTACTACTCGGGTCACGGTTCTCGTCGCTCGGCAGGGGCCTTTGATGCGGGCTACTGGCTGCCGGTGAATGCAGAGAGGGAGCAAGATACATTCTGGTTACCCACCGAGCAGGTGGCAGGCCATTTGGCGCGCATCAAGGCCAAGCGGGTCATGGTGGTGGCGGATTCGGCCTTTGCCGGAATGCTGGCGGATAACCCCGCGTTTTTACTTGCGACTGACCCCAGCCAGTTGCGCAGTGATGCTTACGTGAATTTACGTATGCCGAATCGGTCGCGACTGTTAATGACCTCGGGTGTCGATGCGCCGGTACCGCGTTTGCGCGCGGGCTTTACGTCGGTATTTGCGGATGCCTTGATCGAGGCATTGGAAAAGAATGAGTCGGTGCTGACGGCGCCGGCCTTGTTTATGGATTTATTAGACGAGCTGGCTGTGCGGCAGCCGGAGCTTGATCCCGAGTTTAAAGCGATCAAGCGGGCAGGCGATGAGATCGGGGATTTCTTCTTCGTGGCTCGTTAGGCCATTTCTTGAGTCGGGGGGTAGGGCGATGGGCAGATTAGGTCTATTTTGGGTATCGATTCTTTGGGGTTTTCATGCCTTCGCTGCTCAAGTTACCGTAGATGTCCAAAACTTTGCTTTGGAAACCGGTGCGACAGGCTCGATATCATATCAGGATATCGGTGGAAGTGGTGTGTGTTCGGCGATGCACCCTGGCACGTGCACATTGACTTACAATGATACGGATACTGTCTCACTAACTGCGATAGCTGACTCCGGCTCTGTATTTTCGGCCTGGTACACCACGGGCGGTGAAGAGCAGAGTGGGCCTTGTTCTGGAAATTCTGGCCCTACATGCACATTTCCTGCATCTGAGCTGGTAACCACGTCATGGAAAATAAGTGCAGATTTTACGCTGCAACAAAACAGTGCGCCTCAATCAAGCGATTTGACACTGTTCATGGCACAAGGTAGTACATCATTCACTGATACTTTACCAGACGTGACTAATTCGGTCGGCGACGAGACCTACTCTCTGGAGAGTGGTCCGGAAGTTGGTTCGGTCGATATCGCGTCTTCGGGCGTTTTTACGTATTCTAACAACGCTGGCCATCAGCAGTCCGTTAGTTTTCAATGGAGGGTAACTAACTCTAATGGTTTCTCCATTTATACAACAACCCTTCTTGTTCAAACAGATCAGTCAATAAACAATCTGCCATTGTTTGATGCACCCACAAGCATCGACCTAAATGAAGACACCTCTATATCTGTCGATATTTATGTTTCAGATCCTGATCTAGACCCTATTCTGCTTGAAACAATAATCACGTCACATGGGACCATTTCTGGAATTCAAGAAAATAACTTTTCTTCTGAGGGAAGTCAGTTTGTGTTCGATTATACACCGGATGCTGACTATTTCGGCCAAGATACTATTGAGATTCGCGTATCGGACTCGGTTGGTGTTGCTCAACATGCTATTTTAGTGAACATCGTGCCTGTGCAGGATTCGCCGGTCGCAGTGAATGATGCGACGCTTGAGACGCAGGAGAACACGGCGGTTACGAGTGCTGGTCTGCTCTTAAACGACAGCGATCCAGACCAAGATACCCTGACGATCACGGATGCGACGGCCCCTAATGGCACGGTGACGATCAACGGTGATGGCACGGTGACGTATACGCCGGATACGGACTTTGTGGGTGAAGACACGGTGACCTACACGGTTGAGGACGGTAACGGCGGCAGCGCGACGGCGCAGTTTACGGTTGTGGTTGTGGGTGTGAATGCGGCACCGGTGATGTCGGATCAGAGCTTTACGGTTGATGAGAATGCCGTCTTGAGCGCGTCTGTTGTTGCGACCGACGCTGACGCCGATCCATTGACCTTCAGCGTTACGATAGGTGTATCGAACGGCAGCTTGACCTTTGCTTCGAACGGCAGTTTTACCTATACGCCGAATACAGGCTATGTGGGCAATGACAGCTTCACGGTTGAAGTGAGTGACGGGCAGGGCGGTGTTGCGACGGCGGTGATGAGTCTGACGGTGAATAACGTCAACGACGCCCCGGTCGCAGTGAATGATGCGGCGCTTGAGACGCAGGAGAA
>Ga0255771_1005637_pt1 | contig 10830 bp, 7 predicted proteins | sample 011ome_19_FD_179969 | JGI IMG/M metagenome (GOLD analysis project Ga0255771, IMG submission 179969) | Coastal salt marsh microbial communities from the Groves Creek Marsh, Skidaway Island, Georgia - 011510BT metaG (version 2) | ecosystem: Environmental > Aquatic > Marine > Intertidal zone > Salt...
TAGGGAAGTTCGAGCCTGTCGAAGGTTGAGATGTACGCCTCTCGATGTTTGTTGTACGAATTCTGGAGGCCTTCGTCATCAACATCAAATGAATACGAGTCCTTCATCACGAATTCTCGACCTCGAAGAAGACCAGCTCTTGGACGGGCCTCATCTCGATATTTCGTTTGGATCTGATAGATCGAAAGCGGAAGGTCTCGGTACGAAGAAAAGAGGTCGCGAACGATGAGCGTGAACATTTCTTCGTGGGTAGGGGCGAGAAGAAAATCGTTGTCCCGCCGGTCCTTCAAACGGAACAGGTTCGGTCCGTATTCAGTCCATCGTCCAGTCGCTTCATAGGGTTCGCGCGGGAGCAATGCGGGAAAGTGAACTTCTTGAAACCCTGCTTTGTTCATCTCGTCCCGAATGATCTCTTCGACCTTGCGGTAGGTAATCCATCCGAGAGGCAACCAGGTGAATCCGCCTGGAGCAGCACGGCGGATATAACCAGCCCGAACGAGAAGTCGATGTGAGGGCACCTCGGCATCTGACGGGTCATCTCGCAAAGTTCGCAGGAAGAGTTTTGACATCCGAAGCACGTCCGCACACTACCGTGCCCCTCTCGATGCACCTAGTGACCTGACCGGTCCTGCCCTTCCCGATTCACAACTCTTCAGGTATGCTTGCGGTGCTATTTCGAAACGAATAACGCTATGTGCGTGTCCGACCGAAAGGCGTGGGGTTCACCCCACGCCTTGTTTGTTGGATGGGCTCAGGTTGAAACAACGAGAAGGAGGACCGAATGACATCTGCAACGATTGATCGAGTTCGGGCGCTCGTTGAACCGGTGGTAGTCGACCTCGGACTCGAAATTTACGACCTGGAGCAGCGTGGCGGAACTCTCAGAGTGACCATCGATACACCTGCTGGCTCCGACTCAGGAGTGAGTCTTGACACCATTGCAGTCGTGACGCGTCTTCTCTCACGCGAACTTGACCACGAAGACCCAATTCCTGGCAAGTACACCCTTGAGGTGACGAGTCCCGGTGTTGAGCGCGCGCTGCGAACCCCTCACCACTTCACTCGAGAAGTTGGAAAGCGCATTACCGTTCGACTTTCTGACCCATCGGTTGAACAGCGTCGAGTCGAAGGCCTTCTGTCATCGTGCGATGGTCAGTCGATTGTGCTCGACACAGATTCTGGTGCATTGACAATCGCTATTTCTGCAATCGATAAAGCAAAAACAATCTTCGAATGGGGCCCAGCACCTAAGCCTAGTGGTCCTCGATCCAAGAAGTCCCGGCCATCGGGAATATCAACACCCAATCTCGCAGAGTCACACGACAGCGGGACAGACGCGGAGGAACAACCGTGAGTAATCTCGACATGAGCGAAGCCATCAAGATGCTTGCCCAAGAAAAGGGCTTATCTGTTGACGCACTGCTACAGGTGTTAGTGGAGGCGCTTGCGAGCGCGTACAAGCGTCGCCCAGATGCAGCCGATGAGGTTCAGGTTGGGGTCGACCCAGAGACGATGGAGTTCACCTTCACTGCCTACGACCTTGATGAAAATGGCGAGTGGGTGAACCCTCGTGATGACACACCGAACAAGACTGAACTGGGACGAATTGCGGCACAGACTGTTCGTCAGGTCATGTCACAGCGCATTCGTGAGGTTGAACGCGATCGCAAGTTCGAAGAATACGCAAACCGTGAAGGCGATCTGGTTTCAGGAATCATTGAGCGCACAGAGTCTCGTTACGCCTTGCTTGACCTTGGCCGGGTCGAGGCACTGATGCCTCAAGCTGAACAGGTTCCATACGAGCGGCCCAATCGTGGTGACCGTTCAAAGGCGTACATCGTCGAAGTTCGCAAGACAGCGAAGGGTCCGCAGATTGTTGTTTCGCGAACCCATCCAGGAATGATCAAGCGCCTATTTGAGCTTGAGGTTCCAGAGATTGCAGATGGGGTTGTTGAACTGCGTGCGTGTGCGCGTGAACCGGGACACCGCACCAAGATCGCAGTGTGGTCCAATGACCACAACGTCGATCCGGTCGGTGCCTGTGTTGGAGCGAGAGGCGCGCGGGTTCGCATGGTTGTGAACGAACTCCGTGGCGAGAAAATTGACATCGTTCCGTTCAGCGACGATCTTGCAGATTTCGTTGCAAAGGCGTTGTCGCCGGCAAAGGTCACGCAGGTCGTGATCTCTGAGGACCGGACCCAGGCCGATGTGATTGTTCCAGACCACCAACTTTCGCTGGCAATCGGACGAGAGGGCCAAAACGCTCGCCTGGCAGCCCGCCTCACTGGGGTTCGCATTGATATCCGCTCCGAAACTCAGGAGGCCGACGGCGAGACCTCGGGTGGATACGCGGCAGAACTTGGAAACGTTGAGTATGCAGAGGGCGAGTGGGTCGAGAACCCCGACTCTGGCGAGATGGAGTGGCATGCCGCCGATGGCAGCGTGATGAGCCAGGCCGAATGGACAGCGCAGACATCGGGCACGGTCGCATCCGATAGTGAGGGCGACGAAACAGCAGATGCTGTTGATGAACATGCTGTAGAAGCGAGCGATGAGGTCGAAGTGGACGAATCAAGCGCAGATGCCGAAGGTGGTGAGGACATCGACTGATCAAAGGGTGCGAACCTGTGTCGGGTGTCGTCAGCAGCGAGAGCAACAGCAGTTGCTCCGGTGCGTGTATGGCACTTCGGGAGCATGTGTTGACCGACATGGAGCTGGCCGTGGAGCGTGGTTGTGTGGGGTCGAATGTGCTCAACAGGCGGTCCGAACGAACGCCTTTTCTAAGGCATGGCGGACCAGCGTGACGGCATCCGAGTTAGAAGAATTGATCCGATCGATAGAGAGTGCCACCGCCGGACAGGTGTGACGGCGGGATTTGTTTGAGAGACTGAGAAACGACTGAGGGATAGAGGAATCAAGTGGCGAAAAACCTAAGAGTGCACGAGCTAGCGAAAGAACTGGGCATGACAAATGCCGAGACAGTCGAGCTCTGCCACAGCCTGGGCGTGCCGATTAAGGGTCAGTCGTCGTCGTTAAATGAGGCGTATGCCGACATGGTGCGGCGCAAGGCAGAACGCGAGGGACTCACTCGTGATGAGCAGCCTCAGGAGGCTGCGGCCGAGTCAGGAGGGTCGAAGGCGAAGAAGGCCGGCTCGAACATTCGTATTCACGCGCTCGCCAAAGAACTGCAAATGTCGAATCCAGATCTCGTTGACTTCTGTAAGTCGCTCGATCTAGCCGTAAAGGGCCACTCCTCAACCTTGAGTGAAGAGGACGCTGCGATGGTCCGAGACAAAGCCTCTCAGGCCGGCCTCGTGGGATCAACCTCGCCAGCACCAGATCCTGAGCCAATTTCAGACGAGCCCGCTGCTGAGCCGCAACCAGAAGCAGAAGTGGTGGAGGAGCCTGCACCGGCACCGGAGCCCGATCAAGAACCTGAGGTGATCGAGCCTCAGGTAGAAACTTCGGAAAATGATGCGGATCCTCAGCCGGAGGCCGCTGCACCTGAGCCTCCAGCAGACCCATCACCTCGCGTCATTTCAAGCGCGGGCCCGGGCAGTTCGAGTGATCGTGTTGTTTCAAGTCCAGGACCGGGATCTGCGATGCCGCCGGCGCAACCGACCGGCGATCGTCCGGCACAGTCTCCTCCTGACCGACCAACCCCGCCGGCAGCTTCAAGTGGCAGGCCGATTCCTCCTCCTCCGGGTCGTCCGATTTCGGCGACCGGTAAGCCAATTCCTCCTCCTCCGGGCCAGGCGAATGCTCCTGGGCGTCCAGCTCCAGGTGGCCGCCCCGGCCGCCCAGCACCTGGTGGTCGCCCAGGCGGCTTCGGTGGGCCTCGCCCCGGTGGCGGACCTGGTGGTCCTGGCGGTCCGGGAGGTCCTGGTGGTGGGCCCGGTGGTCGCCCAGGGCCTGGCGGTAGGCCAAGTGGCCAGCGTCGACCTCCTCGGCGATCAAAGCGACGTCGTCGTCGCGACCAAGACGAGTTGCAACCGCAGCATCTCCAGCTCACCGATCGTTCCGCCCCAGTTCCTGAAGGAACGATCGTCATCGAGCGCGGGGTGTCGGCTCAGGAGTTCGCTCCAAAGCTGAATCGCACCGCCGCTGACGTTGTGAAGTTCCTCCTCAACAACGGTGAAATGGTCACCGCAACGCAGGCGCTCTCCGATGAGCACATGGAACTCTTTGCTCTTGATGTGTCGGCTGAATTGCTCCTCGTTGATCCTGGTCAACAACAAGAAATTGAACTTCAAGCGTTGTTCGATGACAGTGATGACGATGACGAAGAGGCTCAGCGGTCACGTCCACCAGTAATTACTGTGATGGGTCACGTTGACCACGGTAAGACGACGGTTCTCGACCGGATCCGCTCAGCCAATGTTGTCGATGGTGAAGCGGGTGGAATTACCCAGCACATCGGCGCGTATCAGGTTGAGCGCAATGGTCACGTCATTACGTTCATTGACACCCCTGGACACGCAGCCTTCACGAGCATGCGTGCTCGTGGCGCGCAGGCGACGGACATCGTTGTGCTCGTCGTGGCAGCTGACGATGGGGTGATGCCGCAGACGATCGAAGCAATCAGTCATGCCCGCGCTGCCGATGTGCCCATCATTGTCGCAGTCAACAAGATTGATAAAGACAACGCCGACCCCCAGAGAGTGTTAACTCAACTTGCTGAGCACGAGCTTGTTCCTGAGGCCTGGGGTGGCGACACGATTGTCGTCGAGATGTCTGCCCTTCAAGACCTCGGTGTTGATGACCTGCTCGATCAGTTGCTGGTCGTTGCCGAACTTGAAGAGTTGACTGCTAATCCAACTGGTCGAGCGAAGGGCATTGTTCTTGAGGCCAACCTTGACAAGGGGCGCGGCCCGGTTGCCACTGTGCTCGTCGACAAAGGCGAACTGAAAGTTGGTGACCCAATTGTCGCTGGAGCTTCGTGGGGACGTGTTCGTGCGATGATTAACGATCGTGGCGAGCAGGTGAAGGTCGCAGGTCCGTCGTCACCGGTCGAGGTTCTCGGTTTGTCATCAGTTCCGGCAGCAGGAGACGAGTTTCGGGCTGCACCAGATGAGCGAATCGCTCGTCTGGTCGGCGAAGCCCGAACACATCACCGCAAGATCCGCGATCAGCGATCTGATGCGCGAGTCAAGACCGGCACGAAACTCGAAGACATCTTTACCCAGATTCAGAGCGGTGAGTCGGCAATTCTTAACATCGTCCTGAAAGCCGATGTGCAGGGTTCGCTCGAAGCCGTTACCGACAGTTTGCGGAAACTGGGCCGTGATGAAGTCGACCTGGTTTTTGTGCATCGTGCGGTCGGTGCGATCTCAGAGAACGACATCACTCTTGCTGCAACGACAAATGCAACCATCCTCGGATTCAACGTTCGTCCTGATCGCAAGGGACGTGAGTTGGCCGACCAGCAAGATGTTGAGATTCGTACCTACGAAATCATCTACAAACTGCTCGAAGACATTGAGCAAGCGATGGTTGGAATGCTTGCGCCTGAGTACGAAGAGGTCGTCACCGGCGATGCGGAAGTTCGCGAGATCTTCCGAGTTCCAAAACTTGGCGCAATCGCCGGTTGCTACGTTCAGAACGGCACAATCACTCGTGGTTCCAAGGTGCGCTTCCTTCGCGACGGAACCATCATCTGGAAGGGCGAGATTACTTCTCTCCGGCGCTTCAAAGATGATGTTCGTGAGGTCCGGGAAGGATTTGAATGCGGTATCGGCTTGAGCGACTTCCAAGATTTGAAACCGGGCGATGTCATCGAAACATTCGATGAGCGTGAAATTGCACGAACGCTGAGTTGATCTATGGGCTCTCGTGGTGGTCGTCGTTCGACTCGCTCATCGAGCGGGGCGCATCGCTACCCCCGTTCAGCGCGTGTGGGTGAAACCCTCAGAGAGATCATTGCTGAAGAGTTGGTTCGAATTGGTGATGAGCGACTTGAGTTCGTCACCGTGACTCGAATTGACGTTGATGATGAACTCAATCGAGCGCACGTGTATTACGACTCGTTGTCTGGTCCGGAGGCTGATGAGGAGATCGTCGAAGCACTGGGTGAGCATCGTGTTCGCATTCAGTCATCAATCGGGCGGCAGATTCGCGCAAAGAAGACTCCGATCCTTCATTTTGCTCCAGATGACGTGATTCGGGCTGCGGAACGAATCGACGAAATTCTCCGGGCAGACCCGAGGACTGCTGAATCGGACGCAGGGGAGTAGATGGCCCGCCGTCGACCTCCGACTGTCCACGGTGTTTGCATTGTCGACAAGCCGGCGGGAATCACAAGCCATGACGTGATCGGCCAGTTACGTAAGCGGTTTTCCGAACGGCAGATTGGCCACGCTGGGACGCTTGATCCTGAAGCAACTGGGGTGCTGGTCGTCGCCGTAGGCATGGCAACTCGTCTGCTGCAATTTGCCACCGCTTCAACAAAGACCTACGTCGGCGAGGTTGTTCTGGGAACTGAAACATCGTCCCTGGATGCGGCGGGAGAGGTCACGGCCACCCATGACATGTCGGGGGTGACACTGGAAGATGTCCAGCGCGTTGTCGAGGAACATTTGCTCGGTGAGATTGACCAAATTCCGCCAATGGTGTCAGCGATAAAAGTTGATGGAAGACGCCTACACGAACTTGCGCGCGAGGGAATTGAGATCGAACGCAAGCCGAGAAGTGTGACGATTTTTCGCTGTGATGTTCGAGAAACACCCGAGTCGCACGTGTTTGCGATTGAAGTTGAATGTTCTGCCGGTACGTATGTCCGAACGATCGCTGATGACATTGGGCACCTGCTAGGCGGAGGGGCACACTTGCGATCTTTGCGACGTATTGCGTCGGGTCCGTTCGATCTTGAACGCGCGGCCCCACCTGAGACATGTGAACTATTACCGGTGGAGGCCATCGCAGAGAGCCTTGACCGAGTCGATGTTGATGAAGAGGCCGCACAAAAGGTTGCCGTCGGTGGGCTCCTTCCAACATGGGAGGGCGACGGGCCATGGGCTGTTACGCCGAGGGAATTCTCATTGCCGTCTATCAACCATTCAGGAATGGAAACGCCAAGCCATCGGTGGTGTTGCCAACGGCATCTCAGCGATAGGTTTCGGCATCGTGCTCGTCGTTCATTCGCTGCAAACACCCGTGTTCCCGGGTGAGCGCTCCGTGGTCACCATCGGGGCGTATGACGGCTTGCACCGGGGTCACATCTCGGTCATCGCCTCTGTCGTCGATCGAGCCCAGCAACTGGGTCACCGCAGCGTTGTCGTGACGTTTGATCGTCACCCGGCTTCGGTGGTTCGTCCTGAGTCGGCTCCGCTGCTGATCACGTCGCTCGAGCAGCGTCTCGAACTCCTCGAACGAACTGGGCTTGACGCGGTTGTTGTGTTGGAGTTTGATGAAACTGCGGCAGCAGAAGAAGCTGAGGACTTCGTTCAGCGAGTCTTCGTAAATGGACTCTCAGCAGTCGACATCGTCATTGGTGAAGATTTTCATTTCGGTAAAGGACGGCGGGGAAATGTTGAGTTGCTTGCAGCACTCGGATCGCAGCACGACTTCAATGTGACTCCCCTCGAACTTCGACGATCTGAGTCGGCAGACATCATTAGTTCGACTGCGATTAGAACAGCGCTTCGGCGGGGAGACATTGTGGCGGCCAGTGAAATGCTCGGTCGAAATATGGTGATTCGTGGCCAAGTTGTGCACGGTGATGAACGTGGCCGAACGATTGGCTTCCCGACTGCAAATGTCGATGTTCCTGAACGATTTATCATTCCAGCCGACGGTGTGTATGCGGCAAAATGTCTTTCCCAGGCGGGAGATGAATTTGCGTGCGCCGTGAATATCGGTAAGCGGCCAACCTTTTATGGATCAGCAGATCGGTCACTGGTTGAATGTCATTTACTCGACTTTTCCGGAGATCTCTACGGCCAGGACCTTACTGTTGAGTTTGTAGAGCGTCTGCGTGATGAGCAGCGATTTGATGGACTCGAGGCGTTGACTACACAACTTCGTGCTGATGTTGATCGCACACGCGAACGCGTCAGGTTGTGACCTTTCATCAGTCCTCATAGCCTCTCGATGTCCGTTGGGGTTCCGACTCTCTCGGATGCGTCCCTGGGCGCGACCACCTCAACTACGAAAAGGTAGGCAAGAACATGGCAATTGAGCCAAAGGCAGACGTCATTGCACGTCACCGTCAGAGCGATAGCGATACCGGATCCCCAGAGGTCCAGATTGCACTGCTGTCATCACGAATTCAGCACCTGACGGATCACTTGAAGTCCCATCCAAAAGATCACCACTCCCGTCGTGGACTGTTGATGCTCGTCGGTCGTCGCCGTCGTATGCTCGACTACATCCGCGCAATTGACGTCGAGCGGTACCGCTCGATCGTTGCTGAACTCGGCCTCCGTCGCTGAGTTTTGGCTCAACGTTGGCGGTTGTTGCCGTCAGTTATTTTTGGTGAAATACTCGCCCGCTCGATCGAATGTCGAGCGGGTGTTGTTTTTGCGGGATAGCCTTCCCTCGGGCGTCATCGTCCACATATCACTGAGTAGCTGATGTCGGTTACCGGTTGCTGAGATCGTGTCAAACGTGTGAGCGGAAATTGATGCGGTGTTGCCAACTGGCAACCGGAGAGCTGCTCCACAACATTTGGGAACGTCCCAAATTGAAAGGAGCCACTTATGGCTGATCCAATCCGCGTGTCCGGAGCAATTTCGGGCACCGACCGAACCCTGTCATTTGAGACAGGAAAATTTGCGCCACAAAGTCAAGGCGCTGTCGTCGCCACCATCGGCGAAACTCGAGTACTTACCACGGCAAACGCCGCTAAAGACGTACGTCCAGGTATCGACTTCTTCCCGCTCACCGTTGACGTTGAGGAACGCTCATACGCAGCTGGAAAGATCCCCGGGTCATTCTTCCGTCGTGAAGGTCGTCCGACCGAGGACGCAATTCTCACCTGCCGTCTCACCGACCGTCCGCTCCGTCCGGCATTCCCAGATGGTTTCCGCAACGAAGTTCAGGTTGTAACGACTGTTCTCGGTGTCGACATGGCCAACCCGCACGACGTCCTTTCAATCAATGCTGCCTCAGCAGCACTCATGATCTCGGGAATTCCATTTGAGGGACCAATCGGATCGGTGCGAGTTGCGTACACCACCGAGGGCAACTGGATTCCGCATCCCACGTACGAGGAGGGCGAAGCGTCTACGTTCGAACTCGTTGTCGCAGGTCGTGAACTTGACAATGGCGACGTCGCAATCATGATGGTTGAGGCCGGCGGTACCGAGCAGAGTTTCTACTTCTATGAGGACGGAGCACCAAAGGTTGATGAGGTCGCACTCGCTGAGGGTCTTGATGCCTCGAAGCAGTGGATCAAAGAATCAATTGCGCTGCAGCGTCAACTTGTCGCAAGTGTGATCGCTACATCGGGACCAATTGAACAACTCCCATTTACCCCAGTGCTCGACTACACCCCAGAGGTGTTTGCAGCAGTTGAGGGTTGTGTATCCGCTGAAATTGCTGTGGCAGTCGCAATTGCTGGAAAGGCCGAGCGGAATGCAGCAACTGATGCTGCAACTGCAAAGGCACTCGAAGCGCTGTGTGGTGAAGATGGCGAATTCGCAGGCCAAGAAAAGGCTGTGAAGGAAGCTGTTCGTTCGCTGACGAAGAAGCTCGTTCGTCGCCGGATCGTTGACGAGGGCCTCCGTATCGACGGCCGTGGTGTCCGCGACCTCCGGCCTGTTTCAGCAGAAGTTGGTGTGCTCCCGACAGCGCACGGATCAGGTTTGTTCCAGCGTGGTGAAACACAGGTCATGAACGTCTTGACCCTCGCAATGCCGCGTATGAATCAGATGATCGACTCGTTGTCACCGAATAACGAGAAGCGCTATCTGCACCACTACAACATGCCGCCGTGGGCAAATGGCGAGACGGGCCGTGTCGGTTCACCGAAGCGTCGCGAGATTGGCCACGGAGCACTTGCTGCTCGGGCGGTGATGCCGGTTGTTCCAAGTCAGGAAGACTTCGCGTACACGCTCCGTCTCGTGTCCGAGGTGATGTCGTCGAATGGTTCAACATCGATGGGTTCGGTGTGTTCGTCGAGCCTCTCGCTGATGGATGCGGGCGTACCCATCCGTGGAGCTGTTTCCGGTATCGCAATGGGTCTCGTGAAAGACGGCGATAACTACGTGACATTGACCGACATCCTCGGCGCAGAAGATGCATTCGGCGATATGGACTTCAAAGTCGCTGGAACCCATGATGCGATCACCGCACTCCAGCTCGACACGAAGATCGACGGTATTCCTGCACAGGTGCTCGCTGATGCACTCCAGCAAGCCCGTGAGGCACGTATGCAGATTCTCGATGTGATGAATGCTGCGATCTCGGCTCCACGGAGCGAGGTTGCCGAGACGGCTCCGAAGATTGTGACCATTACTATTCCGATTGACAAAGTCGGAGAGGTCATCGGGCCAAAGGGCAAGATCATCAACACCATTCAGGGGGAGACCGGTGCCGATATCGCTGTTGACGACGACGGTGCCGTTGGCATCGTGACCATCGCTGCAGTTGAGTCATGGCGCATGGAAGAGGCTCGTACCGCGATTCTCAACATCGTTGACCCGCCGAAGGCTGAAATTGGCGCCACCTACACCGGTCGTGTGGTGAACATCACCAAGTTTGGAGCGTTTGTCAACATCCTTCCAGGTCGCGATGGCCTGCTTCATATCTCGAAGATCGGTCGCGGCAAGCGAATCAACGCCGTCGAAGACGTGTTATCTCTCGGTGATGAGGTTGAGGTCGTTGTTGACG
>Ga0255771_1005675_pt1 | contig 10786 bp, 5 predicted proteins | sample 011ome_19_FD_179969 | JGI IMG/M metagenome (GOLD analysis project Ga0255771, IMG submission 179969) | Coastal salt marsh microbial communities from the Groves Creek Marsh, Skidaway Island, Georgia - 011510BT metaG (version 2) | ecosystem: Environmental > Aquatic > Marine > Intertidal zone > Salt...
GATCAACGAAATTTGCGAAACAAAGTCAACGTGCTATGCGCAAACAGTCCGTGTGGACCCAAAAAAAAGTTGATCTATTTTTTCAAAAAAATGTCTCTCTTTTGAATGACGCGAGATCTTGATGTGCCGACGGCGACGGGTCCGGCAAAACGACCCGCGCGACCATGGCCACGATCGATGCCGCGGTGTGCGCGGCGCGCCTGAAGCGCCTGATGGCCAGCTGGAACGACAACGCGCAGGTGTGGGGCGGTGCCACGGCGCTTCTCGTGGGCTCCGGAGCCAACAAGGAGGATGACCTTCGGTACTTGAAATCCGTCGCTCTCGAGATTTGGCTCTTCGGGTATGAGTTCCCCGACACCCTCGTCCTCATCACGAAGGCGGGCGAGTTGCACGTCGTGACCGGCGGCAAGAAGGCTAAGCTCGTGGAGACCGTCGTGGAGACTGTCGCTGCCGACGCCGGCGTCAAGGTGGTGGTGCACAACAAGCCCAAGGGGGAGAACGGCGAGGCGCAGGCGGATGCGCTCGTGGAGTGCATCGCGGACGGAGCGCTCGTCGGCATGGTCGCCAAGGAAGCCTCGGAGGGCGCGCTCACCGCGTACGCCGCGGCGAAGATCAAGGCCAAGGGCTTCTCCGTGGTGGAGATCGCGCCCGGCCTCGCCGACGCGATGGCGGTGAAGGACGACGCCGAGCTCGTCTTGGTGAAGCAGGCGGCTCGGCTTTCGACGAAAGCGATGGGCTGGACCGTGGATCGCGTGGAGGGCGTCGTGAACGAGGAGACCAAGGTGTCGCACGCGAAGCTCTCCGAGGAGTGCGAGGACCAGATCCTGGACCCCGCGAAGAAGCTCGGGCTGAAGGACATCGAGGCGGACGACGTGGACATCTGCTATCCCCCATCGTGCAGTCCGGCGGCGAGTACGAGCTCAAGATGTCGGCGCAGTCCAGCGACAAGAAGCTCCACTACGGCGTGGTGGCCATCTCGCTCGGCGCGCGGCACACGCAGTACTGCGCCAACATCGCGCGCACGCTCATGATCGACCCCACCAAGTCCATGGAGGGCGTGTACGCCGCCGTGCTCGCCGCGCAGGAAGCCGCGCTGGGCGCGCTCAAGGACGGCGCCGATCTCGCCGCGCCGTACGACGCCGCCAAGGCGGCGCTGGAATCCGCCGACGGCGTCTCCGAAGACGCGCGCGCCGCGCTCGTCTCCAAGCTCGGGAAGAACGTCGGCACCGCCATCGGCCTCGAGCTCCGCGAGCCCAGTCTGGTGCTCGGCCCCAAGTCGCGCGGCGCCGTGCAGAAGGTGCGCGCCGGCCAATGCTACAACGTCCAGCTGGCCATCGCCGGCCTGACCAACGAGAATGCCAAGGAGGGGAGCAAGGGGCGCACGTACGCGGTGCTCGTCGCGGACACCGCGGTGGTTGCCGCGAACGGCGGCGCGCCCGAGGTGCTCACCGCGGGGGTCACCAAGGCGCTGACGGACATCGCGTACCAGATCAACGACGAGGAGGAGGAGGCGGCAGAGGAGAAGCAGACGAAGGCGCGCGCCGCCAACGTCGCCGCGGGAGGCGTCGTTCTCGACGCGAAGACGCGCGGCGAGGACGGCGGCCCCACCGACGAGGACGCGCGCCGGCGCAAGCAGGCGACGCTCGCGGACAAGAAGAACCGCGAGACGCACGCGCGTCTGATTGGCGCGCAGAACGCCGAGGCGGGCGGCGGCAAGGGCGGCGCGACCGCGGACTTCGTCGCGTACGAGCGCATGGCGGACGTCCCCGTGCCTCGCTCGGTCGACCCGGTGCTCACCGTCGACCGCGACGCCGAGTCCGTGCTCTTGCCCATCCACGGCCAGCTCGTGCCCTTCCACATCATGGCGGTGAAGTCGGTGAGCGTCACGCAAGACGCGGGTGCGTCGTTCATCCGCATCAACTTCAACGCCCCCACCGCGCCCGGCGCGACGGCGGCGAACGCGACGTACCCCGCGAACGTCAAGTTCCCCAACCTGTCGTTCCTGCGCGAGGTGTCGTACCGCTCGTCCGACAACAAGCACGCCAACTACGTCGTGCAGGAGATGCGCGCGCTGAAGCGCACGGTGACGCAGCGCGAGACGGAGAAGGCGGAGCGCGCGACGCTCGTGCGCCAGGAGCGCCTGGTGCTGTCGCACGGCCGCGTGCACCGCCTGGTGGGCCTGTGGATGCAGCCCACCTTCGGAGGGCGCGGCGGGCGCAAGGCGGGCACGCTCGAGGCGCACACCAACGGCCTGCGGTACGTCGGCGCGAAAGCCGAGGAGCAGGTGGACGTCATCTACAGCAACATCAAGAACGCGTTTTTCCAGCCGGCGAAGAAGGAGATCAAGACCCTGATTCACTTCCACCTGCACGACGCCATCATGATCGGCAAGAAGAAGACCAAGGACGTGCAGTTCTACATGGAGATCATGGAGGCGGTGCAGAGCCTCGACGGCGGCCGGCGCAACATGTACGACCCCGACGAGATCGAGGAGGAGCAGCGCGAGCGCGAGCGCGAGAAGCGCATCCACAAGGAATTTTCCGGCTTTTGCAGGAAAGTCTCGGACATCTGGGAGAAGGATTTCCCCAACCTGAACCTGGAATTTGACTCGCCGTACTACGACCTCGCGTTCGACGGCGTGCCGTTCAAGTCCACGGTCAGGATCTTGCCCACCGCGTCGTGTCTGGTGGAGCTCACCGAGTTCCCGTCGCTCGTGATCAACGCGGAGGACATCGAGGTGGTCAACCTCGAGCGCGTGGGGTTCCACCTCAAGAACTTCGACATGGCCATCATCTTCAAGGACTTCTCGCGCGACGTGCACCGCATCGACCAGATCCCGGTGCAGAACCTGGAGAACATCAAGCAGTGGCTCGGCACGCTCGACATCAAGTACTACGAAGGTAAGTCCAACCTGAACTGGAAGCCCCTGCTCAAGCAGATCAAGGAGGACCCCGACGACTGGCTCGAGAGCGGCGGCTGGGAGTTCCTCAACAACGAGATCGACGACGACGACGAGGAGGGGGGCGAGGAGGGCGAGTCCGAGAGCGAATTCGAGCCCTCCGACTCGGATGATGAGGAGTCGGAGTCCGAGTCCGAGAGCGAGTCGATGGTCGAGAGCGAGGACGAGTCCGACGCGGAAGAGGATTTGAGCGAATCGGGCATGGATTGGGACGAACTCGAGGATGAGGCGGCTGCGGAAGATGCTGAGGCGAGCGACAGCGATCGCGGCAAGAAACGGAAAAAGGGGAAGCGGTGAGCGTCAGGAAACGCGACGCCTCCGGGGCATGACAGGCCGAGAAGAAAACGTCATCTCTAATGACTGCTTTGTAGCTACTTGCTAGCTATTCTGTCGTCTCCACCCGGAACTGAGGGATGTCGCAAAGGGCCGCATGAAACACAGTTATCGCGAACTCGCAGGTTTTCGGTTCTGTCGACCATAATCGATCTTTCCCGTCGCCCGGCGAGTGTTGCATGAGCCCGAGAAGATTTACGTGACGTGCGCACTCTCGGGCGCGCGACACGAGATCAGTCGTCTCAGGTTCTGAGCGGCCGCGCCGACAACCGTCGAGATGTCGCTCCGGCGCATGCTCGTCCCCGCGCGGGACGCGCTCGCGAGGCGCGGCCGCTTCCTGTCTTCGACCTCCTTCGCGGGCTTCGCGTCGGGAGGATCGAACGACACGAGCGAATCATCCGAGAAGGACGCCACACCCTCTCCCTCTAGCTCCGCCACGACCAGTTTCGGGTACAAGGACGTGCTCGCGGAGGAGAAGGAAGGGATGGTCCGCGAGGTGTTCGAGAAGGTGGCGCCCTCGTATGACCTGATGAACGACCTGATGTCCGCCGGCGTCCACCGAGCTTGGAAAGACTACCTCGTGTCCAAGATTGGCGTGTTCCCGGGGATGACCCATCTGGACGTCGCCGGCGGCACGGGCGACGTCGCGTTCCGCGTCCTGAGGGCGCTGCGCGCCGAGGAGGCCGCGGCGAGGCGCGCGGCCGGCGGCGGAAAGCCGCGGAGCGATCCGTCCAGCGCCGGGCGCGTGATCGTGAGTGACATCAACCCCGCCATGCTTCGCGAGGGCGAGAAACGCGCGGCGAAGCACGGGCTGAGTCGAAGCACGGACGTGCGAGGGAATCCCTTGGCGACGCTTGAGTTCGTCGAGGGGAACGCCGAGCGGTTGCCGTTCGAGGACAACTCCTTGGACACCTACTCGATAGCGTTCGGGCTTCGAAACGTCACCGACACCCTCGCGGCGTTGAAAGACGCGCGTCGCCTGCTGAGACCCGGCGGGCGGTTTTTCTGTCTCGAGTTCTCGCACGTCAGAGATGAACCGCTGAAATCGATGTACGAGATGTACAGTCTCAACGTCATTCCCGCGATGGGCGATCTCGTGGCGCGGGATAGGGACTCCTACCAGTACCTCGTCGAGTCGATCCGAAGATTCCCCAAGCAGGAAGAACTGGCGGCGATGATGATCGATGCCGGATTCATTGACGTATCGCACGAAAATCTTACGGGCGGGATCTGCGCGATACACAGCGGCACCAAACACTAATAGGACGGCGAAGGAAATCACGAGCAGGCCGATGACGACGTTGGAGAAGACCTCTCTCTTCTCGTTCGTCTCCTCCTCGGAGCTAGAGATGCCTTTTCGGCGACGGTGTTTTTTTTCCAAAACGTCTCTTAATTACGAAAGTAATACGCTACGTCGACTCTCTCTCTCTCAACTGCCTGGACGCGCATACGCAACGCCTTATCACGCAGTGGTAGTAGTAACCTCCACGAGCTCCTCTCCGTCCATGCTCGCGAGGTCGGTGGGAAGTCCGTATCCCAAAGCGGACCCACTACTGGACGCGAGAATCTGGAGCTCGCCCATGTGACTCCGGCGGAAGTTATCCACGGCGACGGAGATGTCGTCGTTGGACATGTCCATCTCGGAGAGGATCGCGGCGGCGAGTTGAAGCGAAGGTTCGAGCGTTTCGGGGACGACCGCCTTGGCTCCGGCCTTCTCGAGTTCCAAGCCCTGCTGAATGTCGCTCGCGCGCGCGTACACCTTGACGTTGGGGTAGTACTTCTTCAAGGCCCAGACGGTGCGGAAGTTGGCGCCCGGGGAGTCCAGGGTGACGACGGCGCACGACGCCTTCTCTGCCCCCACCGCGTGGAGCACGGCGTTGGAGCCGGCGTCTCCGAAGTACACGGGCACGTCGTTCGCGCGCGCCTTCCCGACGATGTCCGCGGAGACGTCCAGGCCGACGAACGGGATGAGCTGCTCGCTGAGTAGCTCGCCGATCATGTTCCCGACGCGGCCGTACCCGGCGATGATGACGTGGCCGCTCAGGTCGTTGGCGTCGCCCTCCTTCGCCTGCAGCGACGCGACGGATTTCTCCTCCTTGAAGAACCTCTTGAACTCCGACCCGAGAGTCGCGAACAGAGGCGTCGCCGCCATCGTCAGCACGACGGCGAGGTTGATCTGGTTCACGATCGCCATGGGGAGCAAACCGGCGGCGGCGGCGATGCCGTAGGTGACGAACGCGAACTCGCCGCCGGGCGCGATGTACACGCCGGCTCTGAGCGCCGCGAGCATGGGGAGGCCGAACAGGGGGCCGCAGAACGCCATCACGCCCATCTTGATCGCGAGCAATCCGACGGCGATGCCGATGATGGCCGGGAAGTTGGCGAAGAGCGTGCCGGGGTCGATCTGCATGCCGACGGTCATGAAGAACAGCCCGAGGAGCAACCCGCGGAACGGCGCGATGTCGGACTCAACCTGCAGGTGGAACTCCGTCTCCGCCAGGAGCAGCCCGGCGAGGAACGCGCCGAGGGCCATGGATAAGCCCAGCGACTGCGTGAGCAGGGACGTGCCGAGCGCGGTGAACAGCGTCGTCGCGGTGAGCACCTCGGCGTTCTTCAGCTTCGCGATGCGGTTGTACACGGGCCTGAGCACGGCGCGGCCGGCGACCATGATGGCGCCGATGGCGACCACCGTCTTGAAGATGGCCTTGACGAGCGAGCCGGCGATCGCGGAGATCGAGCCGGAATCGGGGCCGGCGAGGAGGGGCACGAGCATGAACACCAGCACGACGGTGAGATCCTGGAACAGGAGCACGGAGAAGGTGGCGCGGCCGTGACGCGCGCCGCTCTCGCCTCTGTCCTGCAGCACCTGCAGCGCGACGGCGGTAGAGGAGAAGGCGAGACCCATGCCGACGACCACCGCCTGCGGGATGGTTAGGCCGCACGCCACGGCGGCGGCAGCGATGCAGACGGTGGTGAGCACCATCTGCACGGAGCCCATGCCGAAGATGAACTTGGCCATCGCGGTGAGACGCTCGAGGGAGAGCTCGAGGCCGATGTTGAACAGCAGGAACACGACGCCAAACTCGGCGAGCACCTTCGCCTGCTCGACGTGGCCGATCAAGCCGAGCATGTACGGCCCGACGGCGGCGCCGCCGATGAGGAAGCCGAGCACGGGCGACCCGCCGGGCATCTTGGAGATGAGCGTCACGGCGAAGATGCTGGTGAACAGCAGGACGAGCGCGTCGAGAAGACCAGCCTCGTGCGCCTCTTCGTACGCGTGCTCCGCGAGCTTACGCTCCGACTCGGGAATCTTCGAGATGACGGACTTGTACCCGCTCTCCACCGTGGCGGTGACCTGCGCGGCGGTGCCGGAGACAGCCTTGCGCAGGGGAAGCGCGGCCGGGTGGAACATGCCGACGAAGAACCCGATGCCGAGGGCGATGCCCGCGGCGAGGGAGACGCCCTGCGCCTTGTTATCCGTGGAGGAGAAGAACTTGCCCGCGAACTGCTTGCTGGAGCTGGAGGTCTTGGGCTTCTCCGGCTTCTTCTCCGCCTCCTTCGCCGCCTCCTTCGCCGCCTCCTCCTCCAGCGCCTTCTGCTTGGCGAGCGTCTCGGCGTCTACGACGATCTCCATCTCGTCCGCGGGGACCGCCTGCTTGAGCGCCTCGAGGCACTCCTCGTCCTCGGGCTCGCACTCGATCTCGGTGTCGACCCACGTCTCCTCCTCCTCCAGGCCCTCATCCTTGACGAGCTTCGCGCGCTTCTCGTCGAGCTCGGCGACGGCGGACTCCGCTTCGGACCGCGCGACGCGCGCCTCGAGGACGCGCTCCATCATCTCCTCCACGGCGGTCATGGCGTCCGCCGCGCGCTGATCCGCCGCCTGCGCGCGCTCCTTGGCGTCTTCGGCGGATTGCACCGCCGCGGCGTACTTCTCTTCGCGCGACACCTTCTCCGCCTTGGCCTTCTCGAAGCTCGCCTCCGCCTCGGACAGGCGCTCGGCGATGACGGTGACGGCGTCGTCGATGGAGAGGTCCTCGGCGACCCACCACTGCTCGGACTTCTTCACCTTCAGCGCCTTCTCCTTCTCGGTGGGGGGCTCCTCCGTCGCGTTCTCGGCGCCACCTGCCGCCTCGATGGCGTCGTCCACGCACGGGATGTCGTCCTCCTTGCACTCCGCCGCGGCGGCGATCTCGAGGATGGACATCTTCGCCTTGAGCTCGGTCACGAGCATCTCAGCCTGGCCCATGGCCTCGAACGCGGCGTCCGACCTGGCCGTGCGACGCGCCGTCGCTTCCTCCGCCTCGGCGTGCTCTTCCCAAGCCGTCGCCGCGAGCTGCGCCTGCTTGGTGGCGACGAGCTCCAAGTCCTCCTGGGACTCAAGAGCCTTCGACTCCTTCTGCTTCTGTTCCATCTCCGTCTCGATCAGGGTCTCGCGTTCGGAGGCGATCGCTTCCAAGATTTCGGCCAACTCCGTAGCCGCGGCGGATTCCTCGGGGGACGTCTCGACGTCCGCGGACTCGCTGGAGGACTCGGCGGCGCGGCGGACCACCGCGCGCCGCCCGCGCAGGGCGATACCGCGGGGCGCGGAGGTGACGCGCACCGAGGCCCGGAGGGTGGTGAGCCTCGCGCGACGCGCAGAAGAAGCCGCCGACGCCGACGCTGGGGTCGTTGTCGAGGCTCGGATGCGTCTTGCCGTGGCGGGAGCCGCGAGCGCGCCGGTTCTCATGGCGAGCATCATCACAACCTCCCGTGCGGCGAGCGGTCACGGACGGGGCGCGCGCGAGAGAAGGTCAGCGAGCGGCGCGACGACGAAGGGCGTTCGCGAATGGAAGAAAACGCGTTAGATAACCCACTTTTTGATAGGGGCTTATTTACGGGGCGGCGAGTGTGGCGCGACGCGGCGACGGTCCAGCCCATCGCTTTCGTCGAAAGCCGACCACTTTTCGGATCCGACGTCACGTCCCCTTCTCTTCGCTCACAACGCGAAATCGCAGTCGCGGGGAGAGCGCGTTCCCTTCGGCAGGGTCAGGGTGTGTAGACCCGTGGACGACGACCCCACGCGCCACGTCGACATCGCGGAGGAGTGCTGACCGGGACACACGGGCGGGAGCGGGCGAGACGCGGTCGTCAGACGCGGTGAGAAGAAGTAGGGATGGCGCCGGTCGACTTGATCAGCAGGGATCTCCTGCAATCCTTGCACGCGTTGCGGGTCAAGGAGCTGCAGGACATCCTGGTGACTTTGCACATGCCTAAGACTGGGCCTAAGCCCGAGCTCGTGCGGCGGTTGATGGAGATGGGGTCCAGCGTCATACTCATCCGCCACGCCGGGGGAAAGCACACGGCGGAGGCGGCGATAAAACGAGCGCACATGCGTCTCGCGGCGGAGCGCGGGCAGTTCTGGGACGAGTCGCGACCGGGCACGTACACCACCATCATTCAAGGCAGGGGAGAGAAGCGACGACACCCCTCGCACGCCTCGCACGACCCGTGGAGGGACCCGCGATCGGTGACGGCGCAGGCGCACGCGCAGGCGCCGCCCGACCCCGGGGCGTGGGCGCGCGTGCTGGCGTGCGACCCGTTCTGGGCCGCCGCGGACGCGCCGAGGCTTGCCTCCACGCCCGGGGTGGTGATGGCCCCCACGCGGCTGGTGCGCTCTGGGAGCGGGAACCAGCAGACGCTGCAGCGCCCGTTCACGCTCACCTCGGAGCAGTACGAGCTGCTCCGGAGGGACGCCGCGAAGGGCGCGAGCGGACGCGAGTACCAGCTGCAGATCGCGTGCGTCATGATCGACGACCCGGTGGTCGCGCGGCTGCACTGGCCGTTCACCGCGAGCGTGCGCGTGAACCAGGCACCGCTCGCGGTGATGTACCGCCAGCCCGGCAACGCGCTGGGGAAAGCCGGGCGGGACCCCGTGGTTGAGGTTCCCTTCGCGCTTCTGACCGTAGGGCAAAACGCGCTGTTCGTGTCGTGCAACGACAAGCGCGCCTTCTCCGTCGTCATCCGCGTCGCGCGGAGGAGGACGCTCGACCAGGTCAAAGGCCTGGTTCCCGCGCCCGCGGGGTTCCCGAGCGCGCGCGCGTTCGTCGAGCGCGCGCTCGGGGGAGGGGGGGGGGACGACGACGACGACGTGATCGTCGAGGACAACGCGATCCTGTCGCTGCGGTGCCCAATCTCGGGGCGAATATGCGAGGTTCCGGCGAGGACCAAGAAGTGCACGAGCCTGGCGGTGTTCGACCTCGACACGTACCTTCAGCTGAACGCCGGCGTGCGCAAGTGGACGTGCCCGCACTGCGGCGCGGAGGGGCGCCCGCCGGACATCGTCATCGACGGGTTCCTCACCAGGGTGCTGGGGGTGCTCCGCGCGCGGAGCCGCGACGGGGAGTCCGTCGGCGTCTCGCGCGTGGAGGTGACGCCGGACGGGAGGTGGCGCCCGCTCGCGGGCGACGACGGCGGGCCTCCCGGTGCGGCACCGCCCGCGCCGTGGGTGGAGACGGAGGCGATGAACGGCGTGGTCCTCGGCCTAGGCGGCTCGGTGCTCCACGTGCCCCCGGAACTCCGAGCGGCGGAGCCGGGCGACGCGGCGGCGGCGGCGGGGGCGGGGGACTTTTCGGGCGTCAAGCCCGAGCGGTCCGACGCCGTCGCCGAGGGGGTGACTCTCGAGTCGGACGGAGAGGAGACGGACGAGGAGGAAGAGATGCGGCGCGCCGTCGCGGAGGCGCGGAGGGGTCGACCACCGCCGCCACCGCCGGAGGTGATCGTGATTTCTGATTCGGACAGCGATTCGGAACAGGCGCCGCCGAACGACCCCCGCGAGGAAACCGGCCGCGACCTAGCCGACGTGGCGGAGGCGGCTTCCGCGCTGCAAAGAGCTCGCGACGCGGACGCGAGAAGATTGGCCGCGGACGCGGCCGCGGACGCGGCCGCGGAGGCGATGGTGGCTGTCGAGGCTGCCGCGGGAGCCGTCGCCGCGTCTTTCATGGCGGCTCGAGACAACCAGCGCTTGAACTCTCCAGAGGCGTATTCCGCTTTGGCTTCGGCGTACTACGACCAGAGGGCTTCTCTTTCGCGCCTTTCGGCTGCGGACGCGGCTCGGTCGCGGCTCTCCGCCGCCTCTTCCCAGGGGCACGGGGGCGGGGGGCGGGTATCCGCTGCCGCGGCGAATGCCGTCCCTAGTCCGGTGGAAATCGCCAGAGGCGAGAACGCCGTCGCCAGCGCGCCCCCCGCGCGTGAGACTGCCGCCGCGCCGGCCGCCAACGCCCGGCCGCCGCTGAAGGTGGTTTTTCGCGTGCCGAACTCCGGAAACAACGCGAGCGCCGCCGCGGGGGAACCCAACGCTGATGCGCAATTGGAGGAGTGGTTCTCGCACGAGTTTGGAGGCAACGCGAACGCGTAAGAGCGCCTTTTTAATGTAGTGAATCGCGATCGCGATGACGGCTGTCGGTAATTCCGGCCGCGAATGAGCTCGTCGCGGTACCGCAACGCGGCTGTCACACG
>Ga0255771_1005696_pt1 | contig 10757 bp, 8 predicted proteins | sample 011ome_19_FD_179969 | JGI IMG/M metagenome (GOLD analysis project Ga0255771, IMG submission 179969) | Coastal salt marsh microbial communities from the Groves Creek Marsh, Skidaway Island, Georgia - 011510BT metaG (version 2) | ecosystem: Environmental > Aquatic > Marine > Intertidal zone > Salt...
AGGCGACCGCTCAACACATCCCACGCCGCGACGAAATCCACCACTCGCGACGTTTTCGTCGTACCGGCTACTATCGTTTCGCTCGTCGTTTTCTCTTCGTTTTTGTCCTCGTTTGTCTCGTTATTCGCGTCGAAAAGCGCGGAAGACGAGGACGAGATTCGACGATTACGTCGACGATTTTCGAGACGATGACGACGCATAGGTCGGTCTTTTGTCCTTCTTTTCGACGAAACGATTGCGAGAGAACACGAACGCACGTTTGAAGAAGTCATTTTTCTCGGACTTTAATATACTCTTTTAAAGCGCGCGTTAAAATGTGCGACGAAAGAGCGCGCGCGTGCAGAGTGACGAACGCGTGGCAGTCGAGCGCCAGAAAGTTCTCCGGAAGAGTTTAGGGTATCATAATCTGTCATATTTATGAGTGTATACGTTCCGCGACGAGACCGCGTGCTCTAAATACGAAAGACATTCAATTCGAAACTGAAGATGGGAATAATGCGCAGAAAAAGACGCAGAGTGAAAGGTTTTCAGTGCACGCGTGGCTCTGGTTGAAAGTGTATGGTGCATGTTCCAAAGTCGCCGTACGCGCGCGGTTGACGGTTGGAAAGAAAAACGCCGCGCGACTCGTACTCGAGGAGTTTCGAAGCCGCCGTAGAAGTCGGAACATTTCCTTTGTGTGTGCATACAAATGTGGTCCGAAACATACTTTGATGTGTTCGTGGTGTGCGCTTGGAGACGACTGCTACCTTTTTTTCGTTGGGAAAGGAGTGCTTTGTTGTCGTCGTTTGGCGTCCCGTACGTATTCGCGTCGGTGTAACGGCGTCGCATTTAACACTGAGAATACCCTATTTAGATCGCCAATAAATCGGCAATCCTGTGGAGTTACCACTGAAATCAGATGTTATACGAAATGAAGCTCTTCCAGGCAACAGTTGTGTACGTTGCGTCAGATGTTGGAGATCTCCAGGTATGGCGCACTCACACTGTCCTTTCGTGTATTTTTCCTCATTGTATGAACGACTTCTGAAAGAAAGACGCCAGCATTCGAGACTTTTCGAGACGAGACTCTCGCGATGTATTCGAAAAACAATATCATCGTCGCGCTGCTCTGCGAGCGTTCTGAATCGTCTCTTTTCCCTCTCAATCGTCATCTTTTGATCGATAGAATGTCTCTCTGATTTGACAGACATTTATCCAAAACGACGAACACATCATGTCGGAGGGAAAGTCGAACGATGACGATACCGATGGAAAAAAGATGTTTAATTCGTCGTCGTCTCTGATTATGAACCAATTCCTCGCCGGCGGTGTGAGCGGTCTCCTCTCGAGAGCAGCGACGCACCCGGTGGATACGATCAAGAGTCAGATGCAAGTTTCGAATTTGGTCGTCACAAGGAGGAGTACCGAGAGGAGCGGATGCGATAGTACGAGTCATCGTCGTCCGATTTTGCCGAGCGCTCGACTTTTGAACGCAAAACGTGCGATACAAAATCTGTACAGAGGTTTCGGGGCAGCCGCGCTTGGTGCGCCGATGGCGAGCGGGATGTATTTTCTCGGGTACGAGACGACGAAGAAGACGCTGAAGAAGATACGCAGAGAACGAAGACGAGAAGGAGCGTTTAATGATGATGATCACGAAGAAGAAGAAGAAGATAATAAAACAACGATATATATGATAGATAATATAATCACGGGCGTCGTCGCGCAAGCGTTTGCCGGGATCGCGTACACGCCGGTGGACGTCGTCAAAGAACGGATGCAAGTGAGTTCGGTGTTGCCGACGAATTTGAAAACGAATAACGGGGTGGATTACCGGAACGCGTTCGACGCGTTGAAAACGATCGTGAAAAACGAAGGCATCAAGAACGGTTTGATGCGAGGGTACTGGGCGCAGAATTTCGTCTGGTGGCCGTGGTCGGCGTGTTATTTCGTCGCGTACGAAAAAGGTTTAGAGATTTTTCGTAGAAACAACAACGACAACAAAAGTAGTCTTCGCGTTGATGATGATAACGGTGGTGTTTTTGGTGGTGATGCTGAGCGCAGTAATTTTGAGAGTAGCAGTAGTAGTAGTAGTGTTAAAAGTAGTAGTAGTTTTTATCGGGAGGGGGGGTGGTACGAAAACAACATTTCGCCGCACGCGGTCTCGGCGTTCGCTGCGGCGACGTGCGCGACGATCTTGACGCACCCGTTGGATTTGTGCAAAACACGAGTACAAACGATGACTAATAATAATAATAATAACAACAATAACAAGAAAGTGATGACGTTACGGACGGTTTTCAAAGATGTCGTCAGAAAAGAAGGCGTTTTGGCTTTATACAGAGGCGTGTTTGCGAGAGTTTTGAGCGTCGCGCCCGGGTCGGCGATTTCTTTTTACGCGTACGAATCCATTCGGAAAAGTGGCGCGTTACGTTTAGAGGAGGATGATTAGATTATTCCACTAGCTTAGTATTAATTGCGTTTAAACCGTTATTAGTATTAGTATCATTTATTACATACCCATAGGCATTTGCTCGGCGCTCCCGATTTCGAAATCTTCGACTTCGTCCCACCACTCTAAACCCGCCGCCATGTGTTTTATATTCTCGGCGCCGAATCCTCGAGCGACTAATTCGTGAATAGCCATCAGCGACGGCGTTTGCACTCCGTCTTGAAAATCCATCATTTCCTCCCCGATGACCCCGCCGACGTCGTCGTATAAAATCACCTTCTCGCCCCACAACCCTTCCTCTACGACTTCCTCTATAAAGTTCTCGTTCTCTTCCACGTTCGCGTACCCGCTGCTGGAGAATACCCTCTCCGGAAAAATCGCCAGCGACGCCGCTTGTTTCGTAAACGTCCTCAAATCTCTCACTTCGAGCGGTATAAAGTATTGGCAATTTTTGGACGGATACGCGTGTTTTCTACACCAATCGATTTGCGGCCGAACGTCGACTAAAATCCAGTTCTCGTTTTGCATTAACTCTTTCGCTCGTTTCGGCATAATTTGCTCCACCTGATAAAAAGAGAGAGAGAGAGAGAGAGAGGTCAGATTAACATTCGATCGAGAGGAAGATTTTCATCTCGCACCTGTGCTTTCTTCAACACTTTTTGCATCAATTTCCAAACGGTCGGGTCGGTCGTGTTGGCTAAAATTGGCGCCCCAGCTGGGCGTAAAAACGGCGACGTGTTTACATTTTCGAAGAATTCTTCGTCTTCGGTGTACGAGACGTCCTCGTTCATGTCCTTTTCGTCGTTGACATCATCGTTCGTATCCTTGTCTTTTTGTGATGATTTTCCCCTAAAATTCGTGCATTTTCTGCTTCTTTTTATCCGACTTTTGACACCAAAACCAGCCTTGGTTCGCGGTAAAATTGAACCAAAACGAAGCATCGATGAATGATCCGCTGCTCTCGTGTGTTTACGCAGTATTTACGCGTCCGTTTGATGATGTAAAGCGTGTCTGTTTTATGGGGAAATTGACTTAAATTTCACTCCATTTCTCCATAAAAAATGGCACCACATGACGCTTAATCGACCGTTCGTTTCGGTCTTTTTATCCTCCTCTCCGCGACGAGCGACTGGTACGTGTGCGCACCATCGTCGCCGTCATCGAGAATTCACGTTTTCGTCATCGAGAGGAAGAACTGTGCGACAAAAAGCCTCTGAAACAGATGCGGATTTGGACGAACACATCCTCCTTCTCGCCGTTCCGGCGTTGTTGAGTTTACTCTTAGACCCTTTACTGACGGCCGCAGATACCGCGTTCGTCGGCAAATCCGAAGAAACTTTATTCACAGAAGCTCATCGGAGCGTTTTTATGAAAGTTAAAGGGGAAAATTCCGGCCTAGCGGCCTTAGCGGTGAGCTCGTCGGTGTTCAACTTTATAAGCTACTCTGGAAGCTTTCTGGCGCAAGCGACGACGCCGCTGGTCAGTCGAGAAGTCGCTTTGGAAGAAGCGAAGAGGAAGAATAGAAAGAATGACGATGAAAACGATGAAAATGATTCAAACGTTGTTGAATCGTCGTCTTCTGCGTCGAAGACAATATCGGCGGCTTTAGCTTTAGCTGTAGTCGTCGGCGTATCGGCGACGTTTCTCGTCGAGACGAACGCGGAGTGGTTGTTAGGATTGAGCGGTGGGAACAGTTTAGAAATAAACGCGTACGAAAGCGCGTTAGAGTACGTGAAAATACGAGCGTTGGGTTTACCGTTTTTCTGTTGTTCGTTGATTGGGATTGGCGCGTTTCGAGGCGTGGCGGATACGAGGTCGATTTTGAACGTCGCGTTGGTGAGCGAATCCGTACATTTTTTCTTAGATTGGTTTTTGGTTTTAGGATTACACTTAGGCGTAGAAGGTGCTGGATGGTCGACGTTTGCGAGCACGGTGTTAGAGTTTAGTTTGTTTTCGCGAGCGATGTTCGACCGAGGGATTTTAAACGTACCGCCGACCCGCGGCGAGGAGGATTTCTTCTATAAACAAACAATAAAGGATTTCCTCGAAAACGATGTGAAAGACATGAGCGGTAAACTCGGCCAGTTAGTCTCGAACGGTTCCAATCAGCTCTTGCGAACGCTGTTTTTACAATTCGTGTTGGTTCGCGCGACGGCGTTGGCGACGGAAAACAACGTCTCCGGGCCGCACCAAATCGTCAGTCAAGTCTGGTGGATCGAGCTGTTCGTGCTGGACGCCATCGCGGTTGCCGCGCAAACGTTAGTGTCCACGCGATTGGCGAAAAACGACGGAAGCGAGGAGGACATTTTAGCCGCGCGAAAAGCCGTCGATAGGTGTTTGTTTTGGTCGTTTTTGCTCGGCGTTCTTTTAACCGTCGTCACGGAACTTTTTTCCAACGATTTACCGAAAATTTTCACCGGCGACGCCGCGATCGCGGCCGCGACGTTCGTCCCGTTGGCGTTTATATTAGCGCCACTTCAACCACTCAACGCGCTGGTCTTTGTCGGCGACGGCGTTTTCCAAGGCGCGAACGATTTCAAATTTCTCTCCAAGGCGATGATTGTCTGTTCGCTTTTCGCTTTGGCGGCGTTTCAAACGCCTATATTCGCGGACGCGTTCGACAGCGGTTTATTGGGGGTTTTAGGGCTCAATGATAGTAATAATAATAATAATAACGGTTTAGAACGAGTCTGGTTAGGCATCGCCGTGTTGATGCTCACCCGAGCCGCATCGCTTGGGTATCGCTATTGGTTGGATCCGGAATCGCCTTTAGCCGTCGTCGTCGATACTCGCGGAATCGGGGGAATCAACTCCTCGGCTTTTGTCCGCGACGAAAAAGAAGACCAAACGAAAGGAACGAAAAAGAAGTCTTAGTCACGTCTTCTCGACGAAACCGCGAGAAAGAAGTAGTTGAGAGCATAGTACCATTTTTAGTCTGTAGCGTCGCGCACGTAAAAGCGTAATAAAACGCGACGCGTAGCTTAAACAACAACAACACGTAGCAGTTAAACAAACGAAACGAAATAATAATCAACGCGCTCAAAACGACACGTGCTATGAGTACACGCTCCGTCACGCACAGAGAGCGCGCGTGAGAACACATCTTTCACGTAAAGCTCTTCGTCGCGGAAATCTGTCGTATTCCGTCGAATCTGTCACATCTGTCACTCTTTTGTCCCAATTGGCTCCATTTTATCCATCATTTAGTACCAGAGGAAACGCAACAAAGATGAAGAAAAGTAGCGTTACAGTAAAAGCACACTCGTAAAGAAGGAGTTTAGAGAATAACACACACTCTGTTTGCTTTCTTTCGCATCAAAATGCGACGCGCGACGAGTAAACGCGCGCGTTTGCTGATCCAATTTCAGTCTCAAAATCCAATTCTTACGCGTCGACGGCTTCAAATGAGTCAAGAAACATCGTCCTCGTCGTCGTCGAAATGCGGTGTTTTTGCCGCACCTTTATGTCACAACGACGCCTCTCGCTCGTATTCTTCGAGGAGTAACAATGCTGCGATAAAACCGTGGGCGACGGAAGAGGAGTTACGTGTGCTCTCCGTGCACTTGAAATCCGTTCGAGAGAAAGCAGCCGCTGCTTCAGAAAATGTTCGTCGATCGAAAGACGACGCGGATGACGTAGTCGTTTCAACGAACACTGAGTATACGTTGTGCGCGAAAACGTTTCGAGAGTACAACCCGGAATTACTCGCAAAACACTTCCAGAAGCAACCGTTCAAAGTGCTCAAGCGAATGATTGAGATTGTATCGTCGATGACGTTCGTCGGCGCTCGGGTGTATTTTAAAGTCGGCGATACGGAATCCAGGGCGAAGTTTTTTAGGGACGAGTTAGTTAAACTAGGACCGGCGTTCGTGAAGTTTGGGCAGGTTTTATCGACGAGAGAGGACGTGTTGCCGAGAGAATATTGCGAGCAGTTGGCGGAGTTGCAAGATTCGATGGCGCCGTCGGATTTGGCGAGTTCGAGGGAGTTTTTGAAGTTACACTTAGAGTGCGAGCCGGAGGCGGCGTTCGCGACGTTTGATCCGACGCCGATAGCGGCGGCGAGTTTGGCGCAGGTGTATAAAGCGACGTTAGTTGGGAGCGGGAAAGCAGTCGCGGTGAAGTTGCAGCGACCAGAGGCGTTCGAGAACGTCGCTTTGGATAGTTACGTGTTACGATTGGTGGCTAAATATAGCGCGAAGAATCCAATCAAAAAGTTCAATTCTGACGTGGTGAGAATAGTGGACGAATTAGTCGGACGATTATTCGAAGAGATGGATTACGAACGCGAGGCGAAGCAGTGCAATCGATTTCGAGAGACGTACCAAGACGGAAAGATTGCCGGTCGCGTGAGAGCGCCAGTCGTCGTCGACGCGTTGTCGACGAGTCGAGTTTTAACCATGGAATTCGTCCAAGGCGAACGCATCGACGGGTTACAAAAGCTCTACGGCGACGATTCGTCGTGGGAACTCGACGAAAAAGGCGGCGGCAAGAGGAAGAAAAGAAACAAAACAAAGTTCATGAAAGAGTTTCAGCCGCACGAAATCCTTCGACGAGGCGTGCGGTGTTCTTTACACCAACTGTTGGCGACTGGTTTCATGCACGCAGATCCGCACCCGGGAAATTTAATCGTCGACGAACAAGGCGCTTTGGTGTATTTAGATTTCGGCACGTGCGTGTACGTCCCGCGGTTCCAAAGACGAGCGATGATTCGAGGTTTGATTGGTTTCGTCAATCGAGACGCGGAATCGTTGGTGAGCGATTTGAAAACGTTAGATTTCTTACCCGAGGACGCCGACGACGAAGCGTGCGTCCAAGCGCTGACGAAGGTGTTCGACGAACGAGGCAATCGAATTCGAGACTCGAACGATTTCATGGCGGTCATCACGCAACTCACGGAAGCTTTGTTATACAAAGGATTCCGACTGCCGCCGACGTTTGCGAGAGTCTTGAGAGCTTTAGCCGCTTTAGAAGGTACCGCGCAAGCCATCGATCCGAATTTCAAAGTTTTAGAGCAATCGTATCCGTACGTTTTAGCACGAGTGACGAGCGACCGGTCGCCGGAAATGCGATCGGCCGTGAGACGGTTGTTGTTGGACGAAAAGAGCGGGAAAGTTCGATGGGCGAGGTTAAGAAGATTAGTCGAGGCGTACGCCGAGAAAGGCTCGGAAGTTTCCGGAGAGTTTCATAAAACGAGGATGAGTAAAAGCGGCGCTAGAAATAGAAAAAATACTACAAAGAAGAGTTTAGACGATGACGATGATGATGACTTTTCTTTCGACGAAAACGAAGAATCAGACGATTTGGAAGGCGATGGTGAATCCAAGAGATCCTCATACCTCAACGATTTCGACCGGGCCAGAGGTGTCACGAAAGCGGAAAAGTTGCGAAGAGAAAACGCGTTTGAATACTTCCGCGACTTCTCCCGCAAATCCGCCAAAGGCGTCAAGACGTTGGTCGAAGACGTCTTTTGTAGCAGCAAAAACAGCAAATATGGTCAAAATCATCGGAATTTTGAGGAAGAAGAAGACGATAAAGAAAAGGAAAACCAAACCGATACATCGTCGGAATCTCCAGCCGTAGACGCGGTCGAAGACGCCTTGCGCTTCCTCTTCTCCAAAGACGGAAAAATCGTTCGCGACAACGTCGTCGAGGACGCCCTGGACGCCCTGGAGGCTTTCTTCGACGATTCAGACGACGACGACCATCCAAAAGACGATTCCGATACTTTTGACGTAAACGACGACGTAGAAAAGAAGAAGGCAAAGAAGAAAGAATCAGTCGGCGACCAAATCACCCTCGACCAACTCCTCCTGGCGTTCAAAGCGACCCGCGCGGCGACTGCCGACCGCCCGGACTTATGGATCCCAGCCGTCGGCAAATACGTCTTCGAAAAGGAATCCGCGGACATGGCGTGTATGTTTCTTTCCGGAATGCTCGAGCGCGCGCCTAGAAAAGAAGACGATTTGAAAGAGACTTTGACGAGCGAAAGCGACGACGAAACGTCCAGATTTGCCGGATTTACGGACGGATGTCGTTCTCGCCGAAACCATCTCGACGTCGCCGAAATCGCCCGAAGAGTCATCCACGCGGCGACTCGAAAAACTAAAAAGAAGACGCAGTGACACCAACAACATCCGCGTTTCGAAGAACGAGTGCACGAGTGAGCCGTTTTGATCATCATCTTGACATTAGTAGCGTAGAGTTGTTTAGGAACACAGAGAGCAAAGAATCACCTCATTTTAACTCTTCTATTCTTACACACGCAAAACAGCATCATTCTCGTCGCGTTTCGTCAAAACGTATCGTCGCATCGCTCAACGTTCTTCTCGTTGGTGTTCTCGTTGTTCGTGCTGTTCGTGTTGTTCACGTTTGCGCGGTAAAAGAAGTCTTAAACGATGAGAAAAGACGAGATTTCCTCCAAAGCGGCGAAAGATGAAGACGAAGAAGAAGGCGAACTCACGACGACAAAAAAGAGAATAAGCATCAAAGAAGCAGCCTGTTACGATGGGAGTAAAGAACAACAACCAGGAATGATAATAGAAGCGATTAAACCGAAAAGACAACGGATGGAATTCTTGGAATTTCGAAGAGAAAATCTCGAAGGCGTTGGGAGACCGCGAGGCGATCGAGGACGGGAAATGTTTAGTACGAAGAGTAATACGAATACTCTCAAGAGAGAAGAAAAGAAGTATAACTCTGAATATTACGAGGCGTACGGAGACGCGAGGCGAACACCACTCACGGTAATGATACATCATACATTGCATTTTCTATTCGCGCGTTGACATTGACATTTTGTCGTTGGTATTAACGCGTAACTTACGCTTTCTCTCTCTCTCTTATATCTTATTCAATATTTACATCAAAGACGGCGGAAGCGGCGCACGCGAGCAATTTGGCTGTTGTGAAGCGACTCCCGGAGTCGGCGAAACCGAAACTGTTATTGGTGAACGAAGAAGAGGCGATTTCATCGATGAAACGACAACAGAAGAAAACGGTGCCAACCGCGGTGAGGTATAAGTGTTTGTATCGATTAGTCGCGATTCGATTGGCGCGAGGAGGAGAGGACTTAAACGACGACGTCGTCGCGACGAAGTTTTTTGAGGAGGAAAATGAAGGAAAATTGAAAGCGATGGTGGAGGAAGCCGAACGCGTGGAGCGCGAATGCGTCGAAGCGTCAAACGGGAATAAATCGACGTATTTGTCCAAAGTTGCCCAGTTTACAAAATCGAGCGAGTTTGAACGCGTGACCGAGGCGATGTTTTTACCGAAAGGGTCGATGTTACAAGATCAAAAGAGCGAATTCGCGCGGACGAAGATTGATTTGAAGTTTTGCGAATTTGTTAGAGGGACGGAGAACGTCGCGTTTTTCCGCAGAGCGGCGAAGAGAGCGAGAGGAGAAGTCGACGACGATTCAGACGATTCAGACCAAGATTAACTTTGTTTTCATAGAATAGAATAGAGAATAGAATAGAATAGAGTCGCGACGATTTTACGCGATAAATATTAGTATCATACTATTATTCAAACACAACGTTCTTAGTGATAATAAATATTTTTTACTTCTTCTTCGCGGGCGTCTGCCTCGTGCGTCGAGGACTGGCTGGCGATTTCGCTCTCGCCGCGGGCGTCTTTTTCGTCGTTTTCGTCGCCGTGGTGGTCTTTCTCGAAGCTCTCGCTTTTGCCGGCGCTCGATCTTCTTCGCCTTCGTCGGTCGTCCTCGAAGCGCTCTTCTTTCTCGCCGCCGGCGTCTTCAACGGCATCTTTTCGATTTTCTTCGCTTCTTTATCCTTCTTCACGCTCTTAGCGACGACGACCAACTCGTCTTTATATTCCAGCCATTTCGGTTCCTCGAAGATGATCCACGTCGAGCCTTTCGCCGGCGCCGATAACGTCGTCTCGCACTCCAACATTTTCTCCGGGCATCGACACAAGACTTTGTTGCCTTTTAAAAACACGATGCACTTATCCGCGCCGCCGGCGAACGGCATGTGAAACTGAATGTTCACGCGATCGGAACCAACTTTTCGCGTTTTCACGCTCGCCGGCGGTGGTTTCGCGAACGGCGTGAACAGGTGGACGATGCGTAAAACGGCGAGCGTAAACAGGAGCAAAAACGCATCCGCCATGTAACCGCCGAATTTATTCACGTCCATCTTCCCGGTCGGGAGTTTCGACAACACCGCAATCGCGTGCACTCGAAACGTCGCTCGTATCGTCGTAAACTTCTTCACCACAAACTTCACACTGTTTTTCGGAAGTCCGACCGCGAACTTATACCCCGGAGCGAGTACGCTCGATACCATTTCATTCATAAAGTTCTTCT
>Ga0255771_1005703_pt1 | contig 10746 bp, 10 predicted proteins | sample 011ome_19_FD_179969 | JGI IMG/M metagenome (GOLD analysis project Ga0255771, IMG submission 179969) | Coastal salt marsh microbial communities from the Groves Creek Marsh, Skidaway Island, Georgia - 011510BT metaG (version 2) | ecosystem: Environmental > Aquatic > Marine > Intertidal zone > Salt...
AGAACCCATTCATGCCAGCTGCCAGCGCGGTTGAAAGATCTTTTTGCATAGCGGCCAGTTGGCTGCTACTGGCTGGAAGCTGAAGGTCATCCATGGCACGGGCACGCAATACTGTGTGACCAACAAGCGGTAGAACGTTTACCGTGGGTGCGGCGGCAGCCAGTACCTCTATATAATCATTGGCATTAGTAAAACAGAACGAGCTGTTGTCACCAAGCAAATCAAGTGGAGGGATCAGGGTACGATATCTTGCAAGAGGTGAGGGTGAGGCGCTGATACCGCAATTGCCAACAACAACAGTGGTAACCCCCTGACTCAGCTTCGCCTTCATTCGCTTTGGATCAAACACCGCAATATCATCATGAGTGTGGATATCTATGAAACCCGGGGCAAGGGCAAACCCGCTGCCATCGATTTCCTGTTTTGCTCTAATGGGTTGAGTATCAGCTCGATTTTCGGCAGTGCTGAGTGAAATGATGCGTCCATCGGCAATTGCGCAACTTCCTCGCCACGGAGCATCACCACTGCCATCGAAAATCTCCACATCACGGATCAGCAAGTCAGCGACGATAGCATGTTTTTGATTTTTCCCGTCAAATGATATGTTTTACTCTCCTTTTTGCTGTTCTATCACGTTTTTACTCCCTCCCGGGCCTCTAATCTTATTCGGATAAAACTACTAGTTTCTGGCTGTTAGACCATACTTCAGTATTTTTTAGGGTTCCATAAATATGCTCGTTTCGTCAAACTCTGTGCGATAAATCCGTGAAATAGAGGCTGAGCCATCATCCAGCTTTTGTTTCAACTTATCTGCCTGCGCGGGACTGGAAAAGCTCAAAGAGTGACTGAATATGCCGGCAGGACCAGAGCGTGGCGTTCTAATATAAAAACAGATATGACACCTCCTAAAATTATAATTTAAGGATTACTGGCGGCTTGGGTTTTGAGCTAGTCCAGGTTTTGACTTTCAAAGCTTAGCAGCAAAATCAGCCATCTTTTTTGAACCCTTCAACATTGATGACTTCATTCGGGCAAATGCCCTGAACCCATGCCGGCGTCCGGCCAAGCCCAGTCCAGGTTGCCACGCTATTTGGATCATTATATTTTGCGTGAACGGTGCTGCGCTTGTCGCGCGATTTTGTCAACGCGGCGCGCCTTTTTGTGCCTCTTCTGCAGCGAGTTTCGGCGACTATATTCAACTCAATATCTTGAACAACGGTTTTGTATTTTATTACGATAGAATAAATTTCAACGGTTGCCAAATCAATGTTTTATGGCGTGTAAACTCTACCTGTGTGTCGTCAATAACTTTATTTAGTTGAGCAGCTGAGAGTTTTTTCAAGGTTTTCATTGATGCCGCCAAATTTAACTAAAATATTAGTTTCGCCGAAACTTCAATTAACTTGAAAAATAAAGTTATAAATAAACCCCATCAGTTATTTTGTTATTTTCTGTTGTGGTGTCTGCAGGTGCGCATTATGCGAAGAGGCTTGGCGATACAGATAGCCCTTATATTTTACCTCTAGCCGATGGGCTGCAATGCCCCAGCATTAATCGCTACTTTTGTTGTCTGACTCATAATTTCAATGAGGATATTGATGCGGTTGTTGGGCTCGATGTCGGCTATTGTTGCAATAAATCCGGAAAATGGACCTTGTGTCACTTGCGCCTGACTGCCAACGTGAAGTTTGCTGGACTGTGCTTCGCTCGTTTGACGTAATACGCTTTGCTCATCGCATCGCGCCATTAGCGCTTCAATAATCTCGTTCGCCACCACGCTTGGCTTGGCGCCAAGGCGAACCAAGCAGGAGACGCCGCGTGTGCTATTAACTTGACGCCATGGCCCCTGATCAGGGTGAAGTTGAACGAAGAGATATCCGGGAAATAATAGCTGAATTTGCCGCTGGAATATCTTGCCCTTTCGCTTGGTAATTTCCTGTAAGGGCAGGAATGTGCAAAAATTCTGATTTTCGAGATTGCGGACGGCGATTTGTGCCGCATTCGGCTTGCATTGCACAAGGTACCAATGTAAATCATGCGTTGTCTCGGTGTCAGGTTTCTTAATCATTGGCAATCGGGCCTTTTTGTCTTGATATTTGATCTATCAGCGAATGCTGCATCCTTTTTTCTATCTTTACCTTATTCATCTAGCACATTTATTTGTTTTTGTGATCGCCATCTAGTCCAGTTAATGGTTGTCCTCATTCCAGTACGTAAAAAGGGCTATGAATAAGTTCAACTTGCGATGATAAGGTTAAACCACGCTGTAAAGATCTACATTGCTAAATCTTTTGATTAAAATTCTCTGAGATAGAATTTTTGGTGTCTATTTTAAAGTATTTTAGATACCGGGCTCCTGGATTTATAGGTAAGGTCATAGCCAGCCCTAGAGAGAGCAAGACTTTGGCAGCGTCTGGTGGGCATTGGCAAGTCATTAAGGAAGGAGTGATACGCTCTTAGTTTTGGGCGTTTCACACAGGTTTCACAAGGGTGAAGGTAACGCGCATTATTTTGCTAATGTCATTTTAAAAAAATCAAAGAAAGCCACGCAGCGGAAAAGGCTTGAAATTGGAGTTGTAAACGTTTTTGCCCAGACTAAAATTTTCCGGCGAGCAGCGGTGAGCTCTCTCTTTTTTTAATTGGGTACTCAAGTTTTTGGCTCGTCGCAACCCTTTTAAGAGAAATAGGTTGACAGAAACACCTGATGTGTTCAAGCTCTGAACACATGAAAACGGTTTGGAAAATTTCCAATGCCGTGCGGTAGCCTGAGAGCTGTTTTCTGCATCATTTTATGAATCAAGAATTATCAATTAAAATCATTAGGGAGCTTGAGAAAGCCCCAGAACAGAGTCAGCGCGCCCTGTCCAAGCGGTGCGGCGTTAGCCTTGGCTCGATCCATTACTGCATGAACGCGCTTGTGGAAAAGGGCTATGTGAAGGCAAGGAATTTTAAAACTGCGAAGAACAAGCTAGCTTATGCTTATATTTTAACCCCATCAGGTATAAACCTCAAAAAAGAACTTACCGTCGCCTTTTTGAAACGCAAGCAGGCCGAATATGAGGCGCTACAAAAGGAGATCAAGGCGCTGGAAGAGGATCTGGCGCGGTGACGGCGTTTTGGGCGGCGGTTCCAACCTGGAAAACGGGATGCAACCCGATGTGCCCTGCAGTGAGATTAAGCGGACGATGCCATTCTTCTATCTCAGCTGTGAACTTCGAAATGACTACCTCTCAAAATTAAAACTCTGGATTGTTTCATAATGTATTGTAAATTTTCTTTGTGTTTTAATTTGAAAACTCAAAACCCAAAAACACTACAATAAAAACGCCAAATTTTCAGGTCACTAGAAAAATATGACAAAAAAAAATAATCGAACTGCAAAAAAAATAGCAATTATTGGGATGGGGTATGTTGGCTTGCCCCTCGCTGTTGAGTTTGGTAAGCGACGTGCAACTATTGGGTTTGATGTTCTTGATGCCCGCATAAGCAATCTAAAGAAGGGAATAGATCACACACTTGAATGTAGCTTGGAAGATCTAAGCAATGCAAAATACCTACGGTTCACAAGTTATGAAGAGGAACTGCAGAAGGCACAAATTTTTATAGTGACGGTTCCTACTCCTGTCGATCGAGCAAATCGTCCAGATATGAGGCCGCTGATTAAATCCAGCGAAACGATCGGTAAAGCCCTTAAAATTGGCGATATCGTTATTTATGAGTCCACAGTATATCCGGGAGCTACGGAAGAAGTGTGTGTGCCGGTACTGGAACAATTCAGCGGCCTCAAATTTAATCGAGATTTTTTTTGTGGTTACAGTCCTGAGCGTATTAATCCCGGCGATAAAAAGCATCGCATCACAACAATCAAGAAAGTCACCAGTGGGAGTAACCCAGATGTAGCGGTAGAGATTGACCGGCTTTACGCGCAAATTATTACCGCTGGCACTCATAAAGCCAGCAGCATCAAGGTGGCTGAAGCTGCTAAGGTTATAGAAAATACCCAGCGAGATCTCAATATAGCGCTGATGAACGAACTAAGTCTGATCTTTAATAAACTTGGTATTGACACTATCGAGGTGCTGGAAGCTGCCGGCACCAAGTGGAACTTTTTACCTTTCAGACCTGGGCTAGTCGGTGGTCATTGTATTGGTGTGGACCCGTATTATCTCACCCATAAGGCGCAAGAAATGGGTTACCACCCAGAGGTGATATTGGCTGGTCGACGTATCAACGACGGAATGGCGAGACATGTAGCCACGGAAACGATCAAGCTTATGCTAAATAAAGGTCACCCCGTGTATGGTGGTAAAGTATTAGTGCTTGGCCTAGCATTCAAAGAGAATTGTCCAGATGTACGCAACACGAAAGTAGTGGAAATCGTAAAGGCGCTGAAAGAATACAAAATTCAGGTTGATGTTTATGACCCATGGATAGATGCAAGTTACGTCGAACAGGAATATGGCTTCAAGTGTTTTACTAGTGCTCCAGCGTATAACCAATACACTGGGATTGTGTTGGCTGTGGGCCATCAAGAGTTTGTCGATTTGGGTGAGCATGGCATAAAAGCATGGGGCACAAGTGACGCTGTCCTTTATGATGTCAAAAGTCTATTGCCTGTCGGTTCAGCAGATGGGCGACTGTAGGCTGTTAGGACCTTGTTCAAAGGTAATTATAAAGCCCAACTTACGAGTGATATAAACCTGCTGTGATGAAATGCTTGCAGCTCAGTTTATTATAGTCAAAAGATGTCTAAGGGTTTGTTTTTTTGAAGCGAGAACAAAGATTTTACGCACAGCATTTAACTGCGCCAGCTCACAATGGTTTCGATAAAACTCTGAGAGCTCTGCTCCAGACATTGTTGCTTTACATAAACTATTTTGATCTGTTCAAGTTTTTAAATAATGACCGTCTCACCTCCCTGTAACCTCCAAGTTTTGCTAGTTCGCTTCTGGCGTCACCTCAGTAAGCGTCGCCAGCGACAATTCTTTTTGCTTATGCTTTTGATGTTAATTAGTGGATTCGCAGAGGTTGTAAGCCTCGGTGCGGTGTTGCCATTTATCAGCGTACTCGCTGCGCCTGATCGCGTATTCGGCTTTCCTATTATCGCTGGGTTGGCTCAGAGTTTAGGTATTAATTCAGCCGATCAGTTGATTGCGCCCATCACAATTGCGTTTGTGTTATTGGCATTGATGGCGTCTGTTATTCGGATCTTGTTGTTATGGGTTAGCACTAGGCTCGCGCACGCATGTGGCGCGGACCTGAGTATTGCGATTTATCGCCTCACTCTTCACCAACCCTTTAGGGTTCATGTTGCGCGAAACAGTAGCGAGATGATTAGCGGCATAACCAACAAGGTTAACATTGCAGTTAATGTACTGTACCAAATAACTAATTTGACTAATTCAGCTGTACTTATTATTGCAATTTTATTCGCTTTGATCAGCATTGATCCTATAGTGGCTTCAGTAGCAGCTCTCCTGTTTGGTGTTAGCTACGGGCTGATTGCCTGGATGTCCCGTCGTCGCTTACACGTTAACAGTCAGCGTATTGCATTTGAGCAAACTCAAGTAATTAAAGCCTTACAAGAAGGTTTGGGCGGCATTCGCGATGTGCTGCTGGATAATACTCAACAAGTTTATTGCGACATATATCGTAAGGCAGATTTGCCTTTGCGGCGGGCGTATGGCATCAACGCATTTATTGCTCAGAGTCCACGGCCCGCTTTAGAGGCAATTGGCATAGCGCTGATTGCTATTTTAGCGTATTCACTCAACCGTTCAGGTGGAGGACTGATTTCGGCTCTGCCAACGCTTGGCGCTCTGGCTTTAGGAGCACAACGCCTGCTGCCGGCCTTGCAGCAAGGCTACAGCGCTTGGGCCAACATTGTTGGCAGTCAAGCCTCACTGGCTGACACATTAACCTTGCTAGATCAACCCAAAGATTGGGTTTCCATTCAGCCTCCTTCTACTCCAATATGCCTTCAAAGTGGCATAAACTTTGAGTCCGTGGATTTCTATTATGTCAACAAAGGCCCTACCGTTATTAGTGGCCTTCACTTCTTTGTTCCTAAAGGTGCAAGGGTTGGTTTTGTTGGTAGCACTGGCAGTGGAAAAAGCACCACTATGGATCTGCTTATGGGTTTGCTGCCACCAACTAGGGGAGAGATCCTAGTGGACGGTAAGCCTATAGTGGGAGAACATCGAAGGGCTTGGCAACGGAGTATCGCGCATGTTCCGCAGAGTATTTATCTCGCTGACGCTTCCATAGCAGAAAATATTGCTTTTGGCGTGCCGTCAGAGCAAATAGATATGGTTCGGGTTCGGCATACGGCAAGTCAAGCGCAGATCAGTGATTTCATTGAGAGTGGGTCGGAGGGTTACGAAGCGAATGTGGGAGAGCGTGGCATCCGCCTGTCTGGTGGGCAACGCCAGCGAATAGGTATTGCGCGAGCGCTATATAAGAAAGCCAGTGTCCTTGTATTCGACGAGGCTACTAGTGCTTTGGACAACACTACTGAACAGTTGGTAATGCAGGCCATTGAGGGGCTGGGTAGAGAGCTTACCGTGCTAATAATTGCTCACCGGATCAGTACCGTGCGGCGCTGCGATTTTATCATAGAGATGGAGAATGGGCGGGTAGTGGCGCAAGGTAAATACGAAGAATTACTTGAGCGAAGCCCAAGCTTCCGCAGAATGGCGGCGACGAGATGAAAAAAGTTTTAATTACCGGTGCTGACGGCTTTATTGGGTCTCATCTAACTGAACTGTTGGTATCTGAAGGTTATAAAATAAAGGCGCTATCGCAGTATAATTCCTTTAATTACTGGGGTTGGCTTGAGGATGTTAACTGTTTAAATGAAATAGAGGTTTTGAGTGGTGATGTGCGTGATACGCACTATTGTAAACATATAACGAAGGATGTTGATATTATATTCCATCTCGCTGCGTTGGTCGCTATTCCTTATTCCTATCATGCCCCGGACAGTTATGTTGAAACCAACATTAAAGGCTCACTAAATATTTTTCAGGCGGCACTGGAGAACGGTGTTGAGCGTGTAATCCATACATCTACCAGCGAGGTTTATGGGACTGCGCAATATGTGCCCATCAACGAAAAGCACCCGCTTCAAGCGCAATCCCCTTATAGTGCGTCCAAGATTGGCGCAGACGCTATGGCGATGAGTTTCTTTAACACGTTTGACTTGCCTGTTATCATAGCGCGACCGTTCAACACATTCGGACCTCGCCAATCTGCACGCGCAGTAATACCAAACATTATAGGCCAGATTGCCAGTGGCGCGAAGGAAATCAGGCTTGGCGATATCACACCTACGCGTGATTTTAACTATGTAGCCGACACTTGTCGTGGCTTTCTTGCGCTGGCTCGTTGCGATAGAGCTATTGGCGAGACCTTAAATATTGGTTCGAATTATGAAATCTCAATCGGCGATACCCTGAATCTTATCCGTAAACTCATGAATAGTGATGTTGATTTTGTGCTTGATGAACAGCGTAAAAGGCCTGATAAATCTGAGGTGTTTAGGCTATGTTGTGATAACAAAAAGATCAGCGAACTTGCTAGTTTTAAGCCAGAATACACCCTTCGCCAGGGTCTGCAGGAGACCATTGACTGGTTCAGGGATCCTCTGAACCTCGTAAAATACAAATCAGACATCTACAACGTTTGAAGGTATTATATTTAATAGTCTAACCTAGTTTACCTGCGATGAGTACTACAGGAACGGATTTACTCCTATCCTTGTCCAGTATTCAGGGGCAACAAAGCGGAGTATTTGATGGAAAGCATGGGTTCAACTTTTGTTTCTGAGGGAGGTGCTTATGTTGAACTTTTTCAGCGTGAGTTTGCATCTTACAGACGAAAGCCTCCTGTATTCGCAACATTTATCGGCACCGAAGTAATTCATTTAGGCTGTCAACTTGCTGCCCTTCATTGTGAGCTTTCAGCATTTTATGATGACGCTTCTGCTAAGAGTAGAAAATGCGCGCATTAATTATTGCTGAAGCCGGAGTAAATCATAATGGTGATCTCAAAAAGGCCAAGCAGTTGGTTGCAAGCGCAGCCGCAGCGGGTGCTGATGTGGTTAAGTTTCAAACCTTTGTAACCGATAAGATCATGGTCCCTGATACCCCGAAGGCTGAATATCAAAGAGGCGCTACAAATCCAGATGAGGGCCAGTCCGAAATGGTTCGTGAGCTTGAGCTTTCAAGATCCGACCATGAGATCCTAATTAATGAATGTCGTTCGCATGGTATTAGATTCCTGTCCACTGCGTTTGATACTGATAGCTTCGACATGTTGGTTGATTTAGGTTTGGACTGCGTCAAAATTCCATCAGGAGAAATCACCAATCTACCTCTGTTGCGCCACATTAGTCGCCTAAGGTTGCCGGTTCTTTTATCAACTGGCATGGCAAATATGGCTGAAATTGAACATGCTATCGATGTTGTGGAGCAAGCGGGAACACCGCGTGAGATGATTAGTATCCTCCATTGTAATACGGAGTACCCTACGCCAGTTTGTGATGTAAACTTACGGGCAATGGTTAGTTTGAAGGTGGCTTTTGGATGTGAGGTGGGCTATTCGGACCATACAGCGGGCATTGAAATGCCGATCGCCGCGGTCTCTCTCGGGGCCTCTGTCATTGAAAAGCACTTTACCCTCGACCGAAACCTGCCCGGACCCGACCATTTGGCCAGCCTTGAGCCGCATGAATTCGAGTCAATGGTCGTCGCCATACGGAACGTGGAGCGTGCACTTGGTGATGGTATCAAGCGGCCTAGCCCAAGCGAGCAGAAAAATAAGGCAATAGCACGTAAGTCGCTTGTTGCTTCTCGTGCAATTCATGCTGGTGAGCTTTTTAGTGCTAGCAACATCACTGCCAAGCGACCTGGAACTGGACTATCGCCAATGCTTTGGGATGAAGTGGTCGGTCGCAGAGCATCTCGGGATTTTCTACCAAATGAATTAATAAAAATATGAACCGCAAAATATGTGTTATTACCGGAACCCGAGCTGAATATGGCCTGCTTCGTTGGGTGATGCAGGGTATCAAAGACGACCCCCACCTCGAGCTTCAAGTGATTGCTACCGGAACGCATTTGTCGCCTGAATTTGGCCTTACCTTTCGTGAAATCGAGGCTGACGGTTTTCAAATCGACCGAAAGGTTGAGATGCTGACAAGCTCAGACACAGCTGTCGGCATTGCAAAATCAATGGGGTTAGCAACTATAGGTATGGCTGATGCTTTTGACGAATTAATGCCTGACTTGATAGTTGTACTCGGCGATCGGTATGAGATCTTTGCATCTGTAGCTGCGGCCTTGGTGGCGTGTATACCTGTTGCGCATCTGCATGGGGGAGAAACTACGTTAGGCGCTTTTGATGAGGCGTTTCGACATTCCATCACCAAAATGTCCAACCTCCACTTTGTTGCTGCCGAGGAATACCGACGTCGCGTCATTCAACTTGGCGAACAGCCTGAACGGGTTTTCCTAGTTGGTGGTCTTGGCATTGACAACATAAAACGCCTAAAATTGCTGGATAGGGCGGAACTTGAGGAGTCGCTTGGCTTTGAGCTGGGATTAAAAAGCCTTCTAATCAACTTTCATCCTGTTACATTAGAATCTGAAAATGCGGTAGCCCAGATGAGCGAACTGTTAGCGTCTTTAGCTGAACTAAAAGACACACGCCTTATCATAACCATGCCTAACTCAGATACAAATGGTCGTGAATTGAGGAAAATGATCAATCAATTCATTACAAAATATCCAAATGCACACGCGTATTCATCGCTTGGACAATTGCGTTACTTGTCATGCGTTGCCCATGTAGATGGGGTTGTAGGCAACTCTTCGAGTGGTTTGCTGGAGGTGCCAAGTTTCAAAAAGGGGACCATTAACATTGGTGTTCGGCAAAAAGGACGATTGCAGGCCAGTAGTGTGATAAACTGTGAAGCCAACCAGGCCAGCATTTCAGACGCGTTGATTAGGCTGTATTCTGATTCGTTTAGAGGTGTGGTGGGTCAAACTAAAAATCCTTATGGTGATGGTGGTGCTAGCGAAAAAGTAGTGACTGAATTGAAAAATTTTGAAATTAAAAAACCATTCATGAAAAAATTCTATGACTTATCTATACTTGACCCTGAAAACTCCGAATGAGTGAGCCACTTCACATCTGGCGTGAAGCTGTCACTTCTGCAAGTTCCACAATCAAGGAAATTGTGTCCAACCTTAATAGATTGGGCATTAGAATTGTTCTTGTGGTCACTGAAAACCAAGAGTTAATCGGCACTATATCAGATGGAGATGTTCGGCGTGGATTGCTGAGAGGTTTAACTATTGATAGTCCAGTCACAAGCGTTATAAATCGAGATCCGCTGGTCGTTTCTCCGGGTTTGGAACGTGATGTAGTTATGGAGTTGATGAGAATAAACAAAATACAACAAATTCCGGTTGTAGACCAAGCCAATCAATTAGTTGGCCTTCATTTGTGGGATGAAATGATTACCCCAGTTTCGCGTCCCAACCTGATGGTGATAATGGCGGGAGGTAAAGGTACACGCCTTTTGCCTTATACAGAAAACTGTCCTAAACCAATGGTGCGTATTTCGGGCAAGCCGATGTTGGAACATATTATTGCCCGGGCAAAACTTGAGGGCTTCAAACAATTTGTATTGGCCATTCATCATCTAGGTGAGATGATTGAAGACTACTTTGGTGACGGAGC
>Ga0255771_1005704_pt1 | contig 10745 bp, 10 predicted proteins | sample 011ome_19_FD_179969 | JGI IMG/M metagenome (GOLD analysis project Ga0255771, IMG submission 179969) | Coastal salt marsh microbial communities from the Groves Creek Marsh, Skidaway Island, Georgia - 011510BT metaG (version 2) | ecosystem: Environmental > Aquatic > Marine > Intertidal zone > Salt...
TGAAGCTCTGCTCGGACGAAATCGTCGTTCGTAAAATAGCCACGTTCATGACGAGCTCGGACCCGAACGTCAAGCAACAAGCTTTGGCGTTGTTCACCGCCGTCGCTCGAGCGCCCGAAACAAAACCCTTGATCGAGAAAGCCTTGAGAGGGGCGAGAGATGTCGTAAAGAGCGTTTAGTTATTTCATAATGCGTGAGTCGTCTTCCGGTTGCACTCATTATTTGCGCGTACGTAGACTTATTCATACGTCAGACTTGTGTTTTTCGTTTTGCTCCAATTCTTCCCCACAAAAATTAATCATCTCCTCTTCGCCTGAACGCTTCTTCTTGTTGCGATTTGAGAGACAAAATGAGCCGCCGTTCGGGAAAAGAAAAAGAAGGGAACGAGGAGGAGGCGATGATGACGACGAATACTAACGTCTTGTCGAAGAAATCTGACCTCTCTCTTTCCATCGCGGAGACGAACAATTTGAGGAAGAAATTAGGCCTCGCGCCGTTAAAAATGGATTCGAATCCCCCGAAAGACGACGAAGACGACGATACGGACGGCGTAAAAGCCGCGGAGAAGATCTTGAAAGAAAAAGAGGAAAAGAAACTGCTCGAATTAAAACGAACGGAAGAGTTGAGAGAAAAGTTGAACGAACGAAAAGCGAAAAAGTTGCGCGAGGAAGACCACGAGCGAGCGAGGAAGTTATACGAAGGAGAAGGCACAGAAGAGGAGGACGCGAAAGCGTGGGTGGAAAAATCGAGAACGATGAAGAAGAAGTCGAAGAAAAAAAGGACGACTGCTGCAGATATAATAGCTAGCAGATACGAGGAGGAAGAAGAGGAGCACGTGTCCGTTGAATACACGGAGAAAGACTTGGCGGGATTGAAGGTGGACCGCGCGGCGTTGGAACACGTCGCCGAGGAGAGAGGAATCCATTACGAGGGAGAAGGTGGCGTCGTTTTAACGTTAGCGGATAAGTCGATTTTAGATAGCGATTCGGAGGACGAGTTGGAGAACGTTCAAATAGCGGAAAGAGAGAGGGTTTTGAAGAATAAAAAGTTAGCTGGAAAGGGAAATAAGAAGGACGAGATTATGCGCGAAGACGAGGACGAGTTGACGGGATTGAAAGAGAAGAAGATTTTGTCCAAGTACGACGATGAGTACGGAGAGGAAGAGAAGGACGAAAGATTCGCGACGTTAGATGGCACGGGAGGAGTTCAAAAAGACGCCGAGGAGATTCGGAAACGAAACGCGAGGGAGTTGAAGTTACGGATGGCTGGATTGGTGAAAGGCGAATTGACTTCCGCGGAGGTGTCAAAAACAGCCACGCAGATAGACGCGTATACGAAAGAAGAGGAAGAGTTGATGAAGTTCAATAGTAAGAAGAAGAAAAAAGGGAAAGGAGGCAAAGAAGATAAGCCGAAGAAGATGCGAAAGAAGAAGAAGAAGAAAGAAAACGAGGATTCAGACGACGAGGATGGTGGATTTGACGTATCAAAGTTGGAAAGCGACGAGTTGGCGAAGGAGGCAAACGCGGCGGGGACGCACAGAAGATCGAGGAAGAATGGCGGCGGCAACGCGGGAGAAGAACAGCCGTCTCGAGACGACGAGGCGTGGGCCAAGGCAATGGACAAAGCGAGAGATAACGTGGACGAGAAAATCTTAGCCAATTTAGCCGGCGATACTAAGAAAGGCGATGAAGAACCTCTAGATTTCGCCGCCGAGGAAGAGGACGACGAGTTGGAACGAGCGCTCGCATCCGCACGAGAAACGAAAAAGAAAGAAAAGCAAATCGTTCCCGCGAATGGGGAACAATCTTTGTTTCAACGCATCGCCAAGCTCGAACGAGAAAAGCCGACCGATATGAACGCAGATAATGATGAAAAGAACGATAAAAATTTGGCCCTAACGGATGTCGCTGAATTCTGTCGCGGCGTCGGCGCGGATACGTCTGGCGGTGACGACGAAAATAACGCGTTCGTCGCGAGAGGGAAAACCTCTAAAAACTTGAAACGGAAAAGAGCCAACCACGTCGAAGAGGACGCCGAGGGAGAAGTAATCGATTGGGAGAAGGCGCGAGCGGACAAGTTACCGGACGAAGAAGACGAGGACGCTCCGCAAATTGTTCAGAGCGGCGATGGTGCCGTCGATGTCAAAATGGAAGACGGCGAAGGAGCGGTTAAAGAAGAAGAAAAGCCTAAAATCCATCCATCGCGCAGAAATATTGGTTTAGCGAGCATTTTACAAGACATGAAAGCCTCCGGTCAGCTCGAAGATAAAGGACCGCGTTGGAGTGGACGCGCGAACGATTTGAAAGATCACCACGATCGCAAACGCGTATTAGAAGCCTCTGGAGTGATTGAAGAACAAGATGGCGGCGGCCCGTCGTCCGAAACTCGAAAGTTCAACTTCAAACTTGATAAGTACGACGAGTTTGGACGTACGTTGACTCCAAAAGAAGCCTTCCGCGAGTTGTGCTGGAAGTTTCACGGCAAAGCGCCCGGCGCGAAGGCGAAGGAGAAGCGTTTGCGCAAGTACGAAGAGGAGCAAAACGCGCTGCGAGGTGGCGATAGCAACAAAGCTGGCAGCACAATTGAACGAATGCAAGCGGTTCAAAAAACAACCGGTGATTCATTCGTGGTGTTGTCTGGTAAGATTAGTGAAGGACAGAGACGAAACGCAAAGTAGATGCACGTCTACGAGTACGTAGTTTTAATAAAATTATATTTTCCAAAGCGCCGAGAGCGAGGAATCAATTCCACCGAGGCAGAAGCCCAAGCAGAAAATCAATATCGAAACTAAAACGCAAAAGAGATAGTTCACGTTTTGGCGCAGAATAAATTCTAAATCGTTCCTTAAATCGTTTCTCGTCATCTTCGCCGTCGCACTCAACTCGCTCGCCACTCGCTTCATCAAAATCTCATACTTCTTTCTTATTTTCATTTCTGTCGCCTTTGTCACTAACCCTTCCATCCATCTTTGAGTGTCCAACCGTTTCAGCCATCGCAATCGCACATCAACCACACACACAACTGCACGCGAATTACCGCTTATTTTATCCAATCTGACAAAACTCTCCACCACGAACATATCCGCAAACAGCATCCCTTTGGTTTCGCAAAAATTTTCAAGTTTATTCTTTTCATAATCACAGACGACAACTTCGGTCACCTCACACACGCCAGTCTCGGAGAGTTTACCGATCGATTTCGGCACGAACGGAAAGGAAGGCGCAGGCGCTTTGTATTTATACGTTATCTTATCGTTCTCTTTCGTCACCGTCACGTCGTACGCGCGTATCTCGCTCGTTTCTAAAACAGAAACGAAAACCTTCTCAACGATTTCGAGAACACTTTTCTGAGTCGCTTCTTCTTCTTTTCGAATTTGGACGGTCAGGACGCGTCGCATCGGAGTCGTTATCGTCATTTCTTCTTCTCGTTCTTGTTGTTCGTTCGCCGACTTTTGATTCCCCATTCGTTCTGCCGCCGCTCGTCCTCGTTGGTCAGAAGACATGATCTGTTTTTTAAAGTTCGTGATCGTGTATTTTTGTGTTTTTTTTAGGATTTTTCAATTCGAAGCGTTTCTTACAAAATACGAGCAGGAAAAAAGTATTCGCAAAACAAAGAACACAGCGAAAAGCCGCACAAACAGTTAGTTCATCGTCATCGTCATCATGGGGGACGACGACGAGAAGAGCTCTGAGGTGATTAAAGCTTTAACGCGGAAATCGAAAGCCATCGAAGCGTCGTTCCAGAACGCGTTCAACTCTTTAAAAGACTCGATTAAAATTTTAAGCGAAAAGCACAAAGAAGACGAAGACGAAGAAGTCGTCAAACGGGCAAAGACTGTAAGAGATGAGGCGAAGAGAAAAGTGGAGAAGGAGCAAGGAAAGAGTCCGATGGGTGCGCAGATGCGAGAGCAAATGGCAAAGAGAATCGCGGAAGCGAGCGATGCGTTGCAAAAGAAAAGAGAGAAGGTTGCAAAAGAGGTGAAGAAGTAAAGGAGAAGAAGAAGAAGATCGAGAGCTGTGTTTGAGAGAGATGATACAAGGGAAGAAAACACATTTGTTTTAATCGATATACATACACGCGTTTCTAATCTGCGCTCTATCTGCTACCACGACTACACCACCGCATCTACTGCTACTTCGTAATACCTCCTGTCGAACCCGGCTTTCGCCCTCGCTTCGTCGTTAAACGGCGGTTTCAACGCCCCGTAAAATTTCTTCTCGACAATCTCGCGAAAGATTTTCACCGTCTCTTCGCCGCCGCGTTCCGACGCGTCTCCTAATAGAAACTTGAACCATTTTAAACCAGCTTTGACGTGGCCAATTTCTTCCGGGTACACTATCGTCTCGAGCAATAAAGCGCTCTCCTCGTCCCCGTTCTCTCGAAACTTGTTAATCGTATTCGGCATGACGTCTAATCCTCGCGCTTCGTGCACGCAGTGTTCGACAACCAGTCGATGCATCAACGAATCCGACGTTTCCATCGCAGACTGCCATAATCCATCGTGCGCGGGAAAATCCCCGTATTTTCCTCCTATTTCTTCTAATCTTTTCGTTAACAGTAAATGGTGTTTCGCTTCGTCTAAAGCCACGCGTACGAAATCGTCGAAAAACTCTCTCTCCTTTTCCACCTCGTGTCCAAATCTTGCGATAATATCCCAACTCAAATCGATCGCCCACGACTCGATGTGCGAGAGCGAGTGTAAAATTTTCCGTCTCGACTCGATCGAGCGACCAGAACCGAGTTTTAATTTGTTCGAGTTCGACGAGACGATGGTTACCAGCGCGTCTCTTTCCGGTGTATCTGCTACCAGTTTTCCCCCGGAACTTATATCTCTGGCTTTTAGTATACTCGTTCCGTCGAACCATTTCTTCGCGATAACTTGAGTCAAAAGGGCTTTTTTATGCGCAGATGGCGTCGAGAGTACCTCTAACGCGGCGTCGTGTAACGTCGCCCAGTTTTTTACGTTGAAATCATCGTCATCGTCGTCCATTTTATCCGAACTTCCGCCTCTTTTTGTGCCGCAGTGGAGCGTTGAATTCAAAATCATCTCCCCACAAATTGACTCCATCATCACAAGTGTAAGTAAGGTACACACGCCGCTCGATACGACGAAAGAATCCAAAAATGTCCTCCGCGTCTGCTGCGACGGAGGAGGCTGTATCTCTCTACCCTCCGGGAACTGTAGTCTCCATCGTCAACGTGAACAGCAAACCAGAACTGAACGGGAAACCAGCCGTGGTTGTCCAATTCGACGAAACGAAATCTCGATTTTTAGTCCAAGTGAAGGAGACGAAGGAGAAGATTTCTTTGAAGAGCAAGTGTTTGTCCCTGAAGGTGGTGAAGGAGGAAAAAAAGGAGGAGGAAAAGAAGGAGGAAAAGGAGGAGAAGGTCGTCGACGAGTACGAGGAGAAAGAGGTGAAGCGACAGAAAGTCGAGGAGGAGGAGACGAAGGAAGAGGAGGAAGAGAAGTCAAATCCGTCGTCGTCTCCACCAACGAAAAAGGAAGCAAAAACGACGAAAACAAAGAAAACGACCACCAAGCGCGCTGAAAAATCCGGCGCGGATGAAGCGGATAAGAGACGAAAATACGCGCAGAAGTCGTTGTGGTTTACACCTTGGAACGAGAAGAATAACTTCGATAGCTTTGATCCGCCGGTACCGGTTGACGAGGACGGTAAGTACACCTTCCCGAACGAGGACGAATCGACAGTCGTTTCTCTGAAGGAGAAGTATAAAGCGATGAAAACGGAGGAGTTGAAGAAATGGTGCAAAGCGAATGGATACACCACCGGCGGGAAGAAGGAAGAGTTGATTTTTAAGTGCATCGACGGTGAATTGTACGGCAGATTGACGAAGTGTCCGCACTGCGCGAAAGGGAACAACGAGAAAGTGCCGCATTTGAACGTGAGATACGAGAGTCCGTATCACGTGTCCAAAGATAAGGAGAAATTAGGGAGAGGCGAAGTGCACTGTCCGGGGACGTATGACGCCGAATCCATGTGCTTAGTGCGATGCAACTTTTCGAAAAAACTGAACGAATTCGAAAGGCCGAAATGGCGAACGTACGAGGAGTATTTGATTGAAAATCCGCCGCTGACCGAGGAAGAGAAGAAGAAAAAGGAGGAAGAGAAAAAGAATAAAGTGAGTTCGAATGTACCGACGGAGAAGTTGCAAAAACTGGCCGAGAGTGGTGTGCAAGGCGCGGTGTTAGCGAAGGAGTTCATTCGAATCTGCAACGAGGAGAAATTGTCTTGTCCGGACAATTTAGGCGAGGCCGGTTCGCAAGTCTTGGCGTGGATGAACGTGGAGAAGAACGTAAACGACGAAACTGGAGACGTTTTGCTCGAAGAGGTTTTCAAGGATGCCTTGGAAGTGTGGCCGAAACAAAAAGCCAAGTCGGAAACGCAAGCGTTGTGCGCGGAAAACCAACCGTTAGTTGACGCTTTGAACGATTTGGTGATGAAAGCGAGAAAATTGGGCACGAACGTCGTCGAGGCGTTTAAAGTGAACGCCTACGCCGGCGCGGCGAAAAACATCAGTTTGTTAGATTACGACGTGACAAAGCCAGGCAGCGGGAAAGGCATGTTAGGCAAAACGGTAAAAGGACAAAAGGTGGGTAAAGTTGCGGGTATTGGCAAAGGTATCGCGGAAATGGTCGATCATTGGATCGATAACGGTCGCCAGACGTTTGGTAAGAAATGGGAAGAAGAAGGTTTCGACGCCGCCGCCGCCGCCGTTTAAAGACAAGGAGATTGATTCAGCATAAACAAGCAAACATACATACACAAATAAAGTACACAAGTAAAATACACGCGCTCCTCTCTTTATTTCCAATCGTCATTCTCCTTCGAGCGACTTCTCCGCCACGCGTTTCAACATCTTCACCCGCCATTGTTCCATATCCTCCTTCGCGTATCGAAAGCTACTCTCCCAATCCATCCCTTCCTTTTCGGACACGTACACTCGTCTCGTCTCTATAATTCTCAACGCGGCCGACCTTAAGATTGGATCCGCGCTTTGCAACATGCTTCGCACGAAACTCGTTCCCGAGAGCATGCTGTGTTTCTCCTTGTGCGTTAAAATCTTACTCGTCGTCTCGCTCACGTTCACGTCTTCGCTGCACTCGTTTCCGAACCCATCGTCCTGGGCCATGACCAGTCTCGTTGCCGCCATCGTCGCGTACGACTGGTAAATGTCCGAGCACTTTTGCTCCGGCGTTTTTAAATCTGATTGATTTGTCCACAGGGAATTCGGGAGTCGAAAGGGAGCAGTCTTATTCATATCGTCATCGTCTGCCTTTCCTCCCGCGTTAAGAAAAACGTTTCCTCGCCGCCTCATTTTGCGACCAGGCATTGGTGGTCGCATCATCGAGTTGTTCCTCGTTTTTGTCGTCGCAATGTGCGGGGCCATCATCATCATCGTACACAAGGAACAAACCTCTCCTTTTTTGTTAGGTAAAATTCGTATCTAAACTGCCTTTTTTAGGGGAAATGTTGTCTGCACTTTATCCTTTTCAGTTGTTGTTGTTGTCTGGTGACGCTCCGACGATGCTTTCGGTGGCGGCGAGGAGGACGGCACTCCTGCCACCAAAGAGGATAAGAAAAAGAATAACCCCCGCGTCATCATCGTCATCGTCAGCGAAGAGTGCGTTCGTGGTGAAACCGAGACCTGAAGTGAGAGATGCCTTCCCGGCGGATATTCTGCGAGCGTGCGAGCGGAAAAGCGCAGAGTTTGAAGTGCGAGCAGAGTTAGACGCGCTCGATCCAGACGCTCGCCTGTTAGGCATTCGCGACGTTTTATTAGAAGAGGGCTGTTCGGAACGTTCGATCCAGTTTTTAGAGCAGGACGTGGAAAACGTCGTGAAAGAGTATCGAAACTTCTTCTTAAACTCGAGCGGCGAAAGAAGACGAGAGAACGCTCCCGAAAGAGTGGTCGTTTCTCTCTCGCTTTTACGCCGGACGCTGTGCACGAAACTGCACGTGGATTACGTACCTTTGAGAGCGATGACGACGTATTACGGGAGGAAAACGGAGGTTTTAGATGAGCATTCGTTGGTGAATAAAGTGATCGCGTCGGCGGCGAGAGACGCGTCAATGTCGTCGCGGGTTTTGCTTCCTCTCTCGGACGCGTTGAAATCAAACGCGAAGTTATTCGAGAAGAACTTGGTGGAAGAAAAAGGAGAGAGTTGCGACATTTTGTTTTTGAAAGGAGAAATGTGGGAGAGTGGGAAAGCATCGGTACACAGGAGTCCGGAGACTGCGAATGGTGGTTGGCGGTTGGTTTTGCGAGTGGACGAATGCGACGCCGTGAACGAAGCCGAGGAACATCAGAAGTGTTTAGTCGACGACGACGAAGAGTGCGGATGCGAAGAGTAACGACAAGAACTTATTAGAACTGCAAATAAGAGAGCGAGTAGAAGATAGAGATGTAGTATTAGCGCGCAAATAGAGCAGGTATATGCACATATATATACACAATAACACGTAACTAAGTGCTTCGAAAGAACTCTCTGATTTCGCTGATTTCTTCGAGAACCTCCGCTTCGTGTCGTACTTTGCATGTTTCAGTCGGGCCGTCAAATTCGGTTTTACATTTCCATTTCGTGTTGAAACTATCCGCACCCTCAAACATATTCTCTTGCTCAAAAGCCGTGGCCTGGCCCTTCCATCGAGAAACGTCTCCGTTAAATCTCGGGGCGTTCTTAAACATTTGCTTCAAGCCTATTTCCTCGCCGCACAGTCGCAAACTTTCCTCGTCAGTTTGTTGTTGCAACAACGCGCGCATCCTCCTCTTTTTCTTCTTGCAAGAATTCAAAGGGTTCGAGCCGCTGAAAATAGATGCCCAATTCCACGTGCTAATATCTTCATTAAAGCGCTTCGCACCTTCAAACATCCCAAAAGCGGTTTCCACATTCGAAACGTCCCAAAAACCAATCGGTTGGCTAAATTTTTCCGCGTTTAAAAAAATTTTGGAAAGATCGATTACGTTTCGAAGATCCCAAAATGCGATGTTGTCGTCGAATTCCGTGGTTTCTTGAAACATGCCTCGCATCGTTTCTGCATTTCCTACGTTCCAAAACCTTAATCCTTTGCCGTCAAAACTTTTCGCTTTGCGAAACATGAAGTCAAAGTTTGTCACGTGCGACGTATCCCAGTATTTTAAGTCCGCGTTGAACCTCAAAGCTTCAATCTCAGTCAAGTTACACCCCACTGGTCCGGCATTAACCAAACGGTCTAAATCAAACGCATTTGCCATGTTAGTGATATCTCTCGTCATCCAGAAAGGCATCGTTCCGTACCCACTCGTAGTTGCGAACGAAGTGCAAAGGCCATCTTTTGCGTCCTCTTTTAAACACTTGCAAACGGAATCCAAAAAAACTTCGTTCGAAGGTATGATAGCATTAACAGCAGCATGAACAACTCTCACTGATGCTGATACACAAATCATCAGCGCTACAAACGCAGCCACGTAATACCATTGGATTTTTGTAGTCTCCATTGTATAGTCGCATTCAAGTCGTCGCACAGCTAAAAAATGATGCGTAAATTAAAAATAAATATTCGTAAATTCGACCAAACGAGGAGCCGGGAATTCATCGCCTCGCCTCGAACTCATACATCCACATCAAGTAACCATCTTCTCTAAATATTTCCGTTCCTCCATTATTGCTTTATGCTTCAAAGCCATAATTCGAAACACGTCCGAGTGGCATTCGATGGATCGCTCGATCGGTTTCGCGTACCCACCGCCCATGGTCGTTACTAATTTGCAGTCGTGTTCAACACACAACGCGAGAACTAAATTGTTGCGCCGCCTCAACCCTTCTCGGGTCATGCTCAATCTTCCGAACGAATCCGCTTTCAAAGCGTCCACTCCGGCTTGAAAATACACCAAAAAAGGTTTATGCTTCTCGAACACTTTCGGTAGCGACGTTTCCAACGCGTTCAAATACTCCTCGTCTTCGCAATCGTCCGGTAACGCGATGTCGTAATCCGATAACATCCTCGTCTTCCACGGATAATTCCTATCTCCGTGAATAGAATAAGTGATAATATTTTTATCGTTCTCAAAAATCTTCGCCGTCCCGTTGCCTTGATGCACGTCTAAATCGACGATCAAAACGTTTCTATCTTCGCCTTCGAACAACTCCTCGTAATCTCTCTGCGCTACTCTCACCGCGCACGCGATGTCGTTAAACACGCAAAATCCCTCCCCGTGCCCTGCAAACGCGTGATGCGTCCCTCCTGCTAATTGTCCCGCCCACATGAAACCGTGTTCTAACACGTCTCTGGTCATTTTGATGGTCCCGCCAGTGCTCGCTAAGCTCCTCGTCACGTGTTGCTCCCCTCGCTTCGTCTCGTCCTCCGATAAGAATTTCGAGGCGTACCCGTCCGACTGTTCGCTCATAGGAAACCCAATCGTCCTCGCTTCCTCGCGCGTCAGTTTCTGCGTGAGCACTCTTTCCACGTATTCTTTGTCGTGGACTAATAAAACGTCCTCTTTCCTCGCGGTTGGTGAGAAGCGCATGGAATATTTTAAAAAATCTGGCGACTCTTTCTCGATCGCTTCGCGCGTCAGGAGATATTTCTCCATTGGAAATCTGTGTCCGGGGGGTAGATCGACGCGCGCCCAATCCGCGGCGTATAACGGGAGGTAACTCGTGTCCAAATCCGAAGAAGGTTTATTATTATTAGTATTCGGAGAAAGATGACTCCCGCTGAGACTCCTTATTGCGCTTCTCGAAG
>Ga0255771_1005724_pt1 | contig 10708 bp, 26 predicted proteins | sample 011ome_19_FD_179969 | JGI IMG/M metagenome (GOLD analysis project Ga0255771, IMG submission 179969) | Coastal salt marsh microbial communities from the Groves Creek Marsh, Skidaway Island, Georgia - 011510BT metaG (version 2) | ecosystem: Environmental > Aquatic > Marine > Intertidal zone > Salt...
ATATCCGCCGAAAATTGAGGAATCTTTTTTCCACGAATATCCTTTATTTTGACAGAAATCGTGAACGGCATTCCATCCTCCCTCAAAAACAACTGGCAAATCAAAATACGTTTTTCCGCCGTCAAGCTGCGAATAGTGGTAGAAATCGCGGACTGTGAATGTTTTCATGCGTGGAGTCTATCATTTGATCCAATACTTAGCAAGTATTTTCTTCACTTTTCCAGTTTTCGCATTGCAGTTTTCGCCCATTCTGGCATTTCCTCATCATATTCTGATTCTTTGCAAAATTTAGCTAGGCGCTTCACTTTGTTGTAGGAATTTCCCCTACGATCAATTTTGCCGTTCTCAAAAACGTGAATTGTCGCATTGCATCCATCGCAATTAGAAAGGTTTATTTCATAGAATGACATTAGAGTTAATTATTGTCAAGTGTTTTGGTTTTTTGGCGTTAATTAATTACGCTGGCATCAAACAATCGCGGATTATGCACCTTTTTTGCAATTCTTCAAAGCATTCTTTGACATAATCGCAGCCCTTTTTGAAATCGTAATGCAGTTCACGCTTTCCTGCTTTGCTATTCCAACGCACAGCAACGGCGCTGATTAGTCTAGAACCAGAGAGAAAACCATTGGCTTTCTTTGTTCGCCCGACTTTGGCAACCTTGCGGAAATCTTCAAGAGTGTATTCGTTGTTCATGGGTAGATATTAGGCTATTAAATTGGCCGTGTCAACTAAAATCCATCTTTTCGAGTCAAAACTTCTGAGTCATACTCAATATAACGTCCAGAATCTTCATATTTTTGTTGAATCTTTTCTTCGTACTCCCAAGCTTCATCTAATGTGGCGAAAACTGGCGCATCTTTAAACTCTTCATCAATACCCTCGTCATTTCCGTATTCTGGATATAATGAAGAAATACATTTGACGGCATAGCCACCAGTTTTTAATGGTCGAATGTAAATTGCATTGTCGGCGCTCATGAGTAGAGTATAGATTAAAATTTAATGCGGCGCAAATTATTTCTGCAATTTCTTTTGCAAGTCGGAGATTTGTTTTTCTAGCTCTTCGTATCCATCTAGTCCGCGCCCTTCATACTTGGCAATTGAAAGCGCCCCAAGTATTAGAGAGATTTCTTTGCGCCGTCAAGCGTTATTGGATCACCTCTCTAAAACCTGTCAACCCCAAATATTATACAAGGCTCTTCTAGCGACCTGAAGTGTATTATGACGTTCTGCCAATGTAGTTCTACAGTCACTAAGAATTTTTTGCCAGAGTTCAGGATTTTGTTTCCATTTTTTGTAATCTGGATAGCTGCAATCATCTCTCTGAATAATTCTCAGATGTTCGCGCTTGCGTCTTTTTCGCAAGTAAAGTGCGACAATGATTCTTTGTGCGTCTTTGGATTTTTTCATATTACTGCGGAAGAATTGATTTTTTTTACGTTTCTAGGAATGATTGCAAGTTTTGCGGTTCATCATACAATTATAAATCAATGTATCACGTTATTTGCCCAACGCAAGAAAAAATCTAACTATTCACACAAAATTCTTTCTTCGGCGCAATTAATTTCATTTGTTTGGCCATGAAAAGAGCATTCTGGAAGCTCTGAGCTTCGTACACTTTTTTCCAGCCGTTTTCCACTTTCTCGTAAACGAATCTTAGGGAGTCTTTCATATTATTCAGGAGCCGTTCGGCGTTTGATAAAAGGAGTGTCTGCCGCCATAAGAATTCGGGGTTCCCGCTAGTTATTACCGATTAGTTGGGCGCTGTTGCTTTCTTATGCTTTAGCATTGTGCGACGGACTTTGTAGGTCTTGCACGCTATCGTCCAGCAAAGAACGGCAGACAAATTGTTCACTGAATTTCCGAAAGATCATCTCGGATTTCCTCAGTGTCAAAGAATTTTTTCAGTTTATCTGAAGATTTTTTCAGGGCGCGAAAAGTTTTTTCGGCCTTGCGCGAATCTTCATCGTATCCAAATTCGCCACAAAAATCTTCAAACGAGTCAGGGCAGTTAATTTCGGACGAACAAATGGTCAAGGCATCATAAGCGGTGATTTCTGTCTTGCCGCTTTCAAAATTCTTGATTGAATCAAAATAATCAAACGACATTCTCTTTTTGCCTTGCTTAAGGGTAGCGACAAAGTGATTTCTCTGTTGGCCATTATTTTCCCAGTCTGGCGTTTTGGTGTTTGTCAGTTTAAAGGAAAAGGCAATGTTGTGTTTAGCGAGGAAGTCGGTAGCTTGTTGTTGGTAGTCAGTCATATTGGTAAATTAGCAGGTTATTAGAGACAGTCAAGATTAAATGCCAAAATTATTTAAATTCACTTAAATTCGAGTAATGAATGCCGCGCTCTCCATCAGGGAACCTCACAAGGGGAATAGTTCTTTCAAACTTCTCTTGGTCCGACATATAACCAGTTAAGTCAAGAGAAATATTATAAGTAAGGCCGACAATATGACCAACCTTCTTATCTTCTGTGATGACGAGTTTACCGAGGGTGCATTGGTTAAGTTTCATGGTAGAATTGTACAGAGATTTATTTGCGGCGCAAGTTATTTATTTCAAAATTTCCTTGTTTTTAAGTTTCACTATCGCTACTTAGCGCCTCTTCGATTGTTATTTTGTAAATTTTACCTTTTTCAAAAATTGGCAATTCGCCATTCTCCCTGATAAGCTCGCTTGCAAGAAGAAGGGATATAGGTGAAAATTCTTTCAATTCGTCTTTCTCGAAAGAGAATTTGTTTATTGTTGAGTATTTCATGATTAAATATTAGCAAATTATTTCGCGGCGCAACTATTTTTCGCTCAATTCTCTAATTTTAGACTTGATACCCTGTAGAGTATCGCTTTTTAGAGTTCCATGGTTGATCATGAAACAAGTCCACCAGTTAGGGGTTAGCTCGATAACATGATCGCGATAATGGATGGTTTTTAGAATCATGGGTTATTTTAGCACAAAAACTATTCGCCGTCAACTGCTTTCTGAATTTTTGGAAAATAAATAATGTAACTGCGGTCCATGTTGTCAGTTTCAAATCTTTCAACGGCGCTTGCCAAATCTTCATCAAACGGCTCTGCTGTGTATCTGCCAAGGCTAAATAACGCTTTGTTTAGATTTTCGACTGTGATACCTAAGCAGGTTTTGCCGTACATACGACGGCCACTATAATTTTCATAAACTTCGCCGTTAATGTTCCAAGCTAAATCTTGGAAGCTCTCGAATTGATCAGGTGTTAGAGTCATGTTAGTAATATAGTGATAATTTATTGCGCCACAAGTAATTTTTCCGACAATTCTTGAATCGCTGCCCATAATACGGGTGAATTGTGGCTACTGCTATGCACTGAGTAGCCAGTCTGGCCGATTTTAGCCACGTTTGCGCGGCCAAAGCCTAGTGTTTTGATTGGCAGCTTAACATTGTTTTCTTTACAGGCTCGCTCGAAGTGGCCCCATTCAATCATGTGAATGCCAGCTTTAAAAACCGCAAGAGAATCTTCGTAATCTTTTTGCGCCGCTTGTTCGCGCTCTAGTTTTTGCGCCGCAATCCTTTTATCCTGCTCTTCGCGTTCAGCATTAATTTTGGCGCGGGTTTCAGCGGCCTTTTGTTCGTAGGCCAAGGGATTTTCAATCTCCTTTTCCCAGATTGGAAGCTTTGCCTCGATACGGTCGGCCATCGTTTCAATCATAGACGGGATATTATCAATAAAAGAAACATTGCAAGGACAAAAACAATCTTTCACCTTCAAGAATACTTGGCGTTTATCGTCTTCAATACGCTCGAAAACGACTTTACCCTTGTCTGTTTTGAAATAATACTTGCGCCCGATTGGACCAAGGTAAACAGGGTGTTTTCCTTCGTGTGGCGTTAGCTCAATGGCGGATTCAGCAAAGACGATTTTAGCAGGGAAGAAGAAGGCGAGTCTGTTCATGGTGTTAATTTAAACTATTTTTGGCCGCTGTCAACTTAAATCCACTCAAGTTTATACCTGAAACAGTTGTGCATGACATATTTGTTGCGCCGCGTTGGTTTGCTGCTCATATCCCAACGATAGATTCCTTTTTTATATTTACCCTGATTGTCGGAGTAAAGAATTACGTCAAATTTTTTAGCTTTTGGCGCAAGGTTAAGAAGGATACTGTCTGTAGTGGGCTCTTTGCGTGCGTAGATTGTTGTACTCATGCGTTTAATATAATAAAATTTATCGGCGCGTCAAATTTTTTCAATCACTGCCCATCCTGTTTTTAGCTTCCCGTAAAGATAAGGGTGAACTTTCCGCGTTTCCGACTTCAAAGCGTCAGCATCTTTCTTACGGGCAAAATTTCCCACAAATTTAAAAACCGCGCCGCGACTTTCTACCGTCTCGCCAGTTTCCCCAAATCCAAACAAAAATTGCTGAAACTTATTCTCAGGGCGAGAAATTATTGCCCAGGATTCGTCGGAGAGGTGTTTTGGTTTAGTCATGCGATTAGTATATCAGATTATTGGGGGGCGTCAAATCAAATTAAACATCTTTTGAATATCTTGCATAATCAACACTTCTGCGACTCGATAATTTGAAGTACCAAATCTTTTCTCCATTTCTTCCCCGCCGCGAAGAAATGCGTCGAAACGTCCGCCATCACCATACCAATCTGCAAAGTCTTGACGTTGGAGAGTTGAAAGGATGCTGTTTGTAATTGAGGCAATGAGTTCGCCTTTTTTCTCGTCATTCATAGTGTTAATATAGAGAGACTAATTCGCGGCGCAACAATTAATTGTTTTTATTTCTCCTCGACTGGAAACTTTTTGAAGCGATGAGGCGGCCACAATTCCCGATTTAATACCGAAAGACAAATTTCTTCATTGCCACGCTGAAATTCCCAGATTCTTTCAGTTCGCTTTTTAAAACCTTCTTTGTCGTCAAGAATTTTTCGAGATTCAAAATACCAACCAATATGATCTTTCAGCGTTAAAGATGAGGGGTTATCTTTGTAGTGTTGCAGAACCTCTCTGTAGATTTCAGGCGTCAAGTCAGGAAATTGACTTTGCAAATTACCAAATAAGAGTGCGCGAAAGTTTTCATCGCTCATTTCTAATATTTCTCTGCTCGAAATATCTAAGTCGGCGGAAACTAATATCCGTGAGATGGTTTTTTGGAAACTGTTCATAGGTTTAATTTACCAAAATTAATCGGCGCGTCAAATTAATTTTTATTTTGCGCGTCTTTTAAATTTTGCACCTTTTGTTTGGCGCTGAGTAGGGCGTTTGTTGCCTCTTCGTAGCAATTCTGAGCGTCAAGAAGCGCCTCAAATACGGCTCTTTCATTTTCTTCTAGCTCTGCCTGATATTCTTGCCATGCTGCAAGCTCTGAAAATTGCCAGCTTCCTTTTGAGCAGCTAAACTTTCGCCCACTTGAATCTATACAAAGCCATGTTTCTCTTAAGGCTCCTTCATTCAAGTTATTTTCGTCAAGAAGAACGGCGGTTTCTATTTCTTCTGTTGACCAGTTGACTTGGTAGAGTGTTTTATTCATAGGTTTACTTTAATCCAGCTATTCAAGTGATCAAGTAAAATCTTTTTAATTTCTTCTATGGGCCGCGCTTTGTCGGCATCCATTGATACCTCAACACGAAAATTTGTGTCTCCATCAAACCCATCAGACACGTCTTTAGCAAAGAGAAGTTTATGACCTGAGTTAAAGTCTTCTAAACAAGACTCTGGAATATAACGTCGCGCACCAGTTTTTGAATAAGCACAAAATTTATCATACAATCTTCTGTTCATCTCAAAAGACAAACAATAACTAATCGTGTCAACAAATTGAGCGTTTTTGAACTTCATATTGTAATTTGCTTGTTTTAGTTAGCCAACCAACCAATTAATGAAAAATAAAATACCCTGCCACTGCTACAACAAAAAAGAAGAAAAGGAAATCCATTTGTTAATTCTCAAGAGCCAAAGGGCTTCTGAATTTTTAGATTTAAAAGCGCGGCAGGATTTGAACGTGCAATGCAAGCACGTTTCGGTTTTGGCGTCCTACTATGCGCCGCGTCTACTATTCCGCCACGCGCTCGTTTTCGTTTAAGGAATCACCTTAAACAAATTTGTTAATGACTGCTAACGGGAGTATTCTTTTCGAGAACTTTTCCGACTCTCTAGGATCATGAACTTCTAAGCTTTCGCTCCATCTCCCCTAGTGTTTCGTGAGGCTGTTAGATGCCTCCATTTCCGCCGTTAGCAGTCAAATTGTTAAGCCACCTTATAACGAATCGCGCCGTTAGTCAAGGTTGTCAACCCTTTAAAGGCCGCAAATTCTTTCAGTTCTTCAAGACTCCCCTCGTATGGTCCAAGTTTGTAAATTTTGCTACCAAAAGTTTTTGGCTTAATGGTTGAAGAAATTTCTGGAAGTTGGCCACGCAGTTTTGCAGGGAGGTAGTTCCAGTGGTTCTTTTTTGCTTTAGTAGGGGCGGCGCTCCAAGTTTTAGATTGAAGGCTTTTGGTTGTGCGAGGTTCGATTTCGTTCATATTGGTAGTATAGTCTGAGCTTAAAGGGTTGTCAAATTAATTCCAGAAATTTTTAGCACCCAATTAAAGATCAAAACTTCCAACGGCGCTCCATCCCAAATCCTCGCCACATGAATAAATAACTCTTTCAAAGAGCGTTTCGTATCCACCAGTATTGAGAGTTGTTTTGATAATGGTGAATTGGCCGTCTTTGTCCTTTGGTTTCGGAGTTACTTCCATTGCAAGCTCAAGGGAAGAATAGGCTCGGATAAAGTCTTTTCTGTGAAGTTTGTAGTCAAACCATTCGAGGATGAAGATTTCCATGTGATTAATGTATCGGGTTTCTAAACAAGGTCAAGATCATTTTGGAGGCAAAACAAATTCACCCTTTTTATTTCTTTTTGCGGCGCAAATTGTTGAGTTGTCAAGGTTGACTCCACGATAGCTTATGGTGTACCAGCCTGTTCTAAGCCGTTCACAGCCTCCGAAACGCAGAAGTTCTGCATTATCACTGTTCCCAGCCTCAGAGTCGTAGAAGATTTGCAGCGTGTTCATAAGACTGACACCTTACCAACTTTTTGCCACTCTGGCAACTCTTTTTTCAAGAAAAGATAGTATTTTTGTTTGGCGGCTCGTTTTGAGGGGCAGTCAACCACTAAGTCGGTGATTGTTTTCTGTAATCCATGGCCGAGATGGATGGTGGCGGATAGGTAATGCATGTTAATAAGGCATTATTTAACCCTTTACTTCCTCCAAATCAAGATACAATTTAAACTTCGGGCGAAAATTTTCTACAACGCTTCCAAAAAGGTGAAAAGCGAGTTTTTGACGCCAATTCATTTTCTGGTAATCGTCCATCCAGATACCAGTGGTTCCGAGTCTTGAGTGAATCCATTTGCGGAATTTAAATTCCCGAAAGGCGTCTGGGTTGAGTGGTTTGTTAATCATGTGGTTATTTTAAATTATTTATTGCGGCCCGTCAAATTATTTGTTTATTTCGCGCAGAATTTGTTCTTGGGTTTTTACTCCCGTCGTGTCGATTACTATAGACTTAAAATTATCGCCATTGAGCCAATAGAGTGCGTAGTGTTTTTCCATAACTATTCTCTATACCAATATGTTTCTCCGTCAAATTCCACACTAGAGTAGTCATACTTCAATTCGCTAGCCGCCTTTTCCCAGTCGATGCAAGTGGCAGGCCAGCGTTCGTCTCCGCTGATTGCGCCGATATCTTCGGCAAATTCTCGGGCGTAATCCTCAAAATAATAGTCTTTGACGAAAGTGATGCCGTCTTCCCACTGGCTAGAACCAAATTCATCTGAAAGACTAACGATTGACCGATGTTCCTCCCCTTCTGAGGTTGAATCTTGCCACCACTGAAGCAATTCTTCGTGCTCAAAGTTCGAGAATGATTCGTAGCCAAATTTATCAACCATATCGGCCTTTTCGTCGTCTGTTAAATCTGTTTTCCAGTTTTCAAAGTAATATAAAAGTTCTTCGGCTCTCTCAATAAGGTCGCGGCTATCAAGGATGTTTTTGTTCATAGGTTATTTTAAACTATTTATTGCGGCGTGTCAAATTGTTAATCAAAACTTTCCCAAGAAACAACTGACGTTGACGCCCAAACTCGCCCGTTTTCAATGTTGTTGCTTGAATAAACAAGGGAGAAGTCTTTCATCGTGACTCCACACTCAAGCAATGGTGCCATCCAGCTGGTAATGTCGCTTTTTAGCATTTGCATACCCTCGCCAAACGAGTCGCAAACTACCGCACGAATGTTTCCAATTAAGGAGATTTCATTGTTGCGAAACTTATTTTGCATACAACCTGCGTGTTTGTACTGGTTGTATTTAAACTCTAAGCGAACGGGGATGATTAGTTGCATGTTGGAAGGTAGATTAATTTATTGAGCGGCGCAAGTTGTTTTTTTTTATTCAGCCCACTCTTTTGTTTCTCTAACAAAGAATCTAATTGACTCGCTGAATGAATGTTGTTTCCTCATGTCGGCGATTAATAACTCAGCTAGTCTTTTCGTTGATGGTTCTGAGCAAAATTCCTCTGTACCATCTCTTGTCCAACCATATTCGTGGCTTTTTGCTTCATTTGGGTGAATGTTCATAATTTAAAGCGGCCCAAACTTTTTCATTTGTTCTGTGGCTGTTTGTTTCCAGAAGTTGTTAAAATCCTATGGATTTAAACCTCAATACCATTACATGACTTCCAGTAATTGTCAAGGTGTTGTTTGGCTGTATTAAAAGCATCTTCAATGAGTTCATCCTCTGTCAATAGATAGCCTAGATGATAGACTTTTCTCTTTTTGTTCATTGGTGTATTTGCGTAGGCAATCCAGTAATTTGATTGCGCAAGACAGTAGGCTTGGAATTGTTCTGGAGTCATGTGTTATTTTACTCTATGATTTCCCACCCGTTTGTAATGAAATCCGTCAATTCTTCCCCTTCTTCAGCGGCGGCGAAATTAATTGTAAATGGGTTTTTGATTTTATCTTTACGCTCAATAGGTAGGAACTTTTTGTTGTGCAAGTCCGATAAATAATCAGCGTAAAGTTTGGCTGTTTTCTTGGATTTTGGGTAGCTCATAGTCACTAATCTCTGTAAAATTCATCCCTAACATGGCCACCAAACTCATCCCAGCCCGTCCAATTAAATGTGGCGCTGGCTTTTTCTCCTTCTTTGGTCCTCAAAAACTTGAGAGCTTGGCGCAAACGATCTTTTTTGCGATTCGACAAGTCAAGAGTAAAATGGACGGGGCATTGGCTGTCTTTGTTGAAGCACTTTCTATTGTCAACGCTAATGCAGTGTTTGAGGGTAGTCAAGCAATAATTAACTCTAAAAGTCAACTCGTCGTCATTGATTACGGCCCAATCTTCTCCTTTGTTTTTAACAATGCCGTCAACGGCATAGTCACTCAGGATTGTGTTAATGATTTGTTCTAGTGTTTCCATGTTACAAACTAAGGCATGATTCGTATTCAATCAAATCAAAAATATCCCTCGCAGCTTGTTTTTCTCCGTCAATCACAGAGCGGCGCAAATCATTTCCTCGTCCGCTCCATGTATCGCGAGAACTACCCGCTAAATGACGCCCGAGATACAAAGCCAGGGTTAAACTGTCAACCTGTTCGTGAGCCTCCAACATTTTTCTCATGATTTTGGCGTAACCAGTTGCAGTGCCAATTATATTGGCAGTGTCATCCAATTCCTCAACGCTAAATTTGTCGGAGAATTGTGGTTGCAATTTTTTAGCTACTCCCTCCTTTAAATCGGCAATTCTTTTTTCGGCGCGAGTTAAGAGAGTTTGGCAGTTTTCTTTAAACTTTTGGAGGTCGAAGTCTTTCATGTTGTTACTTTAATCGGCGGATTTCGTTTTGCAAGTCGTAAATCAAACAAATGTTGCTAACTGAAGAATCGGAGCGGGCCAAGATTTCTATGCCGTTAAACGTAAATGACGCCGCTACTGGCTGCATGTCGCGACAAATATTGTTTCGGGCAAAATCAATAGCTTCTTTAGCAACATCATGGAACATTCCGCCGCTTCTTGGTTTATATTCTAAAATTCTCATTTGTAAATTTCCTTCGCCTCTTCCTCTGAAATGTCAAAGAATTCGGCATATTGTTTGGGGTTTTTTATTTCAATTGGTTCTTCGACAATCTCTTCGCACGGTTCCAGTGTATAGAGAATTGAAAGAACTTCTCGTTCGTTCTCTAGTCTAGCAGCATCAGCTAAGATTGTCAGTAGGTTTTTTTTCTTTGGTTTAAGAACTCGATTGAAAAATTCAATTTGCCACTCGCATGATCGGCCAATAGTGAAAACTTTTTCGCGGCCAAATAAATAATCTGCGGCAGATTGAAAAGCGGCGCGTTCTTTGTAGGTTGTTTTTGTCAGCATATTAGTTCCAGTCGAAGTCGATTTTTGATCCTTGGTAGTATCCAGCCTTTTTTGTGTTGCTTGGCAGAGAAAATTTAATGCCGCCGAAACCTTTATTGTAAGTTGACCGAGTGATTACAAAACACTCAATATCGCTATCCTTCAAAAACGGAAAGTCTTTTTTTGCTTCTCTTGCTAGTTTTTTGAAGAAAGAGATTGACCTATCGTAAGTTCCAGACGAAATGATGAAACCGTTGGAGTTTGTGTATTCGTCGTTGGTGGGATTGTTGCCCCATTTGTGAGTGATGATGCGTTTGTCCATGGAACAATATATCAG
>Ga0255771_1005735_pt1 | contig 10693 bp, 6 predicted proteins | sample 011ome_19_FD_179969 | JGI IMG/M metagenome (GOLD analysis project Ga0255771, IMG submission 179969) | Coastal salt marsh microbial communities from the Groves Creek Marsh, Skidaway Island, Georgia - 011510BT metaG (version 2) | ecosystem: Environmental > Aquatic > Marine > Intertidal zone > Salt...
TTTTATTTAGGAAAAAATAAAATTAATGTTGGTGAGAACGCTCAGGTCGGGTTCTGAAAGTGGTTAAGGAAATACCCAGAATCACTACATTATCGGCCTCAGTCATAAACGTATCACTTTCTAATAGCGTCAAAACCAGGCGTGCATTTTTTAATAGCGCCCAAGGAAGAAGGCTTCGCTTTTATGTTTGTTAAAGAATTTGTTCGTTTTTGTAAAGAGTCTTTTCCTGAGCATGAACCAAAGCCAAAATCATCTAATTTGATAATTACCTCTGCTTCTGGCGGCAACTAGCCATTCAGTTTTAATTGTTAACACTACTCCATTCTCCCTTACTAATTACTTTTGCTTCGGGTCTTTTGCGGGCAATAGATAGTTTTGTAGTATATTCTTTGCCGTACTCGGAGAAACGTAATATGAAGCCATCCAGGAACAAACTTTCGCGTCGGGAATTACTCAACGCATTTACTTTACTTGCTGTACCCGGACTGCTTACTTCTATCCCGGCTGTCATGGCCCAGGACAGTGATAGCCCTGATTCCGATCTGCCTTTACTGATTGAGTTCCAGCGCTTGATCGCAGCAAACCGGATTCTGGCGAATGAAAATGTTGTCGATGCCTTCGGCCATGTTAGCGTGCGCGATCCGAGAAATCCTGATCGCTTTATCATGTCGCGCTCACGCAGCCCGGCGCTGGTGGAGTTTGACGATCTAATGGAGTTCGATCTTAGCGGCAATGCTATTGATGCCCGCGGCCGTACTCCTTATGGTGAGCGCATGATTCATGCGGCTATTTACGATGCGCGTCCGGAAATCCATTCCGTGGTGCACCACCATGCCTATGCGGTGCTTCCCTTTACCATTACTGATGTCCCGCTCAAACCCGTGGTTCATGCCGCCTCGGTGATCGGGGCTGAAATCCCGGTATGGGATATCCGTGAACGTTATGGTGATACCGATATGCTGGTGCGCCGAATCGAACAGGGTAGATACCTTGCCGCTACTCTGGCTGACAATACCTGTTTACTGATGCGTGGACATGGCGCGGTCGTAGTGGGGGAGAGTATTGAACGCGCCGTGCTCACCGCGGTCTATCTGCAGGTAAATGCAGATGTGCTGTTGCAGGCGCGCGCGCTCGGCGAGCCTGTGCCACTGAATGATGAAGAGATTCGACTGTCATCAGCAACCCAGTTCTCTCCGCTGGCTATACCTCGGGCCTGGGAATATTTCTGCCAACGTGCGGGTGTTGATCCTGTTTGATTTTCCCGGCATGGTCCTGTGTTCAAGTAGCGCAAAGTCCTGATTTTTTGGCTAGTATTGGAAATTAATTAACGCCTGGAGTGGGCCATATGTCTTTTGTAAAATCCTCTTTCGGTCCGATCATCGTATTTATTCTGGGCGTAATCGTCAGCGTTTCTTCCCTGGCACATCATTCAACGGCCGAGTACGACGACAACACGATTACCGAAGCACGCGGCACGGTGGTGGATGTGCTCTGGTTCAATCCCCATGTACGCCTGAGCATTAGTACCGAAGCCTTTGATGGTGAAACCCAACTATGGGAACTTGAAGGAATGGGCGTCATGCGTCTGGACCGCGCCGGTATTCCCAGAGACCTCGTCAGCGTAGGCACCACCGTACGCTTTGCCGGCAATCCCTCAACACGGCGTAGCCGCCACATGTACGTTACCAATGTGCTCATGCCTGATGGACAGGAAATACTCTTGCGTACTACCTCTGAACCGCGCTGGTCTGATGAGATCATCAGCATTCGCAATGGCTCGGAAATAGATCCCGCACTTGCCGCAGCGGATCAATCTGAGGGACTGTTTCGGGTTTGGGTTCCTGCGGGTAACCAGGCGCCAGCATGGGCTGAAAACCCGCCGCTCACAGCCGCAGCACGATTTGCCCGCGATGCCTATGACCCCACCCGCGACGACCCGCTGCTCGACTGTACGCCACCGGGCATGCCGCGCCTGATTTCACGTGCCGGCGGACACCCGCTGCGTTTTGTGATGCGTGATGGCAATATCATACTGCAAAACGAATACTTCGGTATTGAACGTCTGATTCGAATGGACGGCAATCCAGCTCCGACCGGACTGCAAGCCAGCCCCCTGGGCTATTCCAGCGGCCGCTGGGAAGGTGGCGATCTGCTCATAACAACCACCAATATCGACTGGCCCTTTTTTCAACTCTATGGTCTGGAGGGGGTACCCCAGAGTAGTGCTGTCGAGATCACTGAACGTTTTAGTCTGGATGAAGCCCGCAATGAACTACGCTACAGCATCAGCGTTAATGATCCTGCGACCTTTACGCAGACATTAACGGCAGAGGACTATATATGGTTTCGCTGGGAACCGGGTCTAGATTTCCTGCCTTATGAGTGTGTAATACAACGCTGATAGTGACTATGCTGAAGTCACATAACATTCAGTCTGATAATCACTGTCAAACATTGCTGGATACGTTTGCGTTTAACTACCGCATTAAAATGAAAAAGATTCATATTATAAAAAACCCTTTCTGGAGGTGTTAGTCAGGGCTTAAATCAAAAGGGTCAGACTAAAGTGATTATTAAAAGGGAAGCGGAAAAAACCGGAAATTAAATAATCACGTTACTCTGCCAAAATTAAATAATAATAATATTCTGGGGGTATTAAATATGTGTTTGCGATCTCTTTTTAGCAAAGCGCTGGTGTTCTGCCTTCTTTTAACTGGTTTTAATACCTATGGGCAGGTTGGTGCTATTTCTGATTGGCCACTGTATGGAGGAGGTGAAGGCTCTACCCGCTATTCGGCATTGAATCAGATCAATGCCGATACTGTTTCGGATCTGGAAATTGCCTGGGTGTGGAAAGCCGATTCCTTGCTTCCCAGAGCCCAGCCTGCCAGTCAGACAACACCGCTTATGGTCAACGGAGTACTGTATTTTACGATGGACTCCCGTCGCGTTGTGATAGCTGCCGATGCGGGCACTGGTGAGACTCTTTGGTTGTACCGTCCTGATGAAGGAGATCGTTATAACGCCGCGCCACGCAAAATTCATCGTGGTGTGTCCTGGTGGAGCGATGGCAATGGTGATGATCGAATACTTTTTGCCACCCCCGGATTTAATCTGATTGCCCTGGATGCCCATACCGGCGTGCCTATTTCTACATTCGGTGAAAATGGCATCGTCGATATGGTGGCTGAGCAGGATCAGCTCTTTGACGGGGATATGCTGGGCCGACTCGGTAATTCATCTCCGGTGGTTATTTCTCGTGACACCGTAGTGATAGGGCCAGCCATGGGCAGACTGAACAAGGTTAATGCGAAAGGAGATATCCTGGCTTTTGATGTTCGTACCGGGCAGCGAAAGTGGACTTTTCATACGATCCCGCGTTCCGGTGAGTTTGGTTTTGAATCATGGCTCAATGGTTCCGCGGACTATACGGGGAATGCCGGAGTCTGGGGTCCGTTTTCGGTAGACTCGGAACTGGGCTATATTTACCTGGCTGTTGAAGCCCCTACCAACGATGTTTATGGCGGTGCACGTCACGGTGATAATCTGTTTTCCAGTTCTCTGGTGGCTGTGGATATCGAAACCGGACAGCGCGTTTGGCATTACCAGTTGGTGCATCACGATATCTGGGATTATGACAACCCGGCTCATCCTATTTTACTGGACCTGAATGTCGGCGGGCGTGAAATCAAGGCAGTCGTTCAACTAACCAAGCAAGCATTCGCCTATGTTTTTGATCGTGTCACCGGTGAGCCTGTATGGCCAATCATTGAAACCCCGGTGCCGCAAACCACGGTCCCCGGTGAGTGGACATCAGCAACCCAGCCAATTCCAACCCAGCCACCTGGCTTTGATGTTCAAGGTTATAGTGAAGATGACCTGATCGACTTCACTCCTGAATTACGTGCCACAGCAATCGAGGCACTGACAAACTATACCACTGGACCAATTTACACTCCGGCTTCTGTGGTATCGCAGGACAATGTCGGTACGCTTCAGTTACCCGGTTTTGGTGGAGGTGCGAACTGGCCCTCCGGTGCCGCTGATCCGGAAACTGGGTTTGTGTATGTTGGTTCAATAACCAACCCAACAGTTCTCGGCCTTGAGCCAAATCTGCCAGCCCGACCCGAAGATCCAGACTATACCGATTACAGAATGAGTGGTGGTTTGCCAGATCTTCCCTTTGGTCTGCCTTTGCTCAAGCCTCCCTATGGCAGAATCACTGCCTATGATATGAATCGGGGAGAGATTGCTTGGCAGATACCAAACGGTGATACACCGCCTGCTATTCAGGCACAGCTTGACGAGGCCGGTCTTACCAATGTTCCACCTACTGGAAGTCGTGCACAGGCCGGTTTGCTGGTGACAAAAAGTCTGTTAATTGCCGGAGAAGGGGCGAATGGGCAGCCTTATTTACATGCCTACGATAAGCAAACCGGGCAGGAAATATGGCGTACTCGACTGCCATCAGGTCCCCAAACCGGTTTGCCGATGACTTATTCCCATTTAGGAAAACAATATATCATCGTGGCAGTGAACGGGAATGCGCCTGGAGAAAGCGGAAATGCCGCGCAGTTGGTGGCGTACAAACTGCCTTAATTGTGGTTAGATTTTTAGGTAGTAATACTATTGATTGCTCATAAAAAAAGCACATACGCGCAGAGCTGGTAAGGAAGCTAGTTGATACAGAATTTTCAAGAGATTAAGAAAGACAAAGTGATTATCTGAAAGCTTTTTGGGCAGTTGAATCAGATTATAACGTATGGGGTGCTGTGACAGCCCATGATAAACTGAGAAATCAAGGTGCAATTTTCACTCTTACATTTTTAAGAAGCCACCCAACGGGTAAAGAGAGTGTATAAATATCGACGCGACTTGCTGGTAAAAAATTGGACTAAAAAATGAAAAATATAATACTAATAGTAGGGGCTAAGAAATACTCCTTACCGAAAAAAAATACTATTTATTTTCTGCAGATTCAGGGGGTTCATCGATTTCTTGGTCTGTTTTTTTGGGTTTTTTGAATACAGAAGTAAGTTTGTACCACCATATTTTGAAAGTCATGCTAATCATGGCAATGCCGGCGATTATACCCTGCAGGATCATGCTGCCTGTGCCTGGATCGAGATAGGCATAGACTGGAGTGGCAATGCTCGCTGTAAACGAGAATACAAAAAAGCATAGTAAAATATAGCCGGGCCTAGACATTTTGTTATGGTCCTGAACGCAGTGTGTTATGGGTTTGGTTGCTTACTACATGGCATTTTAGCCTTTAATTGGTAGCAAGTATAACCCGCCACATATATAGTCTTCTAAGGTTTTATCTAATGGAGTGTGGGTGGAAACGTCAGAAACCAATTTATCGTCATTTCGCGACCCCAGCGGTTTTGTGTTCAGTAAAAATGGCCAAGTATACCGACAGGTCAATACTGTCTACCAGGCGCAATATGACCACCTCATGAAATCGGGGCTCTATGAGGCCCTAGTTAAAAATCGCTTGCTTGTGAGTCATGAAGAGATCGGAATCGAGGATGTTACTGGCGAAAATGCTTACAAGATAATCAGGCCACAGCAGATTCCGTATGTATCCTATGCCTATGAGTGGTCATTCAGCCAGCTGAAGGACGCAGCCTTATGCACCCTGGACGTCCAGAGGCAGGCCCTGAAATACGGAATGGTGCTGAAGGACAGCAGCGCGTACAACATCCAATACCTCGGCGGCAAACCGATTTTTATTGATACCCTGTCATTCGATTTTTATGAGGAAGGCAAGCCGTGGATTGCCTACAAACAGTTCTGCCAGCACTTTATTGCGCCATTAGCGCTGATGACCAGGTGTGATGTCAGGCTATCGCAGTTATCAAGAGTCCACATTGATGGCATTCCGATCGACCTTGCCAGTGAGCTGCTACCGTGGACAACCCGGTTTCGGTATTCACTGTTGACCCATATTCACCTGCATGCCAGTTCCCAGAAACGATATGCTGATGTGTCAGTTGAAGCAAAAAAGGTCCAGGCACGGCATATTAGCAGGCTGGGTTTTGAGGCCCTCATGGAAAGTATCGGTAGTTGTGTGAGGTCCCTGAAATGGGACTTGACCGAGACAGAGTGGGGCGACTACTACAACGGCACCAATTACCAGGATCAGGCCATGGCCCACAAAGAGGCCCTTGTTGCCGAATACCTGCAAGGTTTGAAGAAGAAAACACCGGTTCTTCATGACCTTGGCGCCAATGACGGACATTTCAGCCGGATAGCAGAGAGACAGGGCTACACGGTAATTGCCCAGGACATAGATCCGGTTGCTGTGGAGAAAAACTACCTCGCTACAAAGCAGGATAAGGCATCGGCCATATTGCCTTTGCTTCAGGACCTGACCAATCCCAGTGGCTGGATTGGCTGGGCAACCGAGGAAAGGGAGTCGTTCATGGCACGTTGCCAGAATCAGACTGTCATGGCTCTGGCATTAGTGCATCACCTGGCCATTTCCAACAATGTGCCTTTGGAAAAAATTTCTCTGTTTTTTGCCGCACTGGCCAGATACCTGGTCGTGGAATTCATTCCCAAGGAAGATTCCCAGGTACAGAGACTGCTGGCCACCAGGGTGGATATCTTTCCGGATTACCACGAGGAAGGATTTGAAAAAGTATTTGCGAAACAATTTAGGATCCTGCGCAAGGAAGCTATCAGGGACAGCAGCAGGGTGTTGTATTTGCTAGAAAAATCGTGATGAAGCCAAAAATAAAAAATGCCATCCTTTATACACTGGCAACGTTGGCCAAAATATACGTTGCCTGTACTGCCTATGTTTTCCTGGAGTGGATGTTTTTTGCCACCAAGCCATCCATCTTGAGTTATTATACGACTACTGAAAACCTGTCCATTTTCTTTCTGTTGCCCCTGTTTATATTCCTTAGCCTTCTTCCTGCTGCAATTATATTAATTCTCAGTGATCTTTTCCTTCTCAAGCGCTTCCGCTTCAGGATCGTAAGCACCATACCGGCATTTATATATGCCTCAATCGCTTTTCTGCTGCTCGATAATTTCACAAATACCATGTTTGGAATCTATAGCGGTTCTTTTAAGGGTGCCGGTCGGTTTTGTTACCTTGCTGGCTATATTGCTCTTTTCTCTTATTTTTACTGGAAATCCGGTACTGAAGAAAATAATGGGGAAGACGCGCAGAAACTGTCGTCATCATCCTTAGCTGTTCTAGTTTGTTTTACTATTGCCCTGGTATGTGCCGCAGGGCTGCGCGATGTGGACAAGCTTGGTGACTATAAAGGCGGTATTTCGAGTAATAGTGAGCTTCCCAATATTCTGATTCTGTCTTCAGACGGGATCAACGATCGCAATACCTCAGCCTTCGGTTATGAAAGGAACACCACGCCTTTTATCAAGGCGTTGAGAGACAAAACACTTGTTTCTACCAATCACTTTTCTAATTCGGCCTTTACCGGGGCTTCGGTCATTTCCCTGCTGACGGGCAAGCTGCCGGCCACAACACATGTCATCTACCAGCCGGACGGTTTGCGTGGTGTCGATGCCTATGAGCACTTGCCGGGAATATTAAAAAAGCTTGGTTACATGAATGCCGATATTAGTATTAGATATTACGCCGATACACTCGACATGAATTTGCTTGATGGTTTCGATGAGGCTAATGGCCGTGGTCGTAACATCAATCATTTATTCCAAGTATACGAGCCTGTATTTTCCGCTTTTTCAGCACAAGGTGTTTTCCTTCGTCAAATTCTGGATCGCCTATATGGCAGGTTGCTTCATATCCTGGGAGTACAGGACCTGGAAGATGCCTATGAGCTGGTTACCCGGGCGGTGGACCTCGGTGAAACCGTTTCAATTGATGACGAACGTATCGCACAGCTTTACGACTTCATTGATAGGGCTGTCCAGCCATTTTTTTTGCATGTCCACCTTCTTGGAACACATGGCCCACGGTTCATGCCAAAGCAGCCGCGTTATTCTGCCGGACAAACCCAGAACAGAGATCACATGCGGGATTTTTATGACGACGCCATCCGAGATTTCGACCAGTACGTTGAAGATACTTATGCGTTTCTTGAAGAAAAAGATTTATTGGACAATACACTCGTCATCATAACTTCAGACCATTCGAGGAATCCCAATGTTGGGCTACCTATACCATTGCTACTAGATTTCCCCGGCGATGAGCGTATCGGGATTATCAGGGAAAACACGCAGCGTATCGACCTCGCGCCTACTATTCTTGATTTCATTGGTGCGGATATTCCTGAGTGGATGGAAGGTAGATCTCTGTTGAGGCTCAATAATGAAAAAAGGCTGCTGTTTGCCTATGGCCCATCGTCGCTTGAATATCAGGATGATGTAGGTTTTTCTGTTTCAGAGCCTAGGCCACCTTTTTTCACCCTGAATAATTTCTATGCCATCAACTGCGACCGTATTTACCAGGTTACATTCAATGAAGAGGCATTCAAGAGCAGGGAAATTCCTGACCTTGAAAGTGCTTGCGCCCAAAGTGACAGGCTCACCCTGGCTGAAGTGGGCCGGGCAATGGTCAGTAACCTCGGGGAAAGAGGGTATGACACAAGCTCTCTCGACTGGTTATTGAATGTGACGAACAAGTTACAAAGAACATTTTCCCGCAGCACAGCGACATTGGAAAATGATGTTCTTTACATACCTGCAATAGAATACCAGGGCACGATATATGCTGCGGTGCTGAAAAAGAACGGTTCTGGAAATTACACCATTGACCACCTGTTGACTCCGCTCAATAACACTGTCGTTGCTACTTTTGATTCGGATGTAAATTTATTCAGGCTGGAAGATGTTTCTGCAGAGGAGGGGCTAAGGAATTTTAATCTTGTATTAATTGGCACCAATCCTCCAGTATTTGGGCTGGTTGCAACGGAATGATTAGTTCCCAAGAAGATATCAGGATATCGCTTTTATACCTCATTGAATAGTCCCGCTTTATATGGCCCCGGGAGGAATCACTCTCCAACAGAAGTTAGCCATGGAAGCATGAATTCTATATATAGTGTCGATTATTAATGACGAGATTACCCAGGTACCTGGGTGGAGGCGTCATAGCCTTACTGTGTCACTGTTTCTGCCCGGGTACATCAGGTGGCAGTTTATAAAATCGGTTCGTAGCATAAGCTACAAGCTCTGAATTAAATGCAGACATCCATGCCGCTATACTTGCTGCGCCTCGTACAGAACGAACCGCCACTCAAGCCATGCTCGCGACATAGCTCCTACACCGGAACGCCTGACTCGGGTTTCTTCAAAACTCAATGATCTTTTCTTCGCTGCAGCGTCTCTTCATTTCCATATTCTTCTCTAAAAGTCGACCTTACTAAGATCTAACTGGAAGTCAAAATTGTGAGTAGGTCAATTCAAGTGTTAAAGCTTGTTTGAAAGGGATTGTTTACCCTGTGGTTACCCAAATAAAAAAGCACCCACAACAAATGTCGTAAGTGCTTGATTATATTGGTAGCTACGACTGGACTTGAACCAGTGACCCCAGCATTATGAATGCTGTGCTCTAACCAGCTGAGCTACGTAGCCTTGATACTTTTTCGGTTTTCCATTTTACTGGATCTGGAAATTTTAATTCGAATTTTAGTCCTGAGGTTTAAAGCATCGCCTGAGAGTAAAATTCCAAATAAAATTCCCATCTATAGAAAACTGGAAATCCTTTGTTTAGTGCTAACTATGAAGTTGTACCTTTCAGAAGGATGCGCATTTTCGGGATTTACCTGCTTTTTGTCAAGAAAACAGTCCACTATGCCCTCCCTTAGGTCGGATAAGCTCAGCGCCATCCGGCACTATCAGGAACATTAGTCCTAAACATTAAACCTAAAGTGGATGACATCGCCATCTGATACTAGGTAGTCCTTACCTTCCAGGCGCCACTTTCCGGCATCCTTGGCCCCTTGTTCTCCTTTGTTGGCGATGAAGTCGTCATAACCTATTACTTCGGCACGAATAAAACCTTTTTCAAAATCGGTATGGATAACCGCTGCTGCTTTCGGGGCGGTGGCGCCTTTCTTAACGGTCCAGGCACGCACTTCCTTTGGGCCGGCGGTGAAATAGGTCTGCAGGCCAAGCAGCGTGTAGCCGGCGCGAATTACGCGGTCTAGCCCCGGCTCTGTCATACCCATTTCTTGCAGGAATTCGAGTTTCTCCTCGGCTTCCAGTTCAGCAATTTCAGATTCCAGTTTATTACATACAGCTACCACTTGGGAGCCTTCTGCTGCGGCCATTTCCCTTACCTTATCCAGATAGGGATTATTCTCAAAACCGCTTTCATCCACATTGGCGATGTAAACGGTGGGCTTGATGGTTAACAAATGCAGGGTGTATATGTCCGCCAGTTCGTCTGCAGACAGTCCCATGCTCCGCACCGGATTGCCGCCATCTAGGTGGGCCTGGACTTTCTGTAAAAGGCTCGTTTGTTTCAATGCATCCTTGTCGCCGCTCTTGGCAACCCGGCTTACCTTGTCCAGGGCTTTGTCGACGGTTTCCAGATCTGACAGCGCCAGCTCGGTATTGATGATGTCGATATCGCTGGCTGGATTAATGGTGTTGGCGACATGAATAACGTTATCGTCTTCAAAGCAGCGCACCACATGGGCAATGGCATCGGTTTCGCGAATGTTAGCCAGGAACTGGTTGCCCAGAC
>Ga0255771_1005754_pt1 | contig 10670 bp, 8 predicted proteins | sample 011ome_19_FD_179969 | JGI IMG/M metagenome (GOLD analysis project Ga0255771, IMG submission 179969) | Coastal salt marsh microbial communities from the Groves Creek Marsh, Skidaway Island, Georgia - 011510BT metaG (version 2) | ecosystem: Environmental > Aquatic > Marine > Intertidal zone > Salt...
AAGGGGAGCCCGCTCGCGAACTATGTCTGTTGAGGGAATCATCTGGAAGGTGAGGTGCTTGGCATTTGCTCTCCAGGCCTCCTCTAGGAAGTAATCATCGGTTGCCTTTAATTCGGCTCGTTGCTCTAGCTCGAATGCATCGGCAATTAGCTTCCTTGCCTGCGGGGAGGTTCCCAGGCCCCAGAAGCTTGGCTCCCAGAATCTAGTTCTATTTCCATAGCCAATCTGAAGGGGTGAGCCAAAGCTACGCTGAAAACCAATGAGGTCGGCCGTTGAGTTTGCGACGTAGTCAGGCAGGTAGTTGATGCGGCAGTCGATGTCCACCCAAAAGACTTTTTTGGTTGGGTTTTTGTCGCAGACGCTTTTGATGAAACTTATTTTGCGCCTGGTGGTGTCGGCCCAGTCTTCGCCTGGGGTCTTTGTGATCTCTAGAAGCTCGTGGTCAATGCCAAGTCCGTCCAGCCGAGCTCTTAGAGCCTTAGCATGAGATGCGTAGTAGTCGTCTGGGGTGTAGAAACTGCAGACAATCAGATCCTGGCTGGTCACGGGTAAAAACTACCAGTACGTGCTACCTGGCGCCCCTAGCCAGCCCCCACCAAAACCCGAGGCCCCATGCATAGTGCATGGTTGGCAGCACAATCATTAGCCAAAGTCTGGTGGCTGGCTTCAGGTCGCCTGCGTTCATTGCGGCAAATGCGATCACCAGGAAATACAAGGTCACTGGAAGCCAGAACATCGTTGACAGAACTAATAGCGGCGGTATCCAGTAGCGGATGGCTGACTGGCTCGGCGCCTCCCTTGTCAGTGCGCCACGCCAATTTCCCGTGTTGAAAAACTGTTTGGCGAGTGCTGGCCAGTTGTCTCTTGGGTAGTAGGTGACCTTTAGTCTCGAGTCGAACCATACTTTTCCGCCGGCCTCGCGAAGTCTCTTGTTGAGCTCCCAGTCCTGACCCCTTACCCACTTAGGATCAAACCCGCCGACCTTAGCCAGCCAGCTTGTCCGGAAGCAGCCTAAATAGACACTATCGACAGGACCCGCTTTGCCGCCAAGGTGAAACGCTCCACCTCCAAGTCCAATGCGATTGTTATAGCCGTAGGCAACGGCTTTTTGAAATTCGCTTTCGCCTTCTGCGACCATCATTCCACCGACATTTGCAGCGCCCGTTTCCTGCAGGACCTCCTGGGCAAGTGCCGCATAGCCCTCAGAGAGTTTGCTGTGTGCATCGACGCGAATGATGGTTTCAAACTTTGCGGCGGCGATCGCGAGGTTTAGTCCGGTTGCGGTGTCGCCAGCCGGGTTTTCGACGATGGATAGTTTTGTTTTGTAAAGCAGCTTCAACTGGGAGGCAATGTCTTGTGTCGAATCGGTTGAGGGGGCAATGGCGAGAATCAGCTCACTGCCTCCCTTGTGTTTCTGAGAGAAAACCGCTTCCATGGCTTTTGCAAGATGCTTTTCCTCGTTTCGCACCGGCATCACGAAGCTGATGCCGATTTTTTTAGTTGTGGACATTGCGGCCAAGGGCGATGAGTCTCCAACCGGCTGCCTGCCAAGAGGTTACGTCAAGGACGTTGCGCCCGTCGATGATCAGCTTGTTTGCGACGAGCTCACCAAAAGCTTTTGGTTCTATGGCTTTGTACTCCGCCCATTCTGTCCCCAGAATGACAAGATCTTGGTCCTTGGCCGCGGCACTTAGATCCTGTTCTCTGATCAACTCCGGGTGCTTGTCCCCCATGGCACTAAGCGCCACGGGGTCATGGACAGTTACTTTCGCACCAGCTTGGGCCAATCGCATTGCAATATCGAGGGCGGGAGAGTCGCGCATGTCATCAGAATCTGGCTTGAAAGAAAGCCCCAGCATTAGGATTTCTTTGTTTTTCAGCTCGCCAAGCTCCTGCTCGGCGAGCGTCACGACCCTTGCCCTTCTGCGCTGATTAATTGCATCTACATCTTTGAGAAAGCTAACGGCCTCGCCAACACCTAGCTCTCCAGCACGTGCAACGAAACCTCTGATGTCCTTGGGCAGACACCCACCACCAAACCCGATGCCGTTTCTGAGGAACTTGTTGCCGATGCGATCGTCGTAGCCGATTGCTCTGGCGAGCTCAACCGCATCTGCGCCAGACACTTCTGCCATCTCAGCCATGGCGTTAATAAAGCTCACCTTGGTCGCTAGAAATGAGTTTGCTGCCACCTTCACTAGTTCTGCCGTTGGCACATCGACTTCAACCAAGGGGGTGCCCCTGTCGAGGATGGGCTTGTAGACCTCTTTGAGTTTCTGTGCGCTGAAGTCGTCCCAGCTGCCAATGACGATCCGGTCCGGATTGAGAGAGTCCTCGAGGGCTGTCCCCTCTCGGAGGAACTCGGGGTTCCAGGCAAGACGAACCGGGAATCCTGCCACTTCTGACATTCGATGCTTAAGAGCTGCTGCTGTTCCGACTGGAACAGTGGACTTTCCAACAACAACAGTGTCTGGCGAGATTACCCTTGCAAGGCTGTCCCCTGCCGAGAAGACAAACGACGTGTCGGCTGAACCGTCAGAGCCTGTTTGAGGTGTCCCGACGCAAATGAAAACTATGTCTGCTGGCTCGGTCATTTCGAAGGACGTCTGAAATTGAACTAATTCCTTAGATTGAGCCTCTCGGAGTGCCTCCTCTAGGCCTGGCTCATGGAACGAAACCCTGCCAGCGTTGAGATGATCAACCTTCTCTGAATCTAGATCAAAACCGACGACTTCATGTCCAAGTTTTGCCATAGCCAACGTGTGAGTCACGCCAAGATACCCCATTCCAATTACGCCAATGCTCACCGCTTCAGCCTATCTATGGGAACCAAGAACCAAAGTATCCGTTACACTTTCGGGCCAGGCGCGTATATTTATCTCAATGGCTAAAACAACCCCAAATCAAGCTTCGTTCAACGAAAGCGCGGAACAGACGACTCCCGTTGAGGAATCGATGGCCACGTTTGACGTGGGCGATTTGGATTCCGAATACGCTGTATTCCTGAAGGACTGGTCCGCAAAGGACTTCGCAAACATCTACGTCCGCTTCCGCCCGCACTTGATTAGCCACGCTCAGAAGTTCCTGCGGGAAAAGACTCAGGCAGAGGAGGTAGTTCAGGACGCTTTTTTGTACCTCATGACTGCGCTGCCGGAGCTGGATTCAGAGCTTGGTGTCCTGAAGTTTTTGAAGTGGAAGACCAAGATGCTCTGTCTTGACATCATTCGGTCCTCTCAAACAGGGCTAAATAATAATCTGGTGCCGCTTTTCGATGATGTTGTAGATGAAACCCAGCCACTTGACTCGCTTGAGCGCGCTGATGATGCCGCAATAATTCGTCTGGCGCTGGCAAAGCTTAACCCTCGACACCGAGAAGCCTTAATCGCAACGATGTATGAAGAGAAGTCCCATGGAGAGGTCGCGCAACAGCTGGGTGTTAGTGAGAACGCTTTCCGACAATTACTTCACAGAGCCCGCAGTTCCTTCCGACAAGCGCTCGTTGGGGAAGCAAAGATCGAGGGCAAGTCGGTAGCTGAAATTTTGAGCGTTGCAGGCAGGAAGGCCGCGAGGGAGTCCGGGAAGTGGATATCGAGTGTGGGAGCCATAGTAATTTTGGCATTTGGCTCACTTAGCTTCATCTCCGAGAGGACTGGCTCTTCAGAAACTGCTTCGTTAGGAATTGTGTCTGCAACTTCTGAGTCGGGAGTCTCTGATGAGAAGCCAGGGGAGGCACCCTCTCAGAGACTAGGGGCTCTCGACTCGCAATCTAGTGCCGAGGCCATGGGACCAGAAAACGTTGTGTACGAAGCATCCCGAATAGAGGAACAGGACAAATGGCGGAGTCCGATCCTGCTTCGGCGACGCTGGCTGATTTGAATGAAACAGGGAACAGACAAGTCTCCGAGCTTGAGGGCCTTTTGACTCCTCAACTTGCAATTGATTTAGCAAGCGAACTGCAAACCTCTGAATTGATGACCAACCCAAATTCGCTCATCATTAATTCTGGAAGAGGCCTCAATGCCTTTGTGGCAATTGACTCAAGCAGCGATTCAGTCATTCAACATTTGGTTTTTGAGTTTGCAATAGGAGAACACAAGCTCACTGCGGTACCTCTGAGGAGTCATTCCGTTGTCAATAGGACAGAGGACGGTCTGACTACGATTTCATATGCCGCCACAGATTTTCTGGTCGGAGACTTTGCGGGTACTTTGGGGTTCGATGTTGTTGAACAATCACCTTTTGCCCGATCAGGCCTAATGATTGAGATGGTAATTGACGAACTAGGGTCTGTAGCCGAAGCCAGTGTCAGGTTATTGCCTAGAATTTGATTGTCCGACATCCGTAACATTTTGCCACTGCACTCGCTAAGATTGAGTAGAGGTGTTTTAAGCTCCTGCTTGGTTGGTGCTTGGAAGACCTCAAACTGCGCTTCATCCGAAGTGCAGAAACCAAGAAGAAAGTTCGTTATGCAAACCAATTCCAATAGGAAAGGTCTAGCTCTCGGCGCGATTTTCGCTTTGCTACTTTCAACCTTTGGCATCTCAGCTCCGGCTGTTGCTGCTGATGCTGTTGCAGGTGCACAGATTGAAATTCGCGTAGGGGCTGGCGCAGATGACGATAACTTCAACGGCGTAATCTTTGAAGATTTCCCCGTTTTGTCACTCCTGAAGTCCGGTGTTACCAACACTCAATGGGCTGACGGCAATGTGTACTACGAAGTTACGAAGGTATCTGGTGCCATGGACGTGGTCTTGTCAACTTACTCCACTGCTATTGCGGACGGCGTTACTGCCTCCGCTCTAGTTAGCTCTGGAGCAGACGACAAAGACGGAAACGCGTCTGGACCATCCATCTCCGCGGTTATCTACTCCCAGAACACGACTGCTTCCGCAGCCACGGGAGTTAGCCACACAACATTCTCAGCGAAGGTCACAGCCGGCGGAGTTTCAACTCTGTCTGTCCGGGCCGTAACTGGATCATCAGGTCTCGCAACCTCAACCTCTCCAACTGTAGTTCTGAGCATTAAGGTTTGGGTCGAGGACCAGTTCAACGAGGATGGTGTATGGCAGGCAATTGAGCCTTACACAACCCAGACAGTCACGCTCCACTCAGCGGCAGCTATCCCTGGAACAGTCACCCTAAACACCCCTGTTGATGGTGATGATGTTCTAACCGTTAGCGCGGCAGTGACAACAATCAACTATGGTGCCCTAGGCGGATCGTTCTACATTGGTATGGACGGCAACCTGGACCACACCTTCGTTGGTAACGCTGACACCACTCAGGGTGGAGAAGACGCAGTCGGCTCAACCTTTAGTGCTGGGATCGCCATCCCAACTGTTCTCAAGGAAGCAGCTGGCGCTATGTCATCTTCTTTCTACGTGAACAGCACCGATGGAATTACCTCCAGCGCAAAAGTTGCTGCAGGTCTGTACTACATCACCGCTAGCAAGACAATCCTTGCCTACGACAACGGTATTCTGATTGCGACTGTTTCAAAGACAGTTGCTGCTCCGGAGGCTGAGGCGCTAAGTGTCACAGTCGTTGCAGACGCAGCAAATGTCTACCAGCAGTCAGGTGTTCAAGGTACTTACCGTGCGAGGCCAAACACCTCTTACACAGTTGCTGTTACCGCTTACACGTACTCTGGGGAAATTAATGCCTCTGACAGTGCTTCTGTAGCAGCCACGGTTACGCTGACCATGACGGGAACTACCCTAACGACCGACGGTGCCTCTCCGAAGACAGTGTCGATCAATGGTGGAGCTCCAACGACCTCCTACGGTACGGTCTCGGTAGCTGTCCCAGCTGGTGGTTCAGGTACAGTCACCATTGAGACATACGGATTCGCGAACAACGACTTCGTAACGTTCTCAGCTGCTGTAGGAAACATTTCCACAACTTCTACTGTGGTGGCAGAGGAAATCTCTTACACCGTGACCAACACTGCGGACGACGTATTGACCCCAGCCGGCACTTCAGTTGCCCTCGGATGGTCAGTCAAGGACCAGTGGGATCAGCTGAGCACTCTGACTACTCAGAGGCTTAAGTTGACGAAGGGTGGAAGTGGCTTCAACTACGCGGAGACCATCTCTTACGTAACTGTTGCTTCAGGTCAGGCAAGCTACGACTTCCTGCCTACTCCAGTTACCTACACAGGTTCCGCAACGGTTAGGGCAGACCTACAGGTCTACTCAGACGCACTTCGCGCATACATTGATGGAAGTTCCAACACGACAGTTAATGTGATTACAAGCGATGTTGCTAATGCGTTCTCAACTGGCCTTGCGGTCAGCCACTCTGGAACCATTAGCTACTTCCCGGACACCACAAGCTACACCGCGGTTTCGGGAACTGTAGTCAACACTGGTTCGTTGGTTGTTGTCTCTGCACCTGGCTTGATTTTCAAGACCGATGCTGCGACAACCACCTACTCGGACTCAATCAACCTTCGAGCTGGATCCGGGGGAGCTTACTCCTTCAGTGTTACCTCGCTCAAGGCAGGTACTTTCACCATGACTCTTACTAACGGAAGCGATGTGACCACGTCACTGCTAGTCGTGCCAACTGCATCTCAGGACGCAGGTAGGTCGATTGGTTTCGACACCACAAACATTGTTCCCGGTAAGACGAGAATCGTGACCGGTACTGTCTATGACGCAAACGGCAACCCTGTTGCCACTACTGGCGATGCAACCATCACCGTAACGTTTGCTGGTACAGCAGGTATTCCGGTTGGCTCAATGCCGACTGAGACTGATGTAAACGGAAACTTCCAGGTTTCTGTTCTAACATCCGCTCAGGACAGCGGAACCTTCACAATCACTGCGGTTTACAACAAGGATGGCGCGTCTACCGCGACAGCCGATCTTGTATCCAAGGTACAGACGATCACCGTAGGCGCTGAGGACTCAACGCCTTCTGCTGATCAGAAGGTTAACGCCGGATCCTTCAAGGGATACGTGGCTATCTACGCTAAGGGCTACGAAGGCCAGAGGCTGTCTGCCAAGATCGGTAACGACTGGGTAGTAGTTGAGTCTCTTGCTTCAGGCTTCGAGCGTGTAGTTGACTTCACAGGCGCTGGTTACACCATCGCTGTGCGCATCTACATCGACCGAGTTCTGGTTGACACAATCACTGTGACAACTAAGTAGTCAGAAAACCAGGTGTGGGTAGGAGCTTCGGCTCCTACCCACATTTCATTTAATGTGGCCTTCAGGAAACAGGTAGAGTTCAAGAGTGTCGAGGTCACCAGAAGAAATGATGCATCTTGCATTAGAGGTAGCTTCATTGGGTTCGTCCAACGACCTTCCTATTGGGGCGGTCATCTTTGATTCGTCCGGCTCGACTATCTCGTCTTCAAGAAATGCTGTTATCGAGAGGGACTGTGCGACCGCCCATGCAGAGCTTCTAGTTATAGGAGATGTCAATCTGAAGCGACTTAAGAGTGAAGCTAAAAACATGGCCTTAGTGGTGACACTTGAGCCTTGTCCAATGTGTGCCTGGGCTATCAGATCTTCGGGTTTCGGCCAGCTAATCTTCGGGTCATACAACCCCCTATACGGAGCTGCTGGTTCTGTCCTTGATTTGCTTCGGGACGGACGCCACGGCCCCACCGTTGAGGTTATTGGGGGTGTCATGCAGGAGGAGTGCCGACTACTTTTAGGGGACGCCTTCTTGAAAATAAGGAATAATGGGACGCGGTGACGTGTCCGAGCGGCCGAAGGTGCAACTCTCGAAAAGTTGTGTGGATGAAAGTCCACCGTGGGTTCAAATCCCACCGTCACCGCCACTTCCCTACCAGTTATGAAGACAGTAAGGCCTCCGACTCGTGAGCCAAATGGATCCAATTGAACAACTTGGGAATCTGCGCCTTCGATTCGAACAGGTCTCCGCTGTCTTAGATCCGCACAATCTTCTCGAGCGAGTTGAAATTTTGGAGAGTCAAGCTTTAGATCTGAGACTGTGGGAAAACCAGGAAGAGGCCCAAAGAATTACCTCTGCCCTGTCCCATAACCGCGAACTGCTTGCTCGAATGCAGGAGCTTGAAAAGCTCATTGAAGAAACGTCTGTTCTCCATGATCTCGCAACCCAAGAGAATGATTCGTTGACAAAAGCGGAGGTGCTGGCAGACATCGTCAGGATTGAAAAGTTTGTTGGCGTTCTTGAGTCCGATACCTTACTCAGCGGAGAATACGACTCAAGGTCCGCAGTCATGACCATTCGAAGTGGAGCTGGGGGTGACGATGCTTCGGACTTCTCCGAGATGTTGATGCGAATGTATCTGCGTTACGCCGAGATTGCCGGCATTAAGTCGACTGTTTTGGAGGCTTCCTATGCCGAAGGGGCCGGTATCAAGTCGGCATCCATCAAGTTTGATGCTCCGTATGCGTATGGAAAGCTCTCGGTGGAGTCCGGAACGCACAGGCTTGTAAGAATGAGCCCTTTCAACTCAGCAGGAAAACGTCAAACATCATTCACTGCCGTTGAGGTGGTTCCGCTAATTGAATCTTCGGATGAAATCGAGATCTCCGAAAGCGAAATTCGGGTAGACGTATTTCGATCTTCAGGGCCAGGTGGCCAAAGCGTCAACACAACAGACTCTGCCGTCCGAATCACCCATCTACCCACCGGAACTGTTGTTTCGTGCCAAAACGAGAAGTCTCAACTCCAGAACAAGATCGAGGCCATGAGAGTCCTGCAATCAAGGCTCCTTGAGGTTCGTCGGATGGAAGAGGATGCGCAAAAGAAACAATTAGCAGGTGATGTGAAGGCTAGCTGGGGGGAGCAAATGCGTTCCTATGTGCTAGCACCTTACAGAATGGTGAAGGACCTCAGAACTGGTCATGAGGAGAACAATCCTGATGATGTCTTTAACGGAAAGTTAGAAGGATTTATTGCTGCTGGCATCAAGTGGCGGGCCCAGCAAAACCGCTAACACTCTGTGCGCTATCGCAGCTGTTCTCACCTTCTTACCTAGGCTTGCCTGGAGATGATTCGCCTAGAAAACGTAACTAAGACCTACCGTGGGGCGGGTGCTTCAGCGTTGGCAGAGGTTCAGCTGCAAATTGACCGAGGAGAATTTGTTTTCCTAGTTGGCTCCTCGGGGTCGGGAAAGTCGTCTCTTCTGAGGCTCATGCTTCGCGAAGAAAAGCCAGATTCTGGTGATCTGTTTGCTTTGGGTGAAAACCTAAGGACCTTACCTCAGCGCCGAGTCGCCTCATACCGCCGAAAACTCGGGGTTGTATTTCAGGACTTTCGCCTGCTCCCAAACAAAACTGTTTATCAAAACATCGCTTTTGCTCTTCAAGTAATCGGCAAATCGAGGGCCTTTATTGAGACCAGCGTGCCGGATGTGCTCCGTCTTGTGGGACTTGAAGGTAAGTCCTCGAGTTTCCCAGCCGCTTTGTCTGGTGGTGAGCAGCAGCGTGTTGCAATAGCGCGCGCTCTTGTGAACCGTCCTGAGCTCCTTCTCGCCGATGAGCCAACCGGAAACCTAGATCCCGACAATAGCAAAGAGATCATGGGGCTTTTGAGTCGCATCAACCTCTCCGGCACGACCATCGTCATGGCTACTCACGACAGGGGAATCGTGGACCAGATGCAACGCCGAGTGGTTGAAGTCAAAGAGGGAAGAATCGTTCGAGATGCGGAGACTGCCAGCTACCGTGAGGTCGCAAGTGGTCCGGTCGAGATTTCTGAGGATCAAGCATGAACCCCTCTTTTTTAGCTAGAGAAGTTTGGGAGGGTATCAGAGGTAATTTCTCCATGGTCCTCTCAATAGTCTTGGTCACCTTCGTCTCGCTGAGCTTCGTCAGCGTAGCTGCTCTGCTACAGATTCAGATCGGAAATCTCAAGAGTTACTGGTATGACAAGGCACAGATAGCCATCTACCTTTGCAATGATTTTGAAAGCGAGCTGATTTGTCCTAGTGGGGCCATAACCCAAACTGAGCAGATTGCCGTTGCCGGCCAGCTCAAGTCCTCGGCGCTCGCGCCTTACATCGACACCTACTACTTTGAGAGCCAGAACGAGGCCTACCAAAGACTGCTGGATGATGGTGGTGAGCTCACCCCCGCGCAGTACTTGAACCCAGACCAACTAAACCCAACCTATTGGGTTTCCCTTTCGGATCCTGAAAAGGCAGATTTGGTTGTCGAAGCCTTCGAGTCCCAGCCGGGAGTCGCGGCGGTTGCAGATCAGCGGAGCTATTTCGATCCGATAATTGGGCTTCTTAATGGTGCAACCCTTGCTGCTGGGTCAATAGCGACCTTGATGCTCTTTAGTGCCGCATTGCTCACCACAACAACGATTAGGCTCAGCGCCTTCGCCAGGAGGCGGGAGATTGGCATCATGAGGTTGGTTGGGGCATCAAGCGCCTCGATTCAGCTGCCATTTATTCTCGAGGGGCTGATTGCTGCGCTTCTAGGCGGAGGCTTGGCAATCGGCTTGAATGTGTTTCTAGTTGAGAACTACCTGACCGACTCTCTTGCCACTGACCTCGCCTTTGCAAACTTTGTGACCGCGGCCGACGTGTTCGAAGTTGCCCCTTATGTGTTGGGCCTCGGTGCTATTCTCGCTGTCCTAGCCTCGGGTATTTCTACCTTCAGGCATCTAAGGACCTAGGAGACACTCATGCCACGCGAGCGTGGTCAGAAGCTCATTGCCAA
>Ga0255771_1005755_pt1 | contig 10669 bp, 11 predicted proteins | sample 011ome_19_FD_179969 | JGI IMG/M metagenome (GOLD analysis project Ga0255771, IMG submission 179969) | Coastal salt marsh microbial communities from the Groves Creek Marsh, Skidaway Island, Georgia - 011510BT metaG (version 2) | ecosystem: Environmental > Aquatic > Marine > Intertidal zone > Salt...
CGTCTGATTCGCTTGCGTCTAGGCAATCACAATCCACCCACCATTCATATCCCGTCTTACAATAGGGACATATGCATACGATATTGGGCGTAGTCGTGGGCGTAGTCGTGGGCGTAGTCGTGGGCGTAGTCGTGGGCGTAGTCGTCGTCATTTTTATATTTGGTTGTTCTCTTATTCGTTTATTTGGTTAACAGTGGGTTGTGAGTTTCCTACTTATCTTAAAAAGTATTTCAATTTTATGTATTTTACTTCTAATTTGCATTATACTTCGGTTTTTATACTAATATCTATGTTTTTATACTAATATATATGTTTTTATACTAATATCTATGTTTTTATACTAATATCTATGTTTTTATACTAATATCTATGTTTTTAACTGATAATATATTTTCCTACTAAAAATCCAAATAAATTACAGATGATGTCTGTCCATTTTCCATACCACCAATTTCCATCTTCGCGGTCCGTTGCCATATTGTTGCATTTGCCGCCATATCCACCCAACCATCCGGGACGCTGTTTGCCGTAAATGTGTTCAAAGATTTCCCACAAAATACCCATTGTCATTGTTTGTATAAATGTGTTGGGAAACAGATACCCCATTAACATAAAAAACATTATATGCGAAAGCGACCATCCATCTAATCCCGGTATTCCTATTTTTTTTTCCAACGGGTCTTTAAAGTTTTTATTTGAACAGCGATATTGTCCATATGAAAATATTAGTGAAAGAGGTATTAAATAGATTAAATAATACTGACTTGAATTTTCAGTACAGTATTTTGATATGATATTTGATTTCATTATATATTTAATATATATATATATATAAAATTGAAGTATAATTAATGGTTTAACAATACACACTATATATATATATATAACATAGTATGGAAGGTCTTACAAAACAAGAACTATTTTCCAAATGCGAGACGCTGGGTATTACGCACTATAAATCAAAGAATAAAACACAATTAATTGCGGCGATTGAGGCAGTAGTAGTTGCCAGTGCCAGTGCCAGTGCAAGTGCAAGTGCCAGTGCCAGTGCCAGTGCAAGTGCAAGTGCAAGTGCCAGTGCCAGTGCCAGTGCCAGTGCCAGTGCCAGTGCCAGCAATCATGATGCTAAATATAAATTTATTGACCTCTTTTGCGGTATCGGTGGGTTTCACCAAGCACTTATGAAATTTGATGGGATGAAGTGTGTTTTTGCAAGCGATATTGATGCAGCGTGTCGAACGGTATATGAAACGAATTATGGTCTTTTGCCCGCTGGTGATATTACAAAAGTGTCCATTAATGAAAGCATTCCCGAGTTTGATATTTTGTGTGGCGGATTTCCTTGTCAGAGTTTCAGTAATTCAGGTAAGAAAAAGGGGTTTGATGACCCCCGTGGAAATTTGTTTGAAAATATTTTACAGATTGCTACATTACGACGTCCGTCCTTTATGTTTCTAGAAAATGTGAAGCATATCCAAAAAATTAATAACGGTGAGGTCTATCGGCATATTTTGAAACGCATTACCGAGACGGGGTATGTGGTTACTGATTATACACTTAGTCCGCATCAATTAGGTGTCCCACAGCAACGCGAACGTGTTATTTTCGTTTGTATTCGGGCGGATTTACACGATCCGGCGAAACAGATTGTTATTACTCCACCAGCGGATGCGGTTATTGACGCGTCAAAGATTTTTGAAAAGAATTTATCAGAGGAAAGATTAGATAAATATCATATTTCCAAAGAAGTGGAACAAGTGCTTTCGGCATGGAATGAAATGATACAAGTATTTGAAGTCGGCGAAACATTAAGTCCAACAATTATGTGTAATGAATTTTATACTAATTATACACCTTTGGAATTTAATGCATTGCCTGCTTGGAAACAAGATTATATTACCAAGAATAAACCATTGTATACAAAATATAAAGATGTATGGGATGCTTGGTATAAAAAGCACGGAACGTTATTGAAAAAAAGAGAAATTTATGGGAAATTGGAGTGGCAAGTCGGAAAGAAAAAAGAAAATGATAGTATTTTCAACTACTTTATTCAACTCCGTCAATCGGGTATTCGCGTTAAAAAGGCACATTATTTTCCGACATTGGTAGCAATTGTGCAAACACCTATTTACGCACGCGAAAAAAGACATATTACGCCACGCGAATGTGCCCGTTTACAGTCTTTCCCGGATTCCTTTATTCTTCCTGAAAATGATCATACTGCTTATAAACAATTTGGTAATGCTGTGAATGTGGATGTGGTGCATTTTGTTATTCGCGAAACGTTAAGGATGTATGGGTGGGTGGCGAAGTGAGAGAAAGTGTCTATATAAAAATAAAAAAGGATTGATGACTTTTTTATTTTTGGTGTTTTTATTTTTGGTGTTTTTATTTTTGGTGTTTTTATTAATCAAAGTAAGTGGGGGGAAAGAAACCATCGGGCGTTGGGATACCGTTCTTTTCTAACTGCCTTTTTGATTCTTTCATTCCAGCAACAATGATGCTTTTGTCTTCAAATTTAAATTTTTTTAATTCCTCTTCTTGAGGGAAATTTGCATTGAGGATATACTCGTTCGGTAACCGCGGAATAAAGGAGGGCAAGAAATTGGATTTGAATGCTAAATTGGAATCCGAATTCTTGTAAACGATGGCATTTAATTCTTCATCCGGTAATTCAGGGTATCCTTGTTTAATAATGTCGTGGTCTAAATACACTATCCGAAAGCGTTTATCTTCTGTATAAATAATGAACGTCGGTGGCAGTGGGCGGATTTCTTTATTTTTTTGTCCGCGGTAATTTTCTAGAACGGGCGATTGATTTATTGACGAACTGTTTTTCAAACTTATTTCAAACTTGTGTGTTGTTGCGTCTGATGGCGCGTCTGATGGCGCGTCTGATGGCGCGTCTGATGGCGCGTCTGATGGTGATGGTGCAAGATTTACATTCAGTGTCAAATCAACAAGGGTTCTTTCTAATGCTACATTCTTACAATCAAATCCTTCAAGATTAAATAGTAAGCATAATGCTTCTTCGGCACAACCACCCGTGATAAACTTGTTGAGATTAAATGAGGGACTGTATATTTTGCGGGTGCCATACATTAACATAAAGGCATAATCCGCTTTATTGCGGCACTTTTCAAAAATATGGATTGCTGATTTTGCGTTTTGTGTATTACAGGGCACTAGCATTTTAGATTCGGGGGGATTTTCACGTTCATACATAGTGTTATGTTTTTTACAGCGTTGGTTTACGCTACTGTTTCGATTGCATTTTTTGCCTTTTTGGGTTATACCGATACACTTTTTGGCGATTTCAGCGGCAGTGGCAGCAGTAGCAGTAGCAGCAGCAGTGGCAGTAGCAGTAGCAGCGATTGGCGAACACGACATTTTATTAGAAGAGTTGGTGTGATTCGGGGTAAATTTTATTAAAGGGATTTCAATTTTATAATTTTTGTTTTCATCTCATAAAATTGAAATGCTTTTTAATAAAAATATATAAGGCAACCAACACAAGCAACGTCAACGAGATAAGCAAGCAACATAATGGATATATTGAATAAATCAAACAACGATGTTGCTAAGGAAATAAAGGATATGATGAGTTTCCTTACCAACGAAAATGTCAAAGGAAACGCCGATATGCAATTAGACGTCTGGTGCCGAATTTTCAGTCGTCTTTTGAAAGTGGATGGTATGCAGATGCTTTGTTCGCATAGTGAATTACGGTTTAACGTGAAGCAACGGGCACATGATGCGCTGGAATACCCCGAACATCCGGTTGAAGGAGTTGCCAAGAGGATTAATACTATTTTGGAGAAGATTGAATATTGGGGGTTTAGTCCGGAGGATCTCCGCGAAGAACAACAATAAGTAGTAGAATTAGATAGGTTAGGTTAAGGATTTTTATCCACACGGAATAAACATTAAAGAGAGATTTTCATCTCTTTTTTATTTTATAAAATACGGTAGATATTATTTTGTTGTAAAAATAGGGCAATCACTGCTATTACACTGGTATAACTTGTATAATAACACCAAATAGAACCGTGTGAATCAGTTTTTTTACTTCCGTAGAAAAATCCAAATAAAGGTAAAATGCATATCAAAATAATTAAAAGAAAACTTTTTTTCCAAAATATAAGAAGCGGTAGAACAATAATAATTAACCAAATATAGGGGAATAATTTATTTTCAGTTACATAATTACTAGTTGCCCAATGTAAATGACTTTGTTTTGTTACTGTAGTGCATACTTTATCGGGGTTATTAAAATGTACAAAATAAATAATTATAGCACACATAATTGTATAAAATATCATTAACTGCTTTTTTAGTTGCGTTAATTTTTTCCAGGGAAAAACATATAATGCACCCCATAAGGCAAAAATGGGTTGCGAAAATAATGTAAATGGTATTAAGGACATGGTAATAATTTTATTCCATGTCGTGCATCCTTTACGTGGGTTAGTTAACCATAACAACAGTTCATCAAATTGCATTCCACACCAACCAATTAAAGTTACACCGATCCATTGAAAATGTGGGATGCCAGAACTTAATAAATAAACTATTGAAATGAACGACAACAATGTTGTGCGTATGCTGCTTTCAACGCTATAGCACATATTATATACTCATATAAAAATAATATTAAGAGAGAAAGAAAAACTTACCTTGTGGGACTATGTCTTTATTTAATAAGTGGTTAGTCTATTGTTCTTATTTTAGGTAAGAGTTAGTTTAGATTATTGTTATAGAGGGAGTTGAAAATTTTAGTAAGAGAGATTTTGTTCTTATTTTTTGGATATATAATCATTCAAATACTTTTATGTGTACTCGCCAATCTCCTGGACAACCCACTGCCTCCGCCTCCCCGCGTCCGCTTGCTTTAAAGTTAGCACCCGAGGTTGGCGGCGAGTTTTGCCTCTAAACGGGAAATGAGTAGGGAAACGGGAAATGAGTGATAAAAAAAAAGGTGTAATTTAGGGTAAAAAGAGAGAAAAAAACTTACCTGTTTGGGACTATGCCTTTATTTCGTTTTTCTCTCTTCTATTCTAATTTTTTCTTTGTATTTCAGAGCGAACGCTCCCACAACTGCCCTTGGACTTCCAGCGGTTGTTCGCCCAGCAATGCTTCTTCTAATTTGCGCGTGAAATGACGGCAGGAGCATTTGCAATCATTTTCCGGTTGCGCGAACATATCATAATCCGGTTGGCGTTTCTTTTCTTGGCAAAGAGGACGACGGGACTGATGATGTGCACAACATTTGCATTCTGCGAGAACTCGTCGCATCCGGGTCATCGCCAATTCGGGGATTTCCATCATATCGCGCATGAAGTTTATGAAACATAAGTTGCTTCCGCTGCCTCTATTATACGAACCGTGTTTAATCAAGCCACGCATGGTTTGTTTGAACTCGGTTTCGATTTCTGATTGAATTTCAAACACTTCTTTCAGGGAAGGTTTCAAATTAAACCCGGTTCGTAAGGTCTCGGCAACAGAACTCCTTCGCACGTATATCCCCATAAACATCCAGGTCAATGCCACAGATTCTGGTTCATTATTGATAGCAATGTCTGCCATTTTTTTGTGTCGTTTTTCGTTGCTGGATTGGGATTTGCTGGGAGTTTGTGTGGTGGGTTGTGTTTGTGTCTGCGTGTTTTTGAACAGAATCGCGGGTGGGGGTGGAGGCGAAGACAAGAGACAACAATGGGGACTGGTGTGTATGTGGTTTGGAGGAGGAGTACGGAAGACGTTTTCTTCTTCTTCTTCTTCGTTGTCGGTTATGCGAAGGGCGGTGATGTCTGGGATTTCATTATCGCGGTCCTCGTCATAAAGACCCGGTGTGTAAACCCGACCACCCTCGGGGGAATCGTCCTTACACCACTCGGGCGTAGATTGTGTGCTGGGTGGTGGGGAAGGAGTTCGGTAAAGAGGAATGTGTGTCGAGGGAGAGGGAGAGGGAGAAGGAGAGGGGGGACTGGAATAATTGGAAGTTGGCGTGGATGCCATTTCGTTTGCTTTGCTTTTGATTTATTCTTCAATTTGTCGTGTTAGGGGTTGTCTATTATCTTTTGGGGGAAAAGCATTTCAATTTTTTTTATCCCTTGCAAAAATATTTGGTTTTTACATTTATCTTTCGTTTTTTTTTAAATAGTTATAAATAGGTGGTTAAGATTGATATTATTGAGTGAGTTGAAAATTTTATTAAGAGAGATTAATTATTATTTTATATATATTATACCATTCAAATACTTTCATTATACTCGCCAATCTCCTCAACGCCAACTGCTTCCGCCCACCCGCCTCCGCTTTCTTTAAAGAACGCACCCGAGACTTCGGCACCAGATTTTACTACAAACCGGAAATGAGTAGGGAAACCATAAATCAGTTGTAAAATTATTATATTATCTCTCTACTTTTTTTTTATAATACACCATTATTTATTATCTAGAAAGGTTTTACTAACGGACGTAATGGTTTATTCATACTTTGTGATGTCTTGATTTTATTTTTTAGAGAGATTTATTTATTTTTATTTTATTTCAAATACACTGACAATCAATACTTCTTTGGAAAGGTTTTACTAACGGACGTAATGGTTTATTCATACTTTGTGATGTCTTGATTTTATTTTTTAGAGAGATTTATTTATTTTTTATTTTATTTCAAATACACAACTAATTATCTATTATAATTCCTGTATTAACCACTGCGTCCGCCCACTGCCTCCGCCCACTGCGTCCGCCCACCGCGTCCGCCCACTGCGTCCGCCCACTGCCTCCGCCCACCGCGTCCGCCCACTGCCTCCGCCCACTGCCTCCGCCCACCGCGTCCGCCCACCGCGTCCGCCAATTTTTATACAAATTAAAAAATGAGATGTTGTTTTCATTTTTACTCCTTTTTTCGTTTATTCGTTTATTCGTTTATTCGTTTATTCTTCGTCTTCTTCAACTGGTTCAATTCGCTTTTCTTCTTCATTCCATGTCCCTATTTGTTCTAGTGTCTCTGTATCAAACACTACATTATCTGGGGTTCTGTAATACTTTGTTCCTTGAAATTCAAATTCTTCATGTTCATCTTCTTCTTCCTCGTCATCCTCGGCAATCGGGTTTTCTTTTACCTCGTTTGCGTCCGCTTCTTGTTTTTTACCTTCTTGAATTTTTAAAGGAAACCCACCCACCTCTGTTTTTTTATTTTTTACTGCTGCTCCTGCTGCTCCTGCTGCTCCTGCATCCGCTGCATCCGCTGCATCCGCCGTTTTCTTTTTAGGAGCACGCGGTTTCTTTTCCCCCTTTGTCTTCTCTTTCTCTGCCTTTGTCTTCTCTTTCTCTGCCTTTGCCTTCTCTTTCTCTGCCTTTGCCTTCTCTTTCTCTGCCTTTGCCTTCTCTTTATCTGCCTTTGTCTTCTCTTTATCTTCCGAAACAACCCGTTTCACTTTCTTTTTTACTACCTCCTCCTCACTCTTCTCTTCTTCTTTTTCCCCTTTTTGTCCAACTGACCCATCCGATAAATCCTTTTTCAGGTTATCGTGAGGTTCCGCCAATCCCTCCATTACCACCGCGTCCACCATCTGTTCCTTTGATACCACCTTCTTCGTCTTTTTCGCCGGGCGTCCACGTTTCTCTTCGCCCGCCGTCTCCTCTTTCCCTTTTAGATACTTCATCGCCTCTTCCACCTCAAATCCATACTTTTCTCCCAACTCCTTTACCACCTCATCGCGGTAACCCTCCAGCATCTTCTTCATTTGTTTCATTGCTTTTTCCATTTCTTTATTATTTTCACTTCAACTTGTTCTATCCCTTTTTACTTTTTTAGCATTTCAATTTTTTGTTTTTTATTTGATTTTTTACTTTTCTTTCGTTTTTCATAATAATAATAATTTATAATTATTAAGAAATACTAAATATTCTATTTACCAATTTACCAAGCACTACCCCATCCTCCGCCTTCATTTGCTGCCATAGGTTCATTATAGGGTTGTTGATACATACTATTAACGTCAGGTATTGCTTGTTGTGCTTGCTGTGTAGGCATTGCGGACATTTGCGGGTTAGACGGCAATAATTGTGTTCTGTCTAAATAATCTGCTTGACTTGGTTGATGCATTCCTCCGCCACCAAGAGGTTGAGTAACACGAACCACGTTTTGTCCTTGTCCTTGTCCCTGCCCTTGTGTTTTTGCTTCTTCGCCTTGGTCATTCTTATTACCGGTAATGAAATTCATTGTTCTATCAATAAGAATATTAAACTTTGCACCCAATTTAGTTTGCATTGTTGCTAATAATAAAATAAATGGCAATACAAAACTAATTTCATTAAATTTAGGATAATCATCGCCACTGTATGTGGGTATGTAATTAATTATTTTATTGGTAATCCAAATCGACAACATAATTAAAATAACCTGTCCAATACTTTCTGCTAAAATTTCAAAACTTCCTTTCGAATCATCGTCTTCAGGAATTAAGTGTTTAATTCCTCTTAATATAAGCAATATAGGAATAATAGCAAGTAGAGTATATTGAAGCATATTCATAATTCTCATTTTGTTTTCATTATCAAAATTAAATACATAATTAAAAAATCCAACAGATTCGTCTTGGATTGATTTTACACTATCGCTAACACTATCCATTATGTTTTATAAAAAGAAATTAAAAAAATGTTTATATATAATTGTATAATCATGAAAAGAATTTTATTACCACGAAAATTTGGTAGAGTAGATTTACAACAACACGACGAATATCAATATTTACATTTAATTGGTGATATATTAGAAGATGGTGTAATGGAAACTGGACGAAATGGAAATGCTAAAACAATTATAGGAAGCGCAATGCACTTTTCTTTGGAAAACAATACAATTCCATTATTAACCACCAAAAAAGTTGCTTGGAAAACTTGTGCCAAAGAGTTGTTTTGGTTCATTAGTGGGAAAACCAACAACGAAATATTACAAAAACAAAACGTAGGAATTTGGAATGGTAATGCTTCACGTGAATATTTAGATGATATTGGGTTATATGAGAGAGCAGAAAATGATTTAGGTCCGGTATATGGACACCAGTGGAGACATTTTAATGCACCTTATGGAACATGCAATGACGACTATACAGGTAAAGGCGAAGACCAATTAGAGTATATTATTAATTGTTTAAAAAACGTTCATACGAGGAACTCTAGGAGATTAGTAATGTCGGCATGGAACCCGTGTCAAATAAATGAAATGGCACTCCCACCTTGTCATATTCTTGTCCAATTTAATGTAACCGATGGTAACAAATTAAGTTGTAGTATGTATCAAAGAAGCGGAGATGTTGGTTTAGGTGTTCCTTTTAATATTGCTTCATATAGTTTGTTAACTCACTTAATTGCTCATCATTGTGGATTAATTGCCAGTGATTTTTATTATCATTTAGGAAATTGTCATATATACGACGACCATTTAGATGTTTTAAAAGAACAAATTCTACGAATCCCATTCCCTTTTCCAACAATTAAAATTAAGACAATTAAGGAAAAAATAGAAGATTATTCAATTGAAGATATTGAAATTAATGATTATAATTCTCATGAAAAAATTAAAATGGAAATGCGGGCGTAATTAATATAAATTATATTTTTAATTATTATATAATTTATGAGTGGAGCAGCAGGAATCGCCGCAGCAAAAAACCGCAGATCTAGAGCCGACCCAGTAAAAAAAACAGTTATAGATTGTAACTCTATCAACGGAACTTGCGCTCCTAAAAATACTAACCAACAACAACTTCAACCACAAAGTAGATCTATTCCTATGATGGATGATAAATTAGTTGACCCAATTTCTATGAAAATATTAGGTCCAATGCCTACACCACAAGTATTGAAAATTCACGAACAGCGTCTTAATAGAATTGATGAAAAACTAAGTCAGGGTATTATTACGGGCATGCCAATTGAACAAAATGTTATTACTTCAAATACGCCACAAGAACATAAGGAACAAATAGATTTAATGGAAGAAAAAATTCGGATGCTAGAAGAAGTCATAATGAATTTGCAGTTAACTATTACTAATGTTCAAGCATTTGCTATGGAGACCAATCTAGCAATGATGAAAATAAAGAGGGGACAAGAAGAAACAACGCAAGATATAGAAACTGTTGAAGTTTCTCAAGATGTTATATCAAATGCGATTAATAGTGTTGAACCTACTTCTCTTGATGTGCCTCATGTAGTTAATAATGATGAAATTGTTATATCTAACATTACATTTACAAATAATAATTAAATTTCCATAATATTATTACTATTGCGTTTAACTGTTCGGCGTGTATTATTTCCTTCACTTCCTTCATTTTGTGGAATATTTTGAAGGATAGTATTTAATTCTAATTCAACATCTTGATTTTCATTCATATCCCCAACCAAAAAACGAACGTTGTGTTCTTCTTCTTCATCCATTGATGCAGAAGGTGTTGGTATTGATGACATATTTGAACCATTTGACGATGTGTCAGAATCAACCATTTCATTGTTTTGAATAGGTATTATAGTTGTATTTTCCCTTGTTTCTTTATTTATATTTACCCGCTTTAATTGTAATGACTTACTATTTTTCAAATGAAAATCTTCATTCACCACACCTAACATTATTTTGAGTTTAATAGTTAATC
>Ga0255771_1005764_pt1 | contig 10661 bp, 12 predicted proteins | sample 011ome_19_FD_179969 | JGI IMG/M metagenome (GOLD analysis project Ga0255771, IMG submission 179969) | Coastal salt marsh microbial communities from the Groves Creek Marsh, Skidaway Island, Georgia - 011510BT metaG (version 2) | ecosystem: Environmental > Aquatic > Marine > Intertidal zone > Salt...
ATACCCATCCCTAGGCATGCCTGAAGAATAGTGTTTGCTGATACTGGCAGCCTCACTTAGAGGCATTGCGTGTGCGTGATTTGAAAGCAAGGCCTGGTCCACAAGGTGTGTCCACATCATGAGGCAAAAGCCGTGGCCTAAGCCATAACAGACTGGCCCTCTTGCTGACCAAAAAAGGATGCCGTTTTTGGATACTCTGGCAATTCCATTTCAAAAGGGATGGCGCGAACCCGTCCAGTGGCATTACCCCTTACCACCTCACCATCATAGATGTTGGGGATAGGATTGGCCGTGACCGCTTGAGCATCCTCAGCCACGTAAGTTAAGATAAACAATCGCCGCGGATCTTGCGTGAGGTTCGCACTTGAGCCATGAAGCACGCAAGAATGCATCAGACATGCATCCCCAGCCCTGCCAACACAAGGCACTGATATGTCTTTTGCGGTCTTTTCCACATCTTCAGCCACTGCACCCGTAAAGCGCCCATCCTGCCAGAGCGAATAAAGAGGTCCCTTATGGCTTCCTGGTACAAGTTGCAAAGGGCCATTTTCTAGCGTCACATCATCAAGAAAAATTAAGACCGTCATCATGTCCATATTGGTATGCGGATCAAAGGGAAAATCCTGATGATACTTCACCTGCGTTTTTGAGCCCGGCAATTTCAAATTGATCTTGGACGCATAAAACTTAATGTTTGGTGAAAATATGGCGGCTGTAAGATCCAACGCAGCGTTATTTTTTGCCACGTCCCAATAGTCTTCACTGATTTCCACAGGCGATGCAACACGCCGTAGAGCCGGAGTTTCCGGGGAATGGGTATCTGGCTGAATGTCAAATCTTGGGCGTTTGTCTATGGTTTCCCCATACGGCGCATTATGAGCACGGGATTCTTCAACCCACCCATCAAGGATTGCGGTTAGACGGTTGAGTTGATCTGTCGTGATTGCTTCAGGCAACATGACATAACCATCACGATGAAAATCATCAATCAGGGTGGGATTAATTGGCATCATGAAATCTTCTCTTCATGTCTTTTTCACCTTCATCATCGCAAAGCAGATAACGTTTTATGGTGTAACAAATCTCGCCCTTAGTAAATCACAAAAGGAATGCTGACTGAACTATGGCATCAGATTATTATGATGCTTCATCAAGGGTTCTATAGTTCATTTTCACCATTATCCCTAAACGTTATCATAATCATTCTTGACATCGAAATGCATAAAAAATTAATCTCAAAAATAATTGGATTTCCGTACAATTAAAACTAGGTTCAATGTTCAAAGTCGGTGACTAATGCGGATAGAGTGGCTTACCCTTATTCTCATCATTTTTTGTTATTTGCTATGGCTGATTGTTGGGTTTTGGCTTTACCCTATCTCACCAATTTTGACACTTTGCATCATGGCATTATTAGCAGCGTTGCATTCTTCCCTTACCCACGAGGCGCTTCACGGTCATCCCACAAAGAATAATATTGTTAACGAAGTGCTGGTCTGTTTACCGCTTTCTTTGATCTATCCCTATCGGCGCTACCGGCATACCCATCTTTTGCATCATCGCAATACCTTTCTTACAGATCCATTTGAAGATCCTGAAAGCTATTATCTTGCATGGTGGCAGTTCAAGCCCATGCCATATCCTGTTAAGCTGCTGCTTAGGGTAAATAACAGTATGGCTGGCCGTTTGATATTAGGCCCTTTTTTATCAGCACTGGCATTTATGTTAAGCGATATCAGTAAGATATCTAAGCCATCGTCTTTAATCTTATTAGGTTGGATTTTGCATCTACCCACCTGCGCTATTGTTTTATATTGTCTTTATCTTATGGGTATTCCGTTTTGGCTTTATTTGCTTGGGGTCTGTTGGCCTGCCCTTTCGCTCATGTCATTACGAAGTTTTGCTGAACATCGCTGGCATGAAACACCAGAAGGACGAACAATTATTATTGAGCACAGCCCCCTTTCATGGCTTTTTCTTAATAACAATTTGCATTTAGTACACCACTACCACCCCAAAGAACCGTGGTATAAATTGCCGGCTTTGTATAAAAATAATCGTGAAAAATGGCTGAAAAGAAATGATGGTTATGTTTATAAAAATTATCTAGAGTTGTGGAAAGCTTATGCCTTTAAGCCAAAAGAACCTGTGATCCATCCTGCGTTAGATAACAATTCTTAAAATGATACACGCAAGCCTTCCCATGTATGACTGGCCAGAAATCAGGAATGATAATCACGATTTTTGGCAAAAATTAAGGCAAACAGCCCTATCTCTTCATCCTGATATTTCCCTGCCAGAACAGTTAGAGGAAACATCTGCCCTTGATATCATTAAGCATTGGCAAGATTTTGACTTGGTCTTTTCCCAGAGCTGCTGGGGGGTATTATCCTTGGGATTAATCAAGCATGTGGACATCTTGGGACAGCCGAATTATAGCGATTTCCCTGGTGGACGCGGCCCATTTTATCGCTCTGCGGTTATTGCTCGCGACGGTATCGCTTGTCATCCCCCAAAAACACCCTCTGCCAGTAATTTGACAAAGGTATGTGCTGGCAAGCGCTTTGCTTATAATAACAGGGATTCCCTATCAGGTTTTATTGGACTGGCCGAAGATTTAAGCGACCAAAAGACCCCTTTATCGCAAAGCAAAATAGAAACAGGAAGCCACCGTGCCTCTGTTCAAGCGATTATCAAGGGTGATGCAGATGTTGCGGTGATCGATTGCCGGTCATGGGCATTAGCGCAAGCCTATGAAGACAAAGCTGATCAGCTGGTTGTGATCGGATGGACAAAAGAACGTTTTGGCCTGCCTTATATTTCAAACAAAAAGAGAGATAATTTGACAAAATCTACCTTGAAATCAGCTTTGCTAAAATTGGGGTGTTATCCCTCCACTTAGACCGTCTATTCACCAATCAAGAGGTAAGGATAAGCGGCGAAGCTGATCTATACTGATCGCATCACCATAGATGAGCATGGTAAGCCTAATCATTGGTTGAGACTATTCTGATGCGTCATCAAGAGCTTTCAGCACAGCGATCAATTTGCTATCACGCTCTTGGGCGAGATCAGCAAAATTCCTGCCCTTTTCTTCGGATTTTAGACCTTCAACTAGGATTTCGATCGTTTCAGGGTTAAGTTGAACAGAACCAAGACTGTCCCACCATCTATGAAAACTATCCCCATAGCGAGCACAAAACGTACTCATACCGCCGCCGCCACTACCAAGGCCAAAGAGCATATGCGGCCCCATTACTGACCAGCGGAGTCCTGGGCCTGCAGTCATAGCTTTGTCAATATCTTCGACTGAGGCCACGCCTTCTGTAGCAAGGGAAATGGCCTCACGCCAGACCGCGGCCTGCAGACGATTAGCAACATGAGCCGGCACCTCTTTATGAACGCGGATCGTTACTTTTCCGCAAGATTCATAAAAACCTTTGGCAAAGGTTATGGCCTCTTCATCCGTCAAATCATTGCCTAGCAATTCAACAAGGGGAATAAGATGTGGAGGGTTAAAAGGATGGCCTAGCAAAAAGCGTGAAGGGTTTCGAAATCCTTTTTGCAGATCCTTAATCAACAACCCAGACGCACTTGTTGCTATTACCGCTTCTGGCGCAATACTTGTTTCAATGCGGGAATAGAGTTCGGTTTTTATGGGCAGTTTTTCTGGTACATTTTCTTGAATAAACTGAACCCCTTTAACAGTGTCTTCAGGGGTATCAAAAAACCTTAAACGCTTAGGATCAAAATCCACGGAAACCTGTCCTAATTCTTGCAACTGCTTCCAAGCGGTTTCAATATAGGATCGGGTTGCCGGTTCGGAATCTGGCGCAGGATCATAAGCATTGACGTGATACCCCTTTGCTAGAAAGAGACTGGCCCAACTGGCACCAATCACCCCTGTTCCCAAAACAGCTACATGATCAAAAGTATTAGTCATCAGACACCCTATTGTTAGTGCGTAAAGGAAAAGCGATTAATACAGTTCTGGACGGATAGGTGATGCCGCGGTCAAGCCGCCATCAACAGTCAAAGTTTGGCCTGTCATGAAGGCCGCTTCATCTGAGGCTAGGAAAACCATAGCTTTTGCAATGTCATCAGGTTGCCCAAATCGGCCAACAGCGTGCCGTGCCTTGGCATCTTGCTCAGCCTTAACCGGATCTTTTGCAAGCGCAAAGGCGGCGTCCGCCATACCCGTCATAATCCACCCCGGACAGATCGCATTGCATCTGATGCCATCAGCGCCATGATCAACAGCAATAGAGCGTGTTAGCCCATGAACAAACGCCTTAGACGCATTATAAAGCGCCATGGATGGGTCTGAAAAATGACCACTTATCGAACCAATATTGATAATGGAACCGCCACCAGAGGCCTTCATGACAGGAATAAATTGCCGGCATAGCCGAAACACCGCTTTGGCATTTACCCCCATCACCATATCCCAATCTTCATTACTGCTATCCGCGACTGTCTTTTCCACCTGCACGCCAGCGTTATTCACCAGAATATCCAGCTTTCCGCCGAGGTGATCAATTTCTTTCCCAAGGCGCAAAATATCGTTTTCTTTAGTGACATCAGCCGAAACCCAAATCACCTCTTTGGGTAAATGTTTGGGAGATTGCGAAGCTCTGCCGCAAGTAATGACCTTAACGCCAAGTTCTGAAAGGCTAGCCACTATCGCCGCCCCTATACCGCGGCTTCCCCCAGTCACAAGGGCGGTTTTGTTGCTCCAATTTGTCATGATTTTATCTTCCTTCCGATTAGGAAAGCGCGATCAGCCCACAGCATTAGAAATGTGTCTGGTCGCCACCTTTGAGACCAAGCCTCTGCCTAGCCTCTTGAGGGGTTGCGACTTCAATGGATAGATCCTCAATCATGCGTCTGATTTTGCTAACTTGATCGGCGTTGCTTTTTGCTAATTCCCCCTTGCCCAGATAAAGCGAATCCTCAAGCCCAACCCGAACATTGCCGCCTAGCATAGCGGCTGAGGTGCAAAATGACATCTGATGGCGACCAGCCGCCAATACCGACCATTCATAGTCATCACCAAAGAGCCGATCAGCCACTTTGTGCATATGCATCAGGTTTTCTAAATCAGCACCAGCCCCACCAAGAATGCCAAAAATCATCTGAATAAAGAAAGGTGGCTTGATTAACCCACGGTCAAGGAAATGTGCCACATTGTAAAGATGACCTAAATCATAACATTCCATTTCAAATCTAGTGCCATGTTCTTCGCCCAGTTCTTTAAGGACGCGCTCAATATCGCCAAATGTGTTCCGAAAAATGAAATCTTTCGTCATTTCAAGAAACTCCTTTTCCCATGGAAACTTCCATTCTGAAAACTTTTCTGCGGCGGGGAAAATGCCAAAATTCATAGACCCCATGTTAAGCGAAGCCATTTCAGGACTTGCCGCTTTGGCCGCAGCTAAACGCTGATCCAGCGTCATGCCCAAACCGCCACCTGTTGAAATGTTCACAACCGCATCACAACGCTGTTTGATAATCGGCAGAAAGCGCATGAAATGATCAGGTTCATGAACAGGTTTTCCAGTTTCTGGATCACGCGCGTGCAAATGGATAATCGATGCGCCTGCTTGGGATGCCGCCACAGCCTCATCCGCGATCTGTTGCGGTGTGATGGGTAAATGCGGCGACATGGTGGGGGTATGAATGCCCCCTGTTACTGCACAGGTAATGATTGCTTTTTTGGCCATGACAATATCCTTTCACAAAACTATCTGATCTAGAGGAGAGTAGCATTATAACCGCATTTGTTGAACCTGTGCTGTGAAACCGCCATCAAGCACCCATCACTGACCAGATGCGTATCTGGCCTCATCCCCTGCAAGCCAATTCACTAACCCTGCGACATCATCGGGTGTTCCATATCGGCGCATGGGATGCACATCACGAATGGCTTTTTCCAGCGTTTGAATATCCCCATTATCCTGAAAAAGGACTTAAGCATTGGGGGTCAGCAATTCTGTTTAGGCAATGATTTTTATCCGATACCTATGCACATGTTTAGCCATGCTTTGATAACTTATTTTTCATGTTTGGGTAAATCTTTCCCAAATTCTTCCGTTATAGGAAATGTAAGTTCCTCCCTAACTAAAGCCGCTTTCATGCGGCTTTTCTTTTACCATTCTTTTTAAGAGGTCATATTGACTCAAGCCCTGTTCACTTTAACTTAACCATAAGATTTGAACTTAGTAGGTGGTGGAGTGCGTTGATGAAAAAGATTTTGGCCTTATTATTTATTTTAACCGCGTTTAACAGCTATGCGGCGTCCACATCGGATTTCCTCGATTCTTATGAAGAGATTGTGGATATTTACGCAAGTTACGCGGATAAATCCCAATTTTGCAATTCTGATAATATGACGCTTCTGACCGAAGTATTGCCAAAACTGACCCAATTTGGGCAACAGGCGCAGACCATGCAAGGGCAGTTCAACGCGGACGAGCTGCAACGGTATCTTGCTTTAGCCCAGAAATTCTCAACCACAATGCAGAAGCTTGCGCCAAAAATGCAGAATATCAATTGCTGATAACCCATGTGCGATTAGCAAAATTAAGCCTAATCCACATTAGATATGCGATATGGGATAAAGGTTTGCACCTTTATCCTAAGATTAAGCTATAGTATGATCACTCTAAACCTATTCTAGCTATTAAGGGATATCGTAAGTCATGCCACAAACCATCAAAAAATCAGCCGCATCAATGGTCAAAGAAGCCATGGCCGAAGTTAAAGCCATCAGTGTTGAAGAGGCGCTATCCTTAGTTGATAGCCCATCTCATGTGTTTGTGGATTTACGCGATAGCAATGAGCAAGAACGTGGCAGGATACATGGGGCTATCCCTTCATCCAGAGGATTAATGGAGTTTCATATTGATCCAGAAAGCCCTGTTCATAATCCAGCGTTTAATCAGGATAAGACCTATATCTTTTACTGTGCTTCAGGCGGCAGATCTGCTCTTTCCGCCAAAGTTGCAACGGATATGGGGCTTTCGCCAGTATTAAATCTCAGTGGCGGTGTCGCTGCTTGGAAAAAAGCTGGCGGTGAACTTGAATAGGATATTGGGAGAAGTTCTGGCCTAGAGGATTTTTAGGCCCCCATCCGGCTTTATTTTGGCAAATGCCCTGTTTTGACATAAATCAGTGCACCGTCATCCTTGGTGTAAGGGGTATGTTGACTTAGATGTGGGCTTCGCAACCAGCTTCCGGCGGGATAGACCCCATGCTCATCATAAAATGTGCCTTTGAGGACGAGTATCTCTTCACCACCCCAATGTTGATGTGGTTGAAATTGGGTATTCGGGGCCCATCGGACAAGGCCAATATTTTCCCCTTCAAAGTGATGAAGGGGCATCACAGTTAACCCATCAACTAAACCGGGGCGCCAAGCCTGCTTATTCGTGTCTATGGTAAATTGGCTTTGATCCAGTTGATGAAATTGATGAAGTTTAACAAAGATGGTTGCCCCCTCACCGCCTATAACCGGTTGATGTTTGGTGCCGATGGGATTGCGTATATAAGTTCCTGCCGGATATGCGCCATACTCATCGCCAAACACCCCTTCGAGAACAAAAATCTCTTCACCCCCTGAATGCTCATGTGGTGAAAAATGGCTATTTGGCTGATAGCGTACAAGTGAGGTTGCTCTTGCAATCTCATCCCCAATGCGATCAAGTTTCATTCGATCAACCCCAGGCATGGGTGATGCTTCCCATTGATAATCATCAGGTTTAATGACCACAGGCTGAGAGAAATCCGCGTTCACTTCAATGGAGGTATCGATGCCTGACACTTGCTATCCTATGGTTTGTTATCACGCCCAACTATACTTTCAGGGTAATGGTTATTAGCATAATATTGTCTATTAAATAAGTGTTAGCGCTTTATCATTCGACTAAAAATAAAGGCCGCGATGACGCGGCCTAGTTTTGGGAGGAACTACATGGGAAATGGAGAAATTTGAACAATAATTGTTCGCTGGCTTCATTTGCTCCTCAATCCAGATCAACCATCACTCTACGTGGTAATGCACCTCTTTTACTATCATCTCCTCGCCATTAATTGGCACCATGTCCTGAGGACAAGTAGACATGACAACGATAACATTATGATGAGCGCGCAACCGCACCAAATCACCCGGCTTGGACAAAGGTGGGCAAAACTCGGTTCTGCCGTCAGATTGGAACGGGATATTCATCCATAAATTGAGGGGGGACGGTGTTTCAGAAACAGGACAGCCAATCGCATTCATCGCCGCGGCTAGGTTATCCGTGCAATTATCATGGTAATCTTCACACCCTAGCATCTGATACCGAAAGACATCACAGGCAGCTAGTAAAGTATCATGCCGGCCTGGTGAAGTATCTTCTTCCAAGGTCAGAATAGGACGGCGATTATTGCTATATAACGATTGCCCTACAATAGGAAATACCGATTGCGTCACACTCCTTTGATGTTCCATTGACATAAACTCACTCAAGTCTTCTGCCATAAAGCACCATGTATCTACTACCTGGGTGCCATGTGTATTAATGATGGTAATCGCTTGATCTTTGTTGACATGAACGGCTTTGCCTTTTCGGGCTGGAACAGTCTCGAGTCCAGATGCGTTGTTGGTCATGATAAGCCTCCTTTGAACATGTGGGTCAAAGACAATAAGGGGTTTAACCACATATCATCACTTCTATTAGGGAAAGGTTAACCCAATTTTTGATGATGTGGGATAGTAATAATGGGATAAAGGCATTTCATTACCGCATATTTCCCATATCCCAATAGACGGGTTAGGTTGGCGGAAGAGAAACACCAAGGCTTTTTGCCAACTCAAGGATTTCCCCCCATGTTGAAGAAGGCAAGCTGATTGGCTTATCCTGATTTGTTATTCTAGCCTTGCTTTCACGTTCCCCCGGAACAAGCACCTGATCAAAACCTTTGGCAGGCGGGCATTCGCGCAATTCCAACAAAATCTCTTCGGCAATGTCTTGAAACTTGGACGGTGCCTGATAGAGGCTACAATCTAAAGCTAGGATGAGCCAATTGCATTCTACGGTCACTGGACCAAGCATGGCTTCGGCAATCATTTCGGCAGCGACAGCCAAGGCATATCCTTTTGCCCCGCCAGCAGGAAGAATAGCACCGCCATCAAAATACGCCTCTGGGTCTGTTGACGGGTTTCCATCCTTATCCATTAAGATGCCTTCGGGCAAACTGGCACCAGCAATTTTTGCCCCATATACCCAGCCTGCCGCAGCAGCAGAAGTGGCAAAATCAGCAACGACAGGGCCTTCTTTACCGCCCGGGATTCCAATAGCATAAGGATTAGTAGACATAAGCGCTTTTTTGCCGCCATAAGGCGCAACTAAGCGCCAATCTTTTCTACCTCCACCCCCAATAATTACTGCCAAACAGCCATGCGCAGCAGCATATTCAGCATAGGCCCCAAGCCTACCTGTATGGCCAGCATTCTGAATTGCGATAGCCGCTAATCCTGAGCCCTTGGCGCGTTCAACCACGTCCCGGATAGCCATATTCATGGCAGGAATGCCTATGCCACCATGACCATCGACAAACCAAGCCCCTTTGGAGTTTTGTTTTAATTCTGGGCGTCCTTGAGCTTTCAAATATCCTGATTGGTAATATTGTGTGTATTGGTGGATGCGCCATACCCCATGTGATTCCACATCTGAACAATCGGATTCTAAGAGATGGATAACCACTTCTTTTGCGATATCAGATGGAATGGATAAAGCTTCAAGAATTTTAAGAACAATCTGTTGTGCTTTGTTTTGATCAATGTCAAGGCGAGGTGTAGTGATGCTATATTTGCTAGACATTCTTATTTTCCTTACACCCCATACTTTGATTGGATCAAAAAACAATACGCTAGCCCTGTTCTCTGTCAACATCACATGATGACCAGATGAAGAGAGCTGCCATTCCCGCTTTTGTTAAAACGTTTTCTTCTCAGGGACTTTCCCACTAGCGTCTGAGAGCAAATACAATGATTTCATATTTACTAGAGTTTAAATCTATGATTATTATTAATTATTAATATTTAATATTAATTACGTTTGAGGGAATAACAACTCAACAGGATTTTGATATGCTAACAAAAATATTCATCCGAACATTTCCTTCAACCGAAGAATGTGAATTGTTTGAATCTTTACTGAAAACACGCTGGCCATCTTTATTAGAAAATGTGACAGGTGTTGTATTCAATGCGTATAAAAACCCGTCACAAGACAACATTTTAACTGTTGTTTGGGAGTTCCCTGATGAAATAACTCAGAAAAAAGTTGAAGCTTTGATTGAAGAAAATATCTCAAAGTTTACGCGAACCTTGTCGCCTAAGACCATGAGTTTTACAGGCAAGCAGGTTTTCCATATCTCAACATAATCAAATCTATGACATATTATTTTGCATCGTAAACGCAACGTTTGCAGAACATATATTTGCCTTAATGAATGTAAAACTTGATGGAATTGACAACAGGTTAGTCAAGCCGCCCCTCAACATGAGCTTTCCAAACTTCAAGCAACAATTCTTCACATTCTTCGTTTGAGAGAAACTGAGGTTTATTTTCAAATGTGTTGAACACATTTTTCACAAAATCATCCCCATTCGCACT
>Ga0255771_1005765_pt1 | contig 10660 bp, 6 predicted proteins | sample 011ome_19_FD_179969 | JGI IMG/M metagenome (GOLD analysis project Ga0255771, IMG submission 179969) | Coastal salt marsh microbial communities from the Groves Creek Marsh, Skidaway Island, Georgia - 011510BT metaG (version 2) | ecosystem: Environmental > Aquatic > Marine > Intertidal zone > Salt...
CCCCGCACGGCCGCCTGCATTGACGTGCCAGCCGGGCATTTTGCGCGGATTGTATCGGTGGAGGGGCCGCAGGTTGGGGATCTGAACATTTGGAACAGCCACAACATCGCCGAGCGATTCTACAGTGGCAAAACACGCGCCCTGCACGGCACCCATGTCAGCACAGGTGACAGCCTCTGGTCGAGCTTTCCCTTCATGCGGCCCTTGGCGCATATCACCTGTGACACGCTGGACTGGTATGGCTATGACGCCGATGGCGGCTCGGTGCATGATGTGATTGGCACCCGCTGTGATCCCTATACGGGCCGGCTGCTCAGTGGCACGGATTACCACTATTGTTGCCATTCCAACCTGACCCGCGCTGTGGCCGATCACTTTGATCTGCCGCCGGAAGAGGCGGAGCGGCATGTGCATGATGTGCTCAATGTCTTCATGCTGACGGGGTTTACCCGCGACACGCATCAATATTTCATGAAGGCCAGCCCCGTGCGCCCGGGCGATTTTCTTGAGCTGGAGGCGCAGATTGATATCACCCTCGGCCTCTCTGCCTGCCCGGGCGGCGATTGCGGCGCAGAACATTCCAGCGACACCGCGCAATGCCATCCGCTGGTGATCGAGATCTATGCGCCCAAAACGCTGGCCGGCTTCACCCCCGCGCCGCCCAATCCCTACGGGCGATAAGCGCTCCGGGGGCGGATTGCCGCTCGCGCAACGGCGGAAGCGAGGGTTTTTTTGTTTTAGGGAGTTGTAATATATAGGCTTTACAGGGGCCGCGGATGGGGCTATACTCCCCTGAATTCATGACATTTTTAATTGATACCGAAACGCTTTGAATGGACAAACACCCGCAAAATTGGTTTTACTGGCTTAATGACTATGCCCCCGCAGTGGGGATCATCGTGACAGTTGTCTTTGCAGTGATTGGCGCGGGATGGGTGCTCTTCACACGGCAAAAATCTAAAGCTGGCGTTGATAGCAGCACACAGAGAAAATCGAACGCTTCACTTGATATCAGCAGACAGGTGTCCATCGGTGGTGATGTGACCCAAGTGGGCGGTGATCTGATTATCACGGGTAACCCAGCGGATCAAAAAATCATTGAGCATTTGGACAGCCTGCTGCGTCGCTACTGCGCAGATCTGCACAAGCGCGACACCGAGCTTGCGCTCAAAGAGGCGTTGATTGCCGATCTGAAGGCCACGCTTGAACTCGCACAGAAAATCGCGGCGGGCGGTGACGAAAAGCTGGCATCCCGCGCGCGGGCGCTTTTGGCAGATTTGGGGCCGGGCAGCCTCGGGGCGGCCCTTCTTCCCGATCTACGGGCTTTGATTCAAGATTTTGAGCAGGGACCGATCAAGGATTTGGTTCAGCTCCATATGGGGGAGGGCGCCTTAACCTTTTACGGGGATCCGCAGGCCGCGCTCGCCGCCTATCGCCGCGCCCATGACCTCGACCCGGAAAATATAGACGCCATCAATTTTATTGGCCAATTGGAGTCTCTTTTTGGGAATCTGAAGGCCGCTGAAGATGCCTTTCGCCAGGTTTTGCACCTTGGCCGGACCCGAGACGAGCAACGCGCCATTGCCGCAGCCTATGGCAACCTCGGCGTTATTGCCATGACGCGGGGGGACTTGGAGGAGGCGGTTGAGTATTAAACCCAAGCCCTTGCCTTGGATGAGGAGTTGGGGCGCAAGGCGGGGATGGCAACGCAGTATGGCAACCTTGGGCTTGTCGCCGAAAAGCGGGGCGACTTGGAGATGGCGGTTGATTATCACAACCAAGCTCTTGCCTCGGACAAGGAGGTAGGGCGCAAAGAGGGGATGGCAAGGCATTATGGCCACCTTGGCAATATTGCCTTGATGCGGGGTGACTTGGAGCTGGCGGTTGGATATTACAACCAAGCTCTTGCCTTGGACAAGGAGTTGGGGCGCAAGGCGGGGATGGCAACGCATTATGGCAACCTAGGCGTTATCGCCGAAAAGCGGGGCAAGTTGGAGATGGCGGTTGATTATTTCAATCAAGCCCTTGCCTTGGACAAGGAGTTGGGGCGCAAGGAGGGGGTGGCAAGGCATACTGGCAACCTTGGCCTTGTCGCCGAAAAGCACGGGGACTTGGATGCTGCGGTTGAGTATTACAACCAAGCACTTGCCTTGGACAAGGAGTTGGGAAGCAAGGAGGGGATGGCAAGGCATTACGGCAACCTTGGCAATGTCGTTGCAAAGCACGATGACTGGGATGCCGCGGTTGATTATTACAACCAAGCCCTTGCCTTAGACAAGGAGGTGGGGCGCAAGGCCGGGATGGCAACGCAGTATGGCAACCTTGGCACTGTTGCCTTGATGCAGGGTTACTTGGAGACGGCGGTTGAGTATTACAACCAAGCTCTTGCCTTGGACAAGGAGTTGGGAAGCAAAGAGGGGATGGCAACGCATTATGGCAACCTTGGCGTTGTCGCCGCAGAGCGGGGTGCCTTGGAGATGGCGGTTGACTATCACACTCAAGCTCTTGTTCTTAATAAGGAGTTGAGGAGCAAGGAGGGGATGGCTTCTAATTATGCAAGTCTCGGCGGTGTCGCCGTCTCCCGGGGTGACCGGCTGGAGGCGCGGCAGTTTTGGGTGCAGGCGCGGGGGCTTTATGCCGAAATGGGAGTGCAGCCGGAGGTGGCGCAAATCGATGAATGGCTGGCCGATCTTGAACCGCCGGCGGGGCCATAGGGCCGGGGTGGCTGCGGCTGGCGTTAGCCGCGCCTAGGCGGCGCGTCAAAAGCGATGCGAAATCCCATATGGCTGGTGGTGCTCTCAGGGGAATTGCCCGTGCGCGCGGCGATGCGGTAGCGCGTGCAATAGGAGGCATGGCATAGAAAGCTGCCGCCTTTGATGACGCGATATCCCCGCATGGCCGCTGCATGGGCCTTGCCGGCTTTGGACAGGGATTTGAGGCGAAACAGATCGGCCGTCCAATCCCAGACATTGCCGGCCATGCCATAGAGCCCGTAGCCATTGGGGGCAAAAGAGCGCGCCGGGCTGGTGAAAGCATAGCCATCGGCGGCGGTGTTCTGAGTGGGAAAATTGCCTTGCCAGATATTGCAGGGCAGATGCGCGCGATCATCGGGCGGCGCATCGCCCCAAGGATAGGTCACATCCCCCAAACCGCCACGGGCGGCATGCTCCCATTCCGCTTCACTTGGAAGACGTCCCCCCGCCCAAGCGCAATAGGCCTGCGCATCCGTCCACGACAGATGAACCGCAGGGTGATCGGGCAGGCTTTCGGCGCCCAAAGGGCCCGCGGGATATCGCCAATTGGCGCCATCGACCCGCCGCCACCATTGCGCGCCAGCCGCGCCTTGCACCGTGGTTTGGGCCGCGGGAACCTGGAGGTGAAAGACAAAAGACCAGCCGAAAACCTCAGCCTCTGTGACATAGCCCATCTGTTCTGCGAAATGGGAAAACTCCGCATTGCTCACCGGGGTTTGCCCCAGCAGGAATGGTTTCAGTTTGACCCGGCGCTGCGGCGCCTCGCCGTCCAGCTTGATGATCGGCCGGTTGGTTCCCATCAAGCCCGCCCCGCCCGGTATGAGGCAGAGCGCGCCCCGATGCGCCCCGCTGCCCATGGATTGCGGGGCAGGCCGCGAGCCGGCGCCCTCCGGTCTGGATGGGGCGCAGCAGTTGGGAGAGGTCGGATCCGCCGTCATCGGTGGATTATATCTCTTTTTTGTCTTGCACGATATTCATGCTGGCCGTGCCGGAAAATCCAATCTCCACCGAAGCGAAGGGCCCGCCTTGGCACATTTGCCCGGGATCATGCGGATCTGCCGGATCGGCGGCCGCCAGGACCTCCTCTGCAAATTGCTCGGCATTGTCTTTCGGACGATACCCCAAGAAGGCCGCCTTGTGATTGTCGACCGTGACCCGGTCATTATTCGACACGCCATAGATCACGGAAAAGCCCGTGATCGGTGTGGTGATGGCCTGCTGAACCAAATGGATCAGATCGTCATAGGACAGCCAGGAGCCAAGCGCGCGCGGATTGTTGACCTGTGCGGCCGATAGGATGCGCAGATGCACACTCTCAATGCCCTTTTTGTCCCAATAGAGGCTGCCAAGATCCTCTGCGAAACATTTTGCCAAACCATAGTAGGTGTCTGGGCGGTGCGGCACTTCTGTGTCGATCCTTTGGGTTTTGGGATACATGCCCACCGCATGGATGGAGCTGGCATAGACCACGCGGCGCAGCCCCTTGCGTGCGGCCGCTTCCCACACATTATAGGCGCCAATGATATTGGAATGTAGGATTTTGTCCCAGGCGGCCTCATCGCCAATCGCGCCAAAATGGACCACCATATCCGCACTATCAAGCACCGCCTCCATGGCCTCCAGATCGCCGAGGTCCGCTTTGACATAGGTCTCACCGGGATAAAGCTTGCCGATGTCCTCGGTCCAATCGGTGGAGACCAGGCGGTCACACATCTGGCTGAGCGGTTCGCGCAGATAGGAGCCCAGCCGTCCCGCGGCACCGGTTAACACGAGTTTTTTCATCAAATTACTGCCTTTTCTAAAAAGGGTTTGCCCTCTTCGATACGTTTGTATGCGAAGGGCGAAAGGTCAATGCTGCGATAGGCGCCATAGGTGATAAATTCGGCCAATCCGCGCCCGATGGCCATAGATTGTTGCAAGCCGTGGCCCGAAAACCCATTGGCAAAGAGCAAGTTCTCGACCTGATGATGCGGGCCGATGATCGCGTTTTGATCGAAGGTGTTATAGGCGTAATGTCCCGCCCAGCTGTTGATCAGCTTGATCGTTTCGAATTGCGGCACACGGGCGGCGATGATGGGCCAGACCTTCTCTTGCCAGATGCTGTGGTCTTGGGTGAAATCGTCATAGGCTACGGGCGCATCATCATCGGGCGGACAGCCGGCAAGATAATAGCGCCCCTCCGAACGCATATGCACGCCAGAGGGGTCGATGGTGAGGGGAAGGTCGCGCGCCAGCGGCTGCTCGGCATCAAAGACGAAGCTGTAGCGTTTGCGCGGCTCAACTGGCAAGTCTAGCCCGGCCATACGCGCAGTTTGCGCGGCGCGCGGGCCTGTGCAATTGACCACGAGCCCGCAGCTGAGCCTCTCGCCCGAGGCCAGGGTCACGCTGTGGATGCGGTCTGCGTGCCGGTCCATCGCCACAACCTCATTTTGCACATATTCAGCGCCTTTTTCCTGGGCCACGCGCTTGCACCAATCAAAAATCGTGCCGCCGTCAAAATAGCCTTCGTTGACGGTGTTATGATTGCCTGCGGTAATGTCGCCCACATGATAAAACGGATATTCGGCCTGAATTTCAGAGGCCGTCATATGCCGCGTGCCAGCGCCCATTTGTGCCTGCAGCGCTTGACTGTGCCGCAGGCTTTCGGCCCCGGCGGCGCTATTGGCCAAATACATATAGCCAAAAGATTGGATATGGATTTTCGGAACACGCGGGTCGTGATCAAAATAGCTTTGAAAATTGTTGATAAACTCCGCGCCAAATTGGCTGACTTGGATATTGGTTGGGTTTGAAAACTGTTGACGGATGCAAGAATTGGTGTGGCTTGTGGACGCGCATTCAAAACTGAGATCCCGCTCCACCACAAGAATCGAGCCGTCAAACCCCGGATCGCGGCTGAGCCACCAGGCGATGGAGCTGCCATACATAGCGCCGCCAATAAGGATTATATCATAGCTATGCGCTTTTGGGGTTTGCTGCGCCAGTGCCATTTAGAACGCCTCACCGTTTTTGGCCCGCTCCAGAACATCGGCGATCTGTTGAGGCGCCAGACCGTAAAGCTCTTCGGCCGCCTGCGCGGTGATATAGCCGCCAGCCAGATCTTTGAGGGTTTCTGCGGTGCTGCGTTCGCAGACAGGTCCGTAGCCTGCGCCACCTGGGAAAGCCATCATGACCTTTTTGCCATGGGGCACAAATTGCTTGCCTTTCCCGCGCATGGGCGCGCCATCGTCAAGCGCGATCGTGGTGGCGCCGCCTTTGGATCCGCCTTGGCGACCATTTGCTGGGTGGTTGACGCGATCGAACATGGCTTGGATGTCAAATTCGTAACCCTCTTGGGCTCCAACCTCCATATATTGACCCAATCCACCGCGATGTCGGCCGGCGCCGCCGCTGTCGGCACGCAGCTCTTTGCGCCAGATCAATACCGGGCCGACCTGCTCGGTGGCTTCGACGGGCATGGTCATCACTCCGCTGGGAAAAGCGGTGGCGTTCATTCCATCCAAACCGGGTCGAGCGCCAGATCCGCCGGAGTTGAAGGTCAAAACCTCTGCGCGCCGGGCATGAGGCGGGGCGGGCGCATCGCTGCGGGGGCGCAGCGAGACTTGGAAATTGCACAGGCACCCCGCGCCCTCCGCAGGCACCCGCCCGGGCAACAATTGATCCAAAGCCGCATAGACCGCGTCGGGCACCATATGGCCAATGATATGGCGCAGCGCCACAGGGGCGGGATGCAGGGCATTCACGATGGTGTTGTCCGGCGCCGTGATTTCAAAGGGCGCCAGACTGGCCGCGTTATTGGGAATCTCTGGGGCTATGGCGCATTTGAGCGCGTAGCAGGCATAGGCTTTGGTGTAGACCAATGGGCAGTTGATGCCCTTCTTATCCAGGCCAGAAGTGCCGGCAAAATCGCATAAAATACGGTCTTTTTCGATGGTGAGCTGCACTTTGAGATCAACCGGCTGCGCATAGCCGTCGGTGCGCATTTCCCCTCGGGCCATGCCAGGCGTCAGCGCGTTGATCCGCTCAAGTGTCGCGCGGCGGGAGTTGGACAGAATAAACTCAGAAATCCCAGACAGATCCGCAAGCTCAAATTCCTTCATCATATCAATCAAGCGGCGGTGGCCAATTTCGTTGCAGCTGGCCAGCGCATAGATGTCTCCCACCAGCTGATCAGGCTCGCGCACATTGCCGCGGATGATCCGCATCAAGGTCTGATCCACCACGCCGCGATCGGCCAATTTCATAATGGGTATGTAGAGACCTTCCTCATAAACACTATTGGCATCCGCTCCAAACCCTCGGCCCCCGATATCAACGATATGCGCGGTGCAGGCAAAGAAGCCCACAAAGGTTTCGTTGTAGTAACTGGGGGTTACAATGGTAATGTCATGTAAGTGGCCGGTGCCCTCCCAGGGGTCATTGGTGATGTAAATATCGCCGGGGGCGAAATTTTCGCGGCCAATCCGGCGTATGAAATGGGCCACCGCGTCGGCCATGGCATTGACATGGCCTGGGGTGCCGGTGACCGCTTGGGCCAGCATGTGCCCTTGCGCATCATAGACCCCGGCAGAAAGATCCCCGGCCTCGCGCACTGAGGTTGAGAAGGCCGTTCGCACCAGCGCTTGCGCCTGCTCTTCCACCACAGAGATCAGGCGGTTCCACATGACTTGATACTGCACCTCAGAGGTGGTGCGGGGGGGCGTGGATGCGATCATTGCACAGCTCCTTTGTCTACTGGCCGCGCGGTCAGTTCAATACAGCCATCACTCATCGCCCGCGCGCGGCGGGATTTGGGCACGATGATGGTGGTTTCCTCTTCTTCAATCACCGCAGGCCCGTCCAGCTCCGCGCCTATGGCCATATCCGCCCGGCGCCATTGGGCCGCCTGTGTCATTTGCGCCGATGCCGCATCAAATAGGCTGCGGTAATGGGTGGCCGTCAAGCGCTGGCCAGCCGGCTGGGGTGCCAGGGCTGTGGCCGGGGCGGCGGCGGTTGTTGCATTGACGGACCAAACCGTGATCTCAATGTCCATGCCGGCGACACTGCGGCCAAAAAGGGTTTTGTATTCGCGCTCAAACAGCGCTTCAAACTTTGCTGCATCGGGAGATTGGGCCAGGGCGGCATCAAAGGCTACGGGAATTTCCCATCCCTGGCCCGAATAGCGCATATAGACTTTGTATTGCGCGTCAATTTCGGCCTTCGCGTCACAGCTGCGCACAAAGGCAGTGGCTTCCTGAGTCAATTCCGCCAGCAAGCCTGTCGCCAGGTCTGATCTGAAATCAGCCAAACGCATGAACTGGCTGCGGGTGGCTTCGAAGCTGAATGGCGCGCGCAGAAAGCCAATTGCAGAGCCGACCCCTGCGCCACTGGGCACAAGAAGGCGGGTAATGCCCAATTTCTCGCACAATCGCCCCGCGTGCAAAGGCGCTGCGCCGCCAAAGGCGATCATTGTGTAATCGCTGAGATCTTCGCCGTTTTCCACCGCATGCACCCGCGCGGCATTGGCCATATTTTCATCGACAACCTCGGAGAGGCCGAAGGCGGCAGTTTGGCTGTCCATATCAAGCGTATCGCCCAAATGTGCCGCAAGCGCGGCTGCGCTCGCCGCCGGCTTCAGCGTGATGCGCCCGCCTGCAAACTTGTCCGGATCCAGCCGCCCCAGGACCAAATCAGCATCGGTCACCGCCGGGCGGGTGCCGCCACGGCCATAGCAGGCCGGGCCCGGCTCGGAACCGGCGCTTTCTGGCCCAACCCTGATTTGCCGCAGGCTGTCGACATGGGCCAAAGAGCCACCACCGGCGCCGATCTCAACCATATCAATTACGGGAATTGAAATGGGCATGCCCGAGCCTTTTTTGAACCGATAGCTGCGCGCAACCTCGAAGACACGGGCGGTTTTTGGAGTTTGATCTTTGATGAGGCAAATCTTCGCCGTGGTGCCGCCCATATCGAAAGACAGCACCTTATCAATCTGGTGACGCGCGGCGATATGGGCGGCAAAAACCGCCCCGCCGGCCGGGCCGGATTCCACCAAGCGAACGGGAAATTCAGCGGCATTTTCCAGGCTGATAATGCCGCCGCCGGAGTGCATCAAAAAGATTGGACATCGTGCGCCCTCACTGTTCAAACGCCCTTTGAGACGGCCCAAATAAGTTTTCATCAAGGGTTTGATATAGGCATTGGCGATGGTGGTGTTGAAACGCTCATATTCGCGCATCTGCGGGCTGACCTCGCAAGACAGCGACAGCATGGCGCCGGGCATTTTCTCAGACACAACCTCAGCCACAAGGCGCTCATGGGCGTCATTGACGTAGGAATGCAGAAACCCCACAGCGATGCTCTCAAAGCCCGCCTGCTTAATCTCCCCGACCAGGGCTTCGATCTCAGCGCGGTTGATCGGCTTTAGCACTTGGCCGTCGGCCTGCATTCGCTCTGTGATTGTGTAGCGAAAATTGCGGGGCAGGAGCGGCGGGGGCAGGGTGAGGTTGAGGTCATATTGTTCAAAGCGGCTTTCGGTGCGCATCTCAATGACATCGCGGAAGCCCTCGGTCGTGATCAAAGCCGTCTTAGCACCGCGGCGTTCGATCAAAGCATTTGTGGCAAGAGTGGTGCCGTGGATGATTTGGGTGATCTCTCCGGGGTTGATTTGGGCTTGCGCGCAGACGCGGGCCATGCCCTCGACAATGGCTTCTTCTGGGGCGCGATAGGTGGTTAAGACTTTGGTGGAAAAGAGGGCGTCGCCACGCTCCAAAACGACATCCGTAAAGGTGCCGCCAATATCCACGCCTAGGCGCACAGCTTGCTTTTGCATTCGATCCTCCAACTTGCACTCAGGATAACAGAATGCGGCGGCAGGGGAAGGTATTTGGCGCCATTATTGTGACAACAACGCTGATCGATCCAACGGCTCTTGGACCTGCTTGGGAGGTGTGATTCTGTGCGATTTTCCCGCATCTCAGTGCGCAGATTAATATTCTGGTAAAATTGATGACGCAAGGTCATATCCCAGGTGCAATTCAGGGGATTGCCAGACGGGGCTTGCCTGCACTAAAGCGCGATTCAGCGTCAGATTAGGAGCTCAAAATGTTTCAGGTTCATGCCACAGCGCGTTTGCGTCCGTCGCCCTTCTTCAATTCGGTGGTTGCCGAGGGCTGTACCAATGCCTCGATCTACAATCGGATGATTTTGCCGGCGAGCTTTGGCGATAAGGATAAGGAATATTGGGACCTGTTGAATGGGGTCGTCATGTGGGATGTGGGTGCCGAGCGGCAGGTGCAACTCGAGGGGCCCGATGCTGCCAAATTGGCGCAGATCCTGAGCCCGCGCGACTTGTCAAAATGCAAAATCGGGCAGGGCAAATATGTGCCGCTTTGCAATCACGACGGTATTTTGATCAATGACCCGATCTTGCTCAAACTGCGTGAAGATTTGTTTTGGTTCTCGATTGCGGACAGTGATATTTGGTTCTGGGCCCGCGCGATTGCGGCAGAGCGTGGTTTGGATGTGAAAATTTCTGAACCGGATGTCTCGCCCTTGGCGGTGCAGGGGCCAAAAGCCGGCGCGGTTGTGTCGTCAATCTTTGGCGACTGGGTGCATGATCTGAAGTATTTTTGGTTCGCAGAGAGTGAAATCAACGGAATTCCTGTTGCCGTGCAGCGTTCGGGCTGGTCCAAACAGGGCGGGTTTGAGATTTACCTGCGCGATGGAACGCGCGGCGATGAGCTTTGGAACATCGTCAAAGAGGCCGGCGCGCCTTTCGACATCGGCAATGGTGGGCCAACCTCGCCTGAGCGGACGGAAAGCGGGCTGGTGAGCTGTGGCTCTGACAGCGATGACACCACCAATCCCTATGAGGTGCGTTTGGGCAATTATATTGACCTGGATGTCCCCGATGATGTCATCGGTAT
>Ga0255771_1005768_pt1 | contig 10659 bp, 8 predicted proteins | sample 011ome_19_FD_179969 | JGI IMG/M metagenome (GOLD analysis project Ga0255771, IMG submission 179969) | Coastal salt marsh microbial communities from the Groves Creek Marsh, Skidaway Island, Georgia - 011510BT metaG (version 2) | ecosystem: Environmental > Aquatic > Marine > Intertidal zone > Salt...
CACCAGAAGCCTTAGCCTCTGCCTGCGATATCGTAATTACAATGCTTGCCGATGATGCCGCCTCTCAAGACGTCTATCTGGGTGAGTCGGGCTTATTAAAAGGCAAAAAAGCCATGGTGTTCATAGAGATGAGCACTGTCAGCCCGAATTGGATCAACCGATTACAAAGCCAATCAAGCCGTGCTGCTATCATCGACGCACCGGTTTCCGGCGCCACCCAAGCCGCTCAAGCGGGCAAATTAATTATTATGGTGGGTGGGTCAGAGGAAATAGCACAGCCTTTGCTGCCAATTTTTGACGCTTTGGGCGAAAAAACGATCATCCTTGGCAAGCAATCTGCAGGTGCGACGATGAAGCTTGCGATCAATTCGGTGATACACAGTTTGAATCAGGCAGCCGCAGAGTCGCTTAACCTCGCCCAAGCCGCAGGCATCGAGCTTCCCTTGGCCTATGAAGCGTTGGAATCCTCGGCTGCTTGCGCGCCTATGTTACGCTATCGCAAACCACTTTATTTGGATGAGCGAGCGCATCAAGTTACGTTCACCGTTGGCTTAGCAGCCAAGGATGTCGATCTTGCCACACGCTTGGCGCAGAGCTTGGATGTTCAAATGCCGCAAGCAGAATTGAACTTAGATATTTTGAACCAGGCCAGCCAAAAAGGCTATGTCAACCGCGATATGGCCTCTGTAATCAGCTATCTGAAAAAGGAACACACATGAAGGCGGTGTTATTCGTAGGGGGCTGGCAAGGCCATAAGCCAACCGATTTTGCACAATGGTGCTCTGACTTATTGATAGCGGACGGATATGACGTTGAAATCTACGATACGCTCGTGCCTCTAGAGCAGCCCGAAACCTTATCTGATGTGAATGTCATCATACCCATTTGGTCAAGCGCGCGATCTTCTCATCAGCCCGAATTTGGCAATATGACAAAAAAACAAGAGGATGGACTGCTAAAATTGGTTGCCTCGGGCTGCGGTCTGGCCGGATGGCATGGTCATATGGGGGATGCCTTCCGCGATCGCCCAACCTATCACTTTTTGATCGGGGGACAATTTGTCGCCCATCCTCCAGGTTGGCCCGATAATCCTATTCCATCAGATGATTTCGTTTCTTATGACGTGACGATTACCCGGCCCAATGACCCGATTGTAAAAGGGATCAAAAGTTTCGAGCTCTTTTCCGAACAGTATTTTATGTTAACCGATGCCTCAAATGAAGTGTTGGCGACCACGACTTTTTCAGGCGATCATTTATGGTGGATCGAAGGCACTGTCGTGCCAGTAATTTGGAAACGCAGATGGGATAAGGGTCGCATTTTCTATTGTTCAATCGGGCATCGCCTTGAGGATTTGAAGGTGCCAGATGTAACGGAAATCGTAAAACGTGGAATTTCTTGGGCTGCGCGAAAACTTGATGTTTAATAATAGAAATAACAAAATATTTTTATTTAACTCCGAGAACTAAAAATCTAATTTAAAGAAATACATTTTTGTGCGACTTCTCGAAAAAGGTGCCCGAGTACAGTAGAAGCAATTCGAGCCTGCCAGCTTTTTGGGGGTCTTTTATCAACTGTAGCTGCAATGCTTAAGGCTGATGCCTTTTTTATTTCACCGTGACCAATTTTATCAAAGCTCACAACTTAATCCACTTTCGTTCAATATGTGAACGCTGCATTGCCTCAACAATGCGTTGGACTTCATAGGCCTCACGAAAACTAGGACCGCAGGGAGCACCCCCCGCATGCGCCGCAAGTAATTCGGCGACTTCAATAACTTTCAGGTCATTAAAACCTAAATGATGGCCTGGCGCAGGACAAAATGCACCATACGGTGAATGAGCCGGTCCAGCCTCCACTTTTGTGTAGCCGCTCCGCCCTTTAATGCTTGACCAAAGCTGTAATTCGTTCATTCGCTCTTGTGTAAAGGCAAGAGCACCTTTGGTACCGCTAATCTCCCAAGACAGATCCATCGTGCGCGCAGTCGCAGCCCAATTAGCTTCAAGGCTACCACTGACCCCGTTTTTAAAGCGAACTAGCGCGTGGGTCATATCATCTACCTTGACAAAAGAGCGCTGAGAAGATCCGGCTTCAATCGGTCGCCTGGTGTGGATCGTACGGCATTCCGCCTGGACCTCAACAATCGGACCTATTAAATAGCGCGCCATGGAGATTATATGGCTTCCAATATCAGCCAAAGCCCCGCCGCCCTGCGGATCTGTCCTAAAAGAGTGCGGTATATCGGGGTCGGACATGTAGTTCTCAGCATGGCGCCCTCGAAAACCGGTGACCTCTCCGATCTCACCGTTCTTTATGATTTCACGCGCGAACTTGATCATCGGGTTACGCAAGAAATTGAAACCAACTAACGTAATTACACCCGCATGTTCTGCCGCCTCAGTCATTTCAAGTGCCGACGCTACCGTGGTCGATAGCGGCTTTTCACAATAGACAGTCTTACCCGCAGCAATGGCTGCATTAGCGATAGGTGCATGTAATTGATTGGGCGCTGTGATGGCTACTATGTCCACGGTGTCATCTGCGACCAAACATCGCCAGTCACCTGTTCCACGCGAAAAACCGAGGCTTTGCGCTGCAACAGCAGCCAATTCGTCGTTTGCATCAGCCAAAACATTAAGACTTGGTTCAAGCGCTAAGTCGAACAATCCTGCTACAGATCGGAAAGCATTAGCATGGCAACGCCCCATGAAACCTGAACCTACAAGTCCTATGCCAACGCTTTTGGCTTTTTTTTGTTCAATCATATTCAACTAACGGCCAGACGATTTCAGATTGTCTAGCCACACAGCTATAATAATCACAATGCCAATCAACACCTGTTGATAGAAGGAAGAGATGCCCAAAATATTTAGCCCATTAGTAATCATAGCCATGATTAGAGCGCCAACGAGAGCGGTCAAAACAAGACCCCGCCCACCAACAAAGCTGACCCCGCCGATAATTACTGCAGCAATAGCCTGAAGCTCTATAGCCTGCGCAACACTGGGTGGTGTTGCAGCCAAGCGACCTGTCATGACGACAGCAGCCATTGCAGCCAAGAACCCACTCAATGCATAAATCTTGACCTTCTGACGATCGACCGGAATACCCTGAAGCCGCGCCACACGTTCATTTCCGCCAATTGCATAAACATGTTGACCAAAGACAGTTTTATGCATCATGATTCCGATGGCGAAAAACGTTAAAGCAACAAAATACACAGGAATGGGGATTCCTAAAAGTTTTGCATTTCCAATATAAAGAAATAGGGGTGACAAAACTGGATGCGAAACACCACCAGTAATCACAAGAGCCATGCCCCGCGCGATCCCCAACATGCCCAGTGTGGCGATGAAAGGTGGAATTTTCGCCCATGTAATGACTAGGCCGTTGATACAGCCTGCAAAAGTTCCAGAAAATAGACCAGCAAACATTGCGACTGTTGGGTTAATATCCATCTGGATTAACGTCCCAATCACGACCGCTGAAAAGGCGAGAACGGAGCCAACAGAAAGGTCAATTCCACCAGAAATAATGACAACTGCCTGACCTGCAGCAAGGATGGCAACAATTGAAACCTGCTTTGATAAGTTTGTCATATTACCAATTGTAAAGAAGAATGGAGAAAGAAAAGAGAGAATCGTCGCCATAAGCACGGCGACTAATACGATCCAAACAATTGGGTTAAATTTCAGGTTTGCGATTTGCATGATCTAAACCTTTTCCTTGTAGTCAAGACGTTCAACAGGGCGCCCTGAAATGATCATTGAAACAATCTCATCTTCTGTAAAATCGCGTGTTGGGCCAGTGATGACATTCTCACCGCCATGTAAAATTGTGATCCGATCAGTAAAATTGTAAACTTCATGGATATCATGGCTGATCCATATAATGCCGAGACCCTGTTTTTTCAGTTCAACAGTCAAGTCCATGACCTGCTTACTCTCGTCCATGCCAAGCGCTGCGGTCGGTTCATCCATGATCAAAATTTTAGTGTCGAAATGAACCGCGCGGCTAATAGAAATCGCCTGGCGCTGGCCACCGGACATAGCTTCGACCTCTGTCTCAAGCGAGTTAATACGAATATTAAGCCGCCTAAGTGCACTTGCCGTCTCTTTCTTCATGGCTTTTTTATCGAGAAAGCCCCATTTATTAATTTCCCGGCCCATGTACAGATTTGACGGCGCATTCAAGTTCCCACACAAAGCGAGTTCTTGGTAAATAGTTTCAATCCCGCAAGCGCGCGCATCTTTAGGACCTCTAACTTGAGTTTCACGACCATCAACAAGGATAGTGCCAGCACTGGAAGTCTCAGCGCCGGCCAATATCTTAATTAAAGTTGATTTCCCTGCACCGTTATGTCCCAGAACACCCAATACTTCGCCAGAATAAAGTTCAAGGCTGACATTTTTTAGGGCCTGAAGACCACCGAAATTCTTCGATATAGATCGCATTTCTACAAGTGAATTTGAACCTACCATTTCGATAACCTCTTCTTCCCAGAAGTAAGTGGTTGGAAAAGAAGACCAACCACTTTTTATTCAAACAAAGTTTATTACTTCAGCTCAATGCCACGCCCTTCAAGATAGTCATCCGTGACATCTTCGGCAGTCATGATCGAAGACTCGACCTTAATCCAATCGTCGAGATCTTCTCCATTGGTCACATGACGGTAGGCGGCCATTACCGCTTCATAGCCAACCAGGTCGGTATTGCCATCTATTGTAGCATCCAAGTCGCCAGCCCGCAGAGAGGCCAGCGCTGAAGGAATAGCATCGTCACCAACAACAATGATACTATCAGATTTTCCGGCTCCTTTTACTGCCTGCACCGCACCTAAGGCCATCAAATCGTTCGTTCCAACAAATGCATCAACTTCGGGATGCGATTGTAGAATGTCTTCAGCGACTTTGAGGCCTTTTTCCTGGTCCCAGTCTGCAGCTATGGAAGCAACCACTTCAATTCCATCATAGGCATCGAAAACATCCATCATGCCAAGCAAACGGAGCTCAGCAGTTGAGCTGCCCCTAAAGCCCTCAAGAATGGCTACTTGACCTTCACCACCAAGTTGATCCACGACCCATTGGGCCATACCAGTGAATGAGCTGCGTTCATCAAGGCCAACAAAGGTCTCCACTTTACCTGGACCATCCTCTACTTTTGTATCAGCAGTAATGACTGGAATTCCTAATGAATTAGCTTCCATCACCTTAGGAATTAAGGCGGTTCCATTCATTGGGACAAGAACGATTGCGTCGTGGTTTTTTACTAGCTCAGCTTCCACAACGCCAATTTGCCCTTCGATATCGCCGTTGAACTCAGCAGCCACGTAAGACAGTTTAATCCCTTTTTCATCGGCGGCACGCAATGCACCTTCCCCCATACGTGCATAGTATGGATTATTCATGTCCTTTACGATAAAGGCCATACTGAGCTGTTCTGCTATTGACGATGTTGTAAAAACTCCAACTGAAAGAACTGCCGCTACTGCAAAATTAGTTATTTTCATGATATGATCCTCCTTAGTAGTTGCGCTCAGCAAATCGATCATACTTCACCGACCTACTGCTAAATTTAGAAAGTGCCTCTAGTCTGGGGGTCGTCTTGGCCACATTCTACAGTTCAGATGTCCAAAATGAATCTTGGGAACATTCACAATAAGACAGCGTCAATAGCGGCCCCGCTCACGCATCAATTTATCGATCCGGTTCTGCGATCTTCCAAGTGCATCCTCAGCTGAAACTGCACCTTGCAACATCATATGCATTTCGTCGCCAAGGATGGTAAGCAGGTCGCTGAAATCAGGGATCGGCGGGCGGGGCCAGGTTTGCAATTCACCACGTCGTTCCATGCTATCGACCTCACTTATAAGCAAAGAACTGGCTTGCACTTCGGGGTCTATACTTGTGGAAAAGCGAGGGCTAGTGAGGTTACCATTTAAGACATACCACTTGAGCATTTCGGGCCTCGTCAGATATTCCATAACTTTCCAAGATATTTTCTTGCGTGCAGCGCTCAAACCCGACGGGATTGCTAAAGAAAACCCTCCGATAGGAGTAACTGTGTGCGTGCCCGGACCATGTGGATGCGCCAAAAATTGAACGTTTCCGTAAGCAGGCGAGCTCGAGTTCAACTCGAAAGCAGCAGCCCGGATGCTCCAGCCATAGGTCATCGCAGCTTCACCTTTTGAAAAAATTTTGATCCGTCGGTCCCAGTTGCAAATAAGGCTGTCTTTGTGAGAAAATTCAGCGATCTCTTGCAAAAACTCCGCGGCGGCTCGTGCCGCATCGGTGTCAAGCATAGGGCGATAATTTTCTTTATTGATTTCATTCACGTCGAAGCCATCACCCAAAGGATTGAGATTGATAATTGGTTGGCCGAAATCCGCTAGAGTTTGTATGAAAGTGTGCGCCATCGGCGTGCCTCGGCCGAAATTCATGACAATTCCAGACATGTTTAAGGCAGAGCGATGCAGTACTCGTGCCGCCAATAACAACTCATCCGTAGTTTTTGGAAAGGATAGCCCAGCTTCTGCAAACAGATCGGCGCGGCAGAACAACAATTCTGCCGTTGGTTGTATCGGCAAGCCATACTGTTTAGAGTTCCAAGATGATCCCTTATAAGCTGCGTTGTGAAAGTCGGACGGATTATAGCGATCTTCCCGTATAAAATCGTCCAAAGGTTCGATCAAAGATTCATTTACCAACTGACCAATCCACGGCAAATCAAAAGCAACCATATCATAAAGGGAAGATTTGCGTGTTGCATTCGATAGGATTTCGTCATGCAATTCATCTAAGGGGAGATTGACAATTTTGATATTAGCGCCGCACAGTTCGTTTAGACTGGATGAAAATTCACTCAGCGTTTTGAAGGTCGGATCATTGGAGCTCAGGATCCGAAAAGGTTTGTCCAAACCAACGCCCTGTCGCATGGCACTTGGATAAGGCAATGTACGTGATGCCATATAATAACCCCCAAAATAGAAGTCACCGATTTCGCCATCGCCAGTATCAAAACCAAAAGTATTTCCCACCATAGCCTTGAGTTGCATTGCAAAGCTCTCAAACTCAAGGATCAGCTTTCGAGTTGGATGCAGAGAAAAAGACTTTCCAGAGCGTGATTTAATTCGTTTGTGTAACAGCCCTTCATCAATGAGCTCAGTGATACGCCGCATTGCGGTACCATAGGGCACATCTGCCGCCATAGCTGCCGACGTAATAGTAAGTAGCTTACCCTCTAGATGCCGCCGCATGGCATAAGCCACTATGTTCCAGCGAGGATCCACTCTGGCGAGGCTGGTCCGCTTTTCGGATATGTCTCGATTTGCTTCGACAAAGGTGAGGATGCGCAACAATTCCTCGCGTGTCATAGGAAAATCTCCTGTCGTCCAGCCGGGTATTCCAATCATTATTTCTAAGCGGCCCCGGCAAACCATAAGCGAATTATCCAAATCTGACATTTCATGTATTTGGGAACAAGCTCACCGCATGCAAAAAAATGAAGATTGAAATGTTGCGGGAGAACCTAATGACGCATTCGGACTACGATTACATCGTGATCGGGGCAGGCTCTGCCGGGTGCGCAGTGGCCGGTCGCCTCGCCGAAAGCGGGCACTCTGTGCTTTTATTAGAAGCAGGCGCAAAGGATCGAAATCCTTTCATCCACATTCCACTTGGATATTCGATGCTCTATGCCAACCCCAAGGTGAATTGGTGCTACGAAAGCGCGCCCGAGCCGCATCTCAACAACCGTCGCCTGTTCCAGCCGCGCGGCAAAGTTCTGGGTGGAACAGGTTCGATCAACGGCATGATCTACATGCGAGGCCAGCCTCAGGATTTTGACGCTTGGGAAGAGGCCGGGTGCACCGGCTGGAGCTGGGACAGCGTGCTGCCTTATTTCAAATCTTGCGAAGACCAGGAACGCGGACCGGATGACTTTCACGGCACTGGCGGCCCCGTCGCTGTGTCGGACATTCGCACAGAGCATGCGCTTGGCGAGGCCTTTCACGCGGCCTCAGAGGCGCTTGGCGTGCCGCGCAATGACGATTTCAACGGTGCCCAGCAGGAAGGCACGGGCTACGTCCAAACTACCACGAAGAAAGGCATGCGCTGGAGCACAGCAGCGGGCTATCTGCGCGGTCTTGCCAAACAGAACATCGACCTCAAACTGCATGCAATGGTCGAACGCATCACACTGGAGGGAAAGCGTGCCACGGGCGTGCGTTGGAACGACCGCAGCGGCACGCACAAGGCCAAAGCGCGGCGGGAGATCATTTTGAGCTGCGGCACCTTCAATTCGCCGCAGCTCTTACAAATTTCCGGCATTGGCCCTGGCGCGCTGCTCAAGCGCCACGGAATTGATGTGCAAAACGAATTACCCGGTGTCGGCGAGAACCTGCAGGATCATTTCGGCATCGGTGCGGAATACCGATCCACCGTTTCATCTACGGTCAATGATCTCTACAACAATAAGCTTAAGGGCGGGCTGCAACTGCTGCGCCACCTGATTTTCCGCAACGGCCCCTTCGCAGACAATGGCAATTATTCAAACACATTTATCTGCTCTGGCCCCGAGATCGCTCGCCCTGACATGATGGTGACGTTCATGGCATGGTGCACGAACGAACAGCTAAAACCGCACCCTTTTTCGGGCTTCACCATTCTTGCCGAACACATGCGACCTTCCTCCCGAGGGCATGTCAGGATCTCCGGCGCGTCCCCGACAGACCAGCCGGAGATCCAATTCAATTTCTTCGCCGATGAGGCTGACCAGCGCGCTGCAATTGCTGGTTTGCGTTTCGGACGGAAGATCGCGTCCACCGCGCCGATGTCTGATTGCGTGGAATGCGAGATATCACCGGGCAAAGACATACAAAATGATGACCAACTGTTAGAGTATTGTCGCAGCAATGGATTATCGCTACTGCATGCTGTTGGGACCTGCAAAATGGGGATAGACGGAAATGCAGTAGTTGATCCGCGTCTGAGGGTTTATGGCATCCATGGGTTACGCATAGCCGATGCCTCAATAATGCCTCGTATTGTTACGGGGAACACCAATGCTGCCTCGATCATGATTGGCGAAAAGGCCGCTGCGATGATCCTGCAAGATTTGAAGGAGCAAGCGTAATGCAACGCCTTGGTATAGCACTGATGGGTACGGGCCGCATGGCAAAGGTTTATGGCCCCAAGATCAACAGTCATCCCGGGCTAAAATTAGAGATAATATATAACCCACGCATCACATCGGCCAACAAGGCAGCCGGTCAATATGGCGGGCGTGCAAAGGATGACCTCGATGCGGTGCTGGCCGATCCCGCGATCGACGCGGTAGTGATCGCCACGCCAACAGACACTCACGTGGATTATATCGAGGCCGCCGCTCGGGCAGGAAAAGCCATTTATTGCGAAAAGCCATTGGACCAATCGCTTGCCCGAGTAAATCGTGCAATGGCCTTACTGGAGAAAAATCCAGTACCTTTTATGCTTGGTTTCAATCGGCGTTTTGATAAAGATAATTCAGCTCTGCGCGAAGCAGTTAAAAACGGTGAGATCGGCCGGCTTAACATGCTTATGAGTTGGTCCCGCGAACCTAGTCCGCCACCGATAGAATACGTTCGCTCTTCAGGCGGTTATTTTGTGGATGCGACTATCCATGACATTGATTTGCTTTGCTGGATAGCAGGTGAACGGCCAGTGAGCGTTTCAGCAACTGGATCGTGCATGTTTGACGATCAAATCGGTGTTGAAGGAGATTTTGATATGACAATGACAACGCTCAAAATGCCATCTGGCGCACTCGTCCATATCAATAATAGCCGCAGCTGTGCCTACGGTTTTGATCAACGTTTAGAAGCTTTTGGCAATGACGGCATGGTGCAAACGCTTAATCATCGTGAAAATAATTTGGTACGATGGGACAAAAAACGAACCGTTGGGCGCGAACCATTAAAGCATTTTTTTCTCGAGCGTTATGATCAGTCATTCTTCAACGCACTTGACGAATTTTATCAAGCTGTTGTGAGCGAGCGCTCACCATCAGCCACCGCTGCTGACGGCCATGCCGCACTAGCCATTGCGCTCGCATGCATGCAAGCGGCGCAATCCGGTAAAGCAATAGAACCGAGCTACATCTGAAACTTATCGGATTAAACTTTAGACAAAGTTGGACCTGTGAAAGTTGTTAGAGAAGCAACGATGGCAATTGGCTAGTTGGTACGCTTTCACCCTACTCAATCAATAAATGACATGAAGCGATAAAACTGACTGTGAATTATAGTAGTTTAAATTTTCTGGATAAACATTTTGCTGATTAGGCTTTGAGCTATGCAAAATAGCTTAGCTAAGCGAACACTAACCTACCTCCCGAGCTCCAGCAAAAAAACGCCTTAACATCACTTTCATGCAAGAGGACAGCGACGCGCACAGGCGCGCGCACGTGCCAAATAAAAGCGCTGCTAACAAGTATGAGATAACGCTAAGTAACGCGGTTCAACCATCATTTGTCTGGCTGTATGTCTGGCTGACAAATAAAAAAACACCTCGCAAAATCTGCTAAGGTGTTGTTTTTGTTGGCTCCGGCGGTAGGGATCGAACCTACGACCAATTGATTAACAGTCAACTGCTCTACCGCTGAGCTACGCCGGAACTGGCTCCG
>Ga0255771_1005772_pt1 | contig 10657 bp, 19 predicted proteins | sample 011ome_19_FD_179969 | JGI IMG/M metagenome (GOLD analysis project Ga0255771, IMG submission 179969) | Coastal salt marsh microbial communities from the Groves Creek Marsh, Skidaway Island, Georgia - 011510BT metaG (version 2) | ecosystem: Environmental > Aquatic > Marine > Intertidal zone > Salt...
AAATGTGCCATAATTATGTTGTATAAGTTCCAGAACCTGTGAATTTTAAAATAGTATCTGTCCCATCGGTAGTTACTGTTGGCGAACCAGTTGTCGTTCCAGAATATGATGCGGTTGGCAATCTTAAAATAACAACTCCAGAACCACCGGAAGCCCCGTAAATAGGAACGCTATCATCACCGCCGCCACCACCACCGCCGCCTGTATTAGCAGTACCAGCTGTGGGCATTATGCCACCAGCGTCCCCATCACCTCCGGTTCCGCCGCCACCAGAGCCTCCTGATCCGCCACCACTGTTATCACCCGATCCACCACCTCCACCGGAATATGTAATTGAAGTTCCAGTAATTGAATCAGCGCGTCCGGATCCACCATCACCTCCAACATTACCACCAGGCGAATCACTACCAGCGGTTCCAGCTCCACCGCCACCGCCTCCACCGGATCCACCATTACCAGCTCCACCGTCATTTCCATATTGAGTAATACTTGCGCCGGAATTAGTAGCAAGCCCGCCATCTTCACCTCTTGATCCTCCACCACCACCAGAAGCGCCATCTTGGCCAATTCGGGCATCTCCAGATCCAGAATTATTTCCACCACCACCACCACCAGTAGCAGTTATTGTTGAACTACTTGGAATAGAAAAATAACTTTCGTTCCCATTATTTTGTATATCGTTTCGGTCGGTAACAGACACTCCACCCGCGCCTACAGAAACCGTAATTGTAATACCAGCGGCTGAAATTGTTTCAACTCCTTCATCAACTGAGCTTACAAATCCACCAGCTCCACCGCCTCCAGCTTCATCATTATTTTCTGAATACCCACCGGGAGCGCCCCCACCTATTACAAGGAAATCTAAATCATAAGAAGTAAATGCGTCTGGCCAAATCTGTGTTGATCCAGCGTATACTTTTGATAATTGAGAACTGCCTTTATATATAGCGGAAAGTGATGAAGTATTTTGGTGTATTGGCATTATGTAATAAAATATATTGTATTTGCATCAGGGGTCAAAGCATCATATTGAGCCTGTGTACCTGACCAGTATTGTAATTCACTAGCCCCACCATTTTGATTAGTTGTACCTGTTGCTTTTAATGTAAAATTCGGATATGTTCCAGACGAATCAATTCCAAAACTATCTGTTATTGTAACGGTTTGGTCTGGTGCGCTATTTGTTATAGTAAAATTTGGATAAGTTCCAGATGTTGTTATACCAGTACCGTTAGTCAAAGTAACAGTTTGATCTGGTGCGCTGTTCGTTATAGTAAAGTCTGGGTATGTTCCAGATGTTGTTATACCTGTTCCATTTGTTAGTGTAACAGTTTGATCAGGGGCTGTATTGGTTATAGTGATTGTACCACTTGTTGTTATAGGACTACCAGATATAGAGATTCCAGTTCCTGGTGCTGCTGCTACGCTTGTAACTGTACCATTCCCCTTATTGTTAAATGTATTCCAATCAGTAGAAGACAAGTAACCGTCGGTGGATGTAGTAGCTTGGTTAATACTTATGGTACCTGAACTTGTTATTGTGCCACCAGTAATAGGTCCTGTTGTTGATATTGATGTTACTGTACCTGTAGTGTAATTACCTAAAGTAAGATCACCCAATATAACTTGTGAAGAAGTACCTGCTCCAGCTATATCAATTACACCACTACTTGTTATTGGTGAGCCTGTTATAGTTAATGCCGTACCTGTTTCTGTAATAGCTACTGATGTTACTGTACCATCTCCTTTATTATTAAACGTATTCCAATCTGTTGATGATAATTTACCTGTATTTGTTGCACTTGCAACTGGCAAATTAAATACCAAATTACCTGAGGTAGTTATAGGGGAATTAGATATATTAAAATCTCCACCCGCTGTACCCGTAATTGCCCCTACGCTTGTAACTGTACCAGTATTTGATGTTTTATTATTAAAAGTGTTCCAGTCAGTTGAGGTCAAATAACCGTCAGTTGATGTAGTGGCCTGCGTAATGCCAATAGTACCAGATGAAGTTATAGTCCCACCCGTAATGGGGGCTGAGGTAGCTATTGAAGTAACTGTTCCAGCACCACCTGCGGAAATCCAAGCTGTTCCAGTAGCTGTAGAACTCAATACCTGGCCAGAGGTTCCAGGAGCATTGCTTGAATCATATATTGCGCCAGTAATCCTGGTATTACCAGATACATGTAAGGCTTGGCTTGGAGTTATTGTATTTAACCCCATGCGCAAATTAGTTTCATCTAAATAAACTACATCCGAAACCGCGGTGTTATTATCTCCAACCCATATTTTACCTGTAGGTAAATTAGGTACATCATTAGCCCTCATTATACAAGATGCTAAAATAGACCCATCAGAAACAGTTGAAACTCTACCTACTTGCCCAACATTTTGTATAAAGTTTGTTGAGCCAGTTGGTTTAGTAAGTGTTAATCCCCCGCCCGGTTTAACATATATTGTGTCGCCAGTAGTAGCAGTTGCTCCATCTATAGGTGTAGTAACTAAATTCTTTAAAGTACCAGTCACAACCGCAAACCCTTCTCCGTTAATTGCTAGATCTTGTTTTAATAGACCAACGCTAGGCATTTTAGCGGCATTGCTAGCATCAGCTAATCCAACCTCCACTCTAGTAGATGCCCCTACTGTTCCTATTAAATATACAGGATCTCCTTTAGACAAGGCGGCTCCTTCTAAATTTTTAACTTCTATTTCTATAAGAATTGATGCTCCTGACACAACATCAACTTGGTCTGTCCATGAATTATCCCCTCTTAAGAATGTAGTAGCAGATGGAGTTCCTGTTGCTGATAAATCCACGACACCTGTAGTAACACTTCCTGTGGCTGCTGAGTTTTCTGTAGTATAACTAATAAAAGTGCCATTAGAATTTGTAAAATCAGTAACGCCTCCCGTAGCCCCACTTGATGCTACAGTTACTCTACCATATGCATCTACAGTTATATTAGAATTTGTATAAGAACCAGGTGTAACTCCCGATGTTGATAAATCTATATTTATATTACCATTAGCTGTTAAAGGGGAATTACTTATTGCTATAGTTGAAAGTGTACTTGTTATACCAACACTTGTAAGCGCAGTACTCCAAGTATTGTCTCCTCTTAAAAAGTTTGATATGCCCGGAGTACCAGTTGCAGAAAGAGCTGCGGTAACCGTTACAGCGCCAGATGTTGGTGATGCTGGTGTAAGATCTATGAATGTACTACTAGTGGCATCAATCGTTTGTACTATATTAGCTGGTACATCAGATGCTAATGCATATCTACCATCTAAATCTTGAGTTAAATCCGGTAGTATCCCAGTTCTTGTTAAAGTTAATACACCATCTGCGGTATTAAAAGATATACCGTCTACATAATTATCTTCAGTAGTTATTGTTGCCCAAGTATTATCTCCTCTTAAAAAAGTTGAACTACTAGGGGTCCCCGTGGCTGATAAATCAACTGTACCTATATCTACAGACCCTTCAGCTGAAACATTATTAGTTACTGTAACAAATGTACCTGCGGCACTACTAAAGTCTGAAACAAAACCTGTGGTGGCGTTGGCTATAGCGGTTACCCTGCCTTTTGCATCAACCGTTATATCTGGTATTGAATAAGATCCTGCTACTGCACCTGTATCTGGTAACGATACTGCTCCAGACGTAATTGACAATCCTCCTACTACTGGGAAATTAGCAATACCTGGTATAGATTCTGTAGCAAGATCGATATTATTTTGTACAGTAGTCCAGTTACCAAGGCCTGTTGGATTATCAATTTCTGCAATAAGTAAATCACCTATCTCAACTGCTTCTCCAAAGAAAGTACCTGCTGCTGTAACTGTATATGTCCAGCCCCTTAATATACTATTTGGGGAGGTTGTTAAATCAGGTGTATTAGTAGCAGCATTATAACCGCCTTGATATACAAGTTGTCCGGTCACCGCATTATCTACATAAGTTTTTACAGCTAGTTGTGTAGGTACTACAGTATTTGATGAAGTACCCCCACCCAGTGAAGTGCTGTCGTCTACAAAGTCTATATCAACTGTTGACACTTCAGTATAAGGTATATAGTTTTGGCCAATTACAAAATCATATATTGTATTAGTTGTAGCTAAGCTAAGGCCACCGTCTGTTATAGATGGTGCTACCGTAGCGGTAACTGTTGGATTTTCAGATGTTCCTCCAATTGATATAAGATTAACATTACCACTGGTAACAGACTTAACTACATTTGGAACACTAATAGTTACATCACCTACTCCGCTTGCTGGCCCTAAAACAACATTTGAACCGGCAATTATTGAAGTAACTCCAGGATCAACTGTTGAATTTATTGTAACAGTGCCCGTCCCGTCTGCGGGGCTTATTGATATATCTGTACCAGCAATAATTTTCTTTACTCCGCCTACTAAGTCAGCTAAGCTTTGAATGGTATAGCTTTTAGTTGGGTTTTTTCCGCCGAGAGATGTACCCAATATTAAGTCTCCCAATTTAGGGGTTGCAATTGGATAGCTATATATTACTGCCATTTTTTATTTTTTTATTATTTTAAAATTAACATTCCACTGCATCCACGAACGCCGTTCCATCCCACTCTTGTGCTATAGTCCCATCAGAATACCAATCTGCACCAGCTAATACACTTCCTGAAGAATTAACGTAAAGTTCAGTTGCATTTTCAAAATCCGGATCATCTATCCAATAAGCATCTATATCAGGGTATAAAATACAAGCCCCTTCGCCGCTAGTAGTTCTACCAAAATAAAATGGCCCATAAATTGTTGGTGCAACGGCACTAACCGTTCCAGTAACAAAAGTTGTAAGTGTTGTAGGTGTGGTTTGGCCTCCAGATATACTAGCAGCTCTAGGGGAAGTTGGTGATAAGGTAGGGCCTGAAGTCCACTCATAACCTGTATTAGCAACAAGCCCGCTGGTAACAAAATTCCAAGTTGCTCCCGCATAACCTGTAACTTGTGATCCTGTAGAAGATATGACCTCTGAACTAGCACTGGTTACGCTTGAAACAGGGGAAGTATATTGCGTGCCAGTAACCCCGGATGTATCATATGCATGATTAACTACATATTGATTTTGAGTAAGTGTACCGTTAAATGTTATGGTTACTGTATCATTAGTACTGGGTATAGTGCCACTTACCGTTTGTGTTGTACTTGGGGTTATAGTTCCAGTCCATTCTGAATTTATATTTAAAGTTGTTGTGAAGCTATAAGATGTACCTGGTAAACCTGTAGCAGTAGCGCCATTTAAATCTCCTGACAAAGTATGACTAACGCCAGGGTCATTAACATTATCTACAACACTTAATGTAACTGTTTTATTTGTAGGTGTTAGTTGTACTTCACCCGATAAAGTGGTAAATACTGTTTGGTTAGATGCAGGGAATGTACCGCTGGCATTGCTTATGCTTGGGCCACTTACCCATTCATATCCTGAATTTAATGATACTGTTGTATTAAAAGAGTATGTACCCACCAAAGGTTCTCCTGATCTTTGAGAACCGGTAGTATCACCACCTATAGTATAACCTGCAGAAGGACCAGAAATATTATTAGTAACAGATAGAGTTACAACTACAGGTGTAAATCCACATCCATCATAAACTTGAGTGCTACCTAAGTATGATGTACATATTTCCTGGGTACCTAAATATAGGGCCGATACTAGATTTGAACCTAAGTAAAATTCTGGCATATTATATTGCTATGTAAAGAGTATTTGGATCAGGGGTACCTATTGCGGCATATTCAGCCGCGGAAAGAGTTATTATATTTGTAACACTAGCATAACTTGCATATGTATCATCTGTATTAACTATTGCGTCGGGGGCAGATATAGTAACATCCCCGGTTGCTGCAGATACTGAAACGTTTGTACCGGCTATTGCCGATGTTACTCCTGAGTTTGTAATAGTAACAGTATTGGTAGCCGCCACATCTGTAGTTATACCAGTACCGCCTGCTATAGTTACAGTTTCAGCCTCGCTTACTGTTTCGGGTGTTCCGCTATCTGCTGCTAGATCCCAGCTACTCATTGTACCACCTGCTGCTATAGTAGCCCACGTATTATCCCCTCTCAAATATGTTGTAATATCGGGGGTACCTGTAGCAGATAAAGATACAATAGGTATAAGAGGGTTTGTATTATCTACACCAATAAAAGTAGAAGTTCCAATTTCACCAACTGCACTTGAAGCAATAGTTATTTCATTTGATGAAGTAACTATTGATATATCATTTCCTGGAATAAGTTTTACTATAGAGCTTGCCCCCTCTGATGGTGTAAGAACTATGTCAGTATTAGGGCCATTAGTAACAGAGGTTATATCATAAAGAATAGGTGTAGTATTTGGAGGTGTTGCCCACTGGCCATCTCCTCTGTAGAATGTGGTTGATGATGGAGTGCCCCCAGTTGTGTATAAATTAATAGACATGTTCCCCGACGTTGTAATCGGGGAGTTTGTAATTACTAATTTACCATCTGTATTTGTAAGACCAACTGAAGTTACAGTACCACCTGTACCCGCCGCGGGCACTAATCCTATAATATCGGATATACTAAACGATTTGGTGGGATTTTCCCCACTTTCATCAGATAATAATGTACCTATGATTAAATCCGAAGCAGTTGGTGTTGCTCTTGGATATGAATATATTACTGCCATGTCTTATTATTTATGCTGTTTCTGTTTTAGTGCCGTTTCCGTCGTTGCCACGATTTCTTTTTATTGATTCAAATTTTTTATCCTCGTGGTCATAGTCTAAACCGACCAAATTAAGCCCCCTTTTAATAGCATTACGCCGGAGGCGTTGATTTTCCGCTTTCATAGCCCTTCTTCTGGGAGTCATAGCGTATTCTTTGTCCCGTTTTAACTTTCTGGCTCTGGCACCAGGTAATAATTTCTGAGGCATTATTTACCTCGCTTTATCATTTTTTTATATCTTGCAGGCACCCGACCGGCTGATGTAAGATGGGCATTGCGGGCGGAAGCTTCTTTTTTTGAGTTTGCCTTTACTCTGTCTTTAGTTGACCTATAATTAGGATGACCAGGAGGAAAACCAGGAACAATTTTAGCGGGTGATTGAGTTCTCTTTATTTTTTCCACAAAAGCTCGGGATGGCTTGGATCCTGATGAGGGGGAAGCTTTCCTTGCCGCATTTGCCTTTACTCTGTCTTTAGTTGACCTATAATTAGGATGACCAGGAGGAAAACCAGGAACAATTTTAGCGGGTGATCCTTTTTTAGTTGCTGTTTTTTTAGTTTTCACTGCTGTTTTTTTAGTTTTAGTTGCCATAATTTTTGTTTTAGTTGCCATAATTTTTGTTTTAGGATTAGTTTAATTGTTTTCTGTGCTACTTACCACACATTCTTTTAATATTAGCTGGAGAACCTACCCCAAAGTTTTTATAATTAGCAGCACTATCTCTTCTAGATTGCAATATTTTGAAATCTTCAGCGTCAATACTACCACTGTTGTTCATGTCAAGCTTAGCTTGGTTACCTTTTAGTGCCATAATTATTTATTTTTTATCATTTTTAAATATAAAACCTGAGCTATCTTAGCTTCATCATGTGTTTTGATGCGCATATCCTTAGTTAACTCCTTAAATTCACTTATTCGCGCTTTTCTTGTTGCCCCGCAACTCATCATCGACGCCGCAAGTACAAAGCTTACTATTAATACTTTCATGTTTGTTAGTTTGTGCAATGTGTATTTCAATCATTGCGTTCGTTAGTGCGTCAATACTCTTACGTATCTCCTTCAATTCATTTCTTAGCCCATTAGACTTAACTAGAACTTCGTTCTTTTTCATAATTAGATTAAATTGCTATCCTTTTATAATTACTTAAGTTACATAAATCTTACAAATCTTACAAAATATGCGACAATAGCCTATTACTAATTATATTTAAGTACCTAACGTCACACTGTGTAAAAAAAATCGTTAGATATATATAGGAAATGTATTACACGTATGTATTTGATTACCAGCACGTTACACAAAACCATTTCATTTTCCCCACCCCCCCCCTTTTTTACAGAGAAAGCACGAAATGTTTTGGCTTTTCCTGGATTGCTCTGGATCTTTAGGGTTTCCCCAGGAGGAAACTATGTTGAGCACTTACAAGAATAACACGTTGGTCATTTGATAATATAAATGTAATTAATAAAATATAAAATCATGACTATTACACTAGACTCTATCATCGCAGACTTTGACAAAAAAATATTAAATAAATATAATATAAAACAAATTAGCTCAATTGATATTTATAATTGCTATGAGCTAAAATTTAAAGGTGCAAAAAAAGATCTTGAAAGATTTTATAATAAATATTTTGAAACTGGCCAAAGCTTTGCTAGCTATATTAAACAGTGGGGATTTACAAAATAAATACGCAACTAATTTGATAATAATATAAAATATAAAAGATATGTACGAAGTAATTAAAGAAGCCACTTGGCTTAAACGAGGAATTGCAACACACTTTAAAAGTTATGTAAAAGCAAATAGTATAATAGAAGCAACTAAATATGCAGCAGAGCAATGGGGCTTAGACAATATAAAAGAAGTTCGAGAGGTTACAGAATAAATACGTAATACAATTGATACTAATATAAAATATATAACATGAAATTTACAAAGAACGAATTACACTTGATGAGGTATGCAGTGGAAGATCTGCTGAATAGTGATGATGTACCGAATGCTGGACCCTCAGAGCTTAAAAAATTTGAAACACACGTAAACGAAATTATCGAGAAGATCGATAGAATGCTGGGCTTAGCCTATAACATTGTCGACTGAATCGAAGCCTTACAAAAATAATACGTTATTACTTTGATAATATAATAAAATAAATAACATGAAAACAATTACATTAACTCAATCTGACTACACTAATATAACAAAAGCTTTCTTTTTCTATCTTGAAAATGAAAAAGAATTAAACTTAACTAAAAAAGAAATTGACTCAATATTAAAAACTAATAATAAAATACAATAAAATGAAATTAAATAAAATTATACAAAGTTACAAAAACTCAAATATGAATAAAGAATTATTAAGTTATAAACTAAAAAGATATTATAACTTAAATGAAAATGAAAGAATAATAATAAAAAATAATGTGTGACAATAGCTTGTTATTATTATTTAATTAAGTACCTAATGTCGCACTCTAGATCTTTACAAGAAAAACACGTAATTGATCTGATAATAAATGAAAATAAAGTATTATATGCATATAGATCATGCATTATAACTAAGATAAAAAAAATACATACAAATAAATAAACACCTTTACAAATGAGAAAATTTCATCACAACAAAATTTTAAGCATTGCAATACAAGGAATTATAATTGCAAAAATAGTTTTGATAACTGTCGGACTGGTTATGATAATAATTGAGGGAGTAATTGGAGGAGGATTTAACAATGCAAGTTTTGGAATTGCAGGATAAACACGTTGGTTGATTGATAATATAATAAACAAAAGATATGAAAACTATAGACAATGAAATGTTCACGTTCCGCCCCGGTACTTACAGCTTTATGAATACTAAGTTGAGTCCTTATGGTGCTACGGTTATACTCAAACGACCTTCATCAACAACACACATTAACTTTGATGATATATCTGAAGCTATTGATACTATCAAAGATCATGTATCTAAGTACGACACTAAAGTTAAACTTGATGCAATGCAAGATGAATATTTAAATAGTGAAGCGGGTGCTTGGGGCCGAAGCGGAACATAATGTTATACACAACATAAAATGATAAATATGAAAACAAAAGATAAACTTTACGAATTACGCCAAACGATCGATGATCTGGTTGAACTCGGTCCAGACTACGCACACTTTATGAATGCACAGATTGCTCACAAGAATTTAAAAAAGATTAAAAAATTATTAGAATATATAGGATGAAAAGAAATATACAAGATTGGCAAATTAAAGGTGGTTTTTCCATGGATATGTGGAGATTAGAAGTAAAAGAAAAGAATGCGTGGAAGGTTGAAGCCGAAAGCAAAAGCACAACTGAACTTCTTAAAATAGCTCGCGGGCTTACAAAATAAATACGATATTAGATTGATAATATAATAAACAATAAACATGAATAACTGGATATTTTACGGAACAAATAAAGAAGGTATTAAAACAATACATTATATTAAGAAATGCATAAAGCCTGAAATGACAGGCGAGTATAAAGATATGATGAGAAGACTAGACTTTAATGAATATTACACAACTGGATATATGACAACCAAAGCCTGGAACACAGAAAGTCAATATATAAAAATAGCATAATGAATTGTAGTTATTGCAACGAACCCCTTGACGAACTTGAAGAACTATTTGCACAAAAATATGTACACGAAATACCACTATGTGCTGGGTGTATACAAAAACAATACGATAACTAATTGATAATATAATAAACAAATATAATTATGAGAACATTTGACAGATACAAAGAAAATTTAAAAATGGTTGGCAACGATATTTATTCTTACGATACACACGTTGCTGAAATTAAAAACGGTAAATTATACAGGCTTAATTGGCATGTGCCGGGTGTTGGCTCATACAGTGCAACAACCACAAAGCATATC
>Ga0255771_1005773_pt1 | contig 10657 bp, 3 predicted proteins | sample 011ome_19_FD_179969 | JGI IMG/M metagenome (GOLD analysis project Ga0255771, IMG submission 179969) | Coastal salt marsh microbial communities from the Groves Creek Marsh, Skidaway Island, Georgia - 011510BT metaG (version 2) | ecosystem: Environmental > Aquatic > Marine > Intertidal zone > Salt...
GATGGAAGAGCTGCAAGACGACCTACACAATCTCATGGTCACAGGCCAGAGCGGTGCAGGCCTTGTCACAGCCACCTGCTCCGCAAAAGGCGAGCTCAAAGGCCTTGATATCGACCCGTCAATCTTCAACCCCGACGAAAAAGAAGTCGTCGAAGATCTGATCCTCGCCGCAATCAAAGACGCCCAAGCCAAGGCCAGTGAAAAGGCTCAGGAAGAAATGGCCCGCATCACAGAAAGCCTCGGGCTGCCCAAAGACATGAAGCTGCCATTCTAAATCCCCCTCTTCCTCTTTCTAAAAATATCCCGGGGGTCTGGGGGCGGCGCCCCCAGACTTCCCGCCAAAGAAAGCCCCGCATGAGCAACTCCACCAGAGATATCGACGCGCTCATTGAGCTGATGGCAAAACTGCCTGGCCTTGGCCCGCGCTCTGCCCGCCGGGCCGTACTGCATCTCATCCGCAAGCGCGCGCTTTTGCTCATGCCATTGGCCGATATGATGCACGCCGTAGCCGTCACAGCCCGAGAGTGTTTGCGCTGTGGCAATATCGGCACGACAGATATCTGCGATATCTGCACCTCGCCCAAACGTGCGACAGGTGAGATTTGCGTCGTTGAAGACGTAGCCGATCTATGGGCCATGGAGCGCTCTGGCGTTTTCAAGGGCCGCTATCATGTACTTGGCGGAACACTCTCGGCGCTTGACAGCGTTGGCCCTGAAGATCTGCGCATCCCCCAGCTCGTCACACGGCTAGACAGCGAAAACATCACCGAGGTGATCCTTGCCGTCGGCGCAACAATCGATGGCCAGACCACGGCCCATTACATCGCTGATCAGCTTCAAGGCAGCGTTAAACTCACCTCTCTCGCCCAAGGCGTCCCGATCGGCGGTGAGCTAGACTACTTGGACGACGGCACAATCACTGCCGCCCTCAACGCGCGCAAAGAGATGTGATTGACAGAGCCAGCTCTGTCACAACGCTTCAAGTTCGCTATGCTCTGCCACAAATGGAAGGGCCGCCCCGAGGCAACAGGGCGGCCCTTCTCACTGATCTGATAAGGCAGTCAGATCAGCCGAGCCGGAGCAGGCGGCTCTCGTGGGCTTTCAGGCAAAGGCGCGCGGTATCGCCATAAGCGCCTTCATGACTGCGTAGCTCAGGGAAAAGCGAGAAGAGTTCTTCACGCGCTTCTTCCTCCACAGCGTTCAAGCCCGTGCCACCAGGGTAGAAGCTCTCGCTTGCTGCCCCTTCGGCATAGATGATCTCGTGTTGGTCAAACATGATATGAACATAGGTCACTGTTCCACCATGCACCTCGGTCACGGTAGACCCGTTCACGAGATGTTTGGCGCTCGCCAGCACTTCACTCTCGCCAAAGAGCAGCGAAGCTTCGACCCCCTGCATCAGCATCCTGTGCTGCGGCGAAACATAAAGCGCGCGCTCGTTTCCGATCACATGCGGATCAAAGCGGATCGGAGCCAAAGCACCCCGCGCAGGCACAGTCCGCTTGCCCACCCAACGAATGGGCTGCAAACCGTGATCACGCGTCACAACCAGATCGCCGATCTCCAGATCTTCGATCTCCCGCGTACCTCGCGGTGTGGCAATTCTTGTGCCTTCGGTGAAGCAAATAATGACGTTTTCGATCTCGTCAAAGTTAACAACCGTGCCGTCACCAAGAGTTGCAAAGCCCGACATTCCACCGCCAACGCCTGGGTCGGTGTTGGTATAGGTGATGTCGCCAAAGCCGATCAGCCCGTTAAAGTCGAGCGTATCCCCAAGCGTCTCGCCGCCTTCGCCGCCAGTGATGCTGATCGAGCCGACGCCTGTCTCGAAGCCCGGTGAAACTTCAAAGTAGTCATCACCGTCGCCACCCGTGGCCGTATCGTTCTCGTTCACGGTGATCACATCGTTCCCAGCATCACCAGATATAACGTCGGCACCGCCACCGCCACTGATGGTATCGTCGCCGTCACCACCAATGAGCGTGTCACCCGGGCCATCGCTAAAGCCACCGCCATCAATGGAGTCGTTGCCAGCGCCGCCATCAACGTAATCTCCGCCAATAGACGCCCCGACGACATCATCCCCGTCACCGGCATAAACAGTGTCTTGGCCGCTCTGCGAGTTGATGGTGTCGTTGCCTGCGCCACCGATGATATAGTCGTCGCCGAGACCCGTTTGGAGCAAGTCGTCTCCTGTGCCACCATCAACAGTATCATCACCCGCGCCTGAGTAGACCGTGTCATTCCCCGCGCCCGCATCCACGGAGTCGTCGTTGTTTCCAGCCGCGTTGTCCAACCCGTCGATCATGTCGCCGTCAGGATCACCCGTATAGCTGGCACCGATGACATCGCTGCCTGCCGTGCCACTGACAATCTCGTCTGTGCCTGGAATACCAAGCGCCACAAGCGCGCTATAGCTGTCGATGCCTGCAGGGTCGACGCCAACCAGCGTAATGCTCTCGCCATTGGGGAAGCTCAGGATCGCGTCGCCCGTGCCGTCACCGTTGGTGTCGGTGATTGTGACGTCGAACACATTCACAGGGTTGCCGCCCGCGTCTGTCAGCCCGCTTACGTCAATCTGGTCCTGCGGTGTAAAGGCGCCGCCGCCAAGCGGCGTTGGAGCTTGAAAGCCCGTGATCGTATCGTCGCCGTCACCGTCTTCCAGCACAACAGTGTCCACGTCTCCATCGCCTGCACCGACATCAAAGCTGTCATTGCCTGCGCCGCCGTCGACCGTATCCGCACCAGCGCCTGTCGAGACGTTTTCATCCCCGCTCGAACCGATAACGCTGTCGTTCCCGATGCCGAGCTCGACGTTCTCGACCTCGCTGAAAGTCGAAACATCCGCACCGCCACTTGAGGACAGCGTGCCGCTTTCGGCGTCCGCGCCCGTTCCGTTCGCGGTGAAATCGAGCACCGCATCAACAGTCAAACCATTGGCGCGCAGGGTGTCGTCATCAAGCCCGGTTTCGCCACCAATAACGGTGTCGTTCCCCGTGCCTGTTTCGTGCCAGATAATGTCATCATCCGCGCCGCCAGACAGCGTATCGTTGCCCGCCATACCATTGAGAATGTCCGAGCCATCAGAGCCAAGAACACTGTCATCGCCGAGGCCGCCGAAGATCAAGTCGTCGCCTTCCCCACCGTCAATCGTATCATCGCCGGTCCAACCATCGATCCAGTCATTGCCCAGATCGCCGCTGATGCTGTCAGCGCCTTCACCACCACTCACCGTATCGTTGCCGATGCCGCCTTCAAGCGTATCATCGCCGCTACCGCCCATGAGCGAGTCATCCCCGGCTTCGCCGTAGACACTATCGTTGCCCAAGCCGCCCTGTACGGTGTCATTGCCCGCACCAGCATAAACCGTGTCATCGCCAGCGTTCGCAACGATCAAGTCGGCATCCGTGCCGCTGGCGTTGTCATTGTCATCAACGAGATCGCCCTGAAGGTCGCCGGTATAGCTGCCGTCAATCAGATCGCCGCCTGCCGTGCCGCTCACGATGTAGTCAGGCGCAGGAATGCCAAGCGATTGTAGCTGGGTCGTGCTGCTCACCTCTGATGGGCTCACGCCAACCAGCGTAATGCTCTCGCCATTGGGGAAGCTCAGAATAGCGTCGCCCGTACCGTCGCCGTTGGTGTCGGTGACTGTCACATCATCGGTATTCACAAGCGCGCCGCTGGCGTCTGTCAGGCCCGACACATCAAGCTGGTCATTGCCCGAGTAGAAACCGCCACCCAAATCCGTTGGCGCGGCGAAGCCTTCCACCGTGTCGCTGCCCGAGCCGTCAGCCAATACAACCGTGTCGGCTCCCGCGCCAAGAACGATGTTCTCGATTTGGGTAAAGCCCGCTGTGGAAGTGCCGTCGCTGACAGTGCCAGCTTCCGGGTCGCTTGAAGTGAGATCAATCGTCAGGTTGTCGGTCACAGCGCTCAAGTCGAGCGTGTCACCGTCAGTCTCGCCGCTTTCAGCGCCCTGGATCGTGTCGGAGCCGAAGTTGTTTTCAAGAACAAAGGTGTCGTCGCCGCCGCCGCCGTACTGGCTGTCGTCGCCCGTCCCGCCTTCAAGAAGGTCGTCGCCGTCACCTGCGCTGAGGCTGTCGTTGCCCGCGCCGCCCACGAGCGTGTCATTGTCGAGGCCATTGCCGCCGAGCAAAGTATCGTTGCCGTCGCCCCCAATGATGCTGTCAACACCATCAGCGCCGTCGATGTAGTCGTCCCCTGCGCCGCCAGACATCGTGTCGTCGCCAAGCCAGCCTTCCATGCTGTCATTGCCAGCATCGCCAAACATGACATCGTTGCCTTCAGCGCCGAAGACAGAGTCGTTGCCGGTTCCGCCGTAGACTGTGTCATCACCAGCGTCGCCTGTGACCCAGTCATCGCCAGCGCCACCCGCCACGGTGTCGCTACCGATGCCGCCCGAGAGGCTGTCGTCGCCCAGATCGCCTTCGATGCTGTCGTTTCCGAAGCCGCCAAAAACCGTGTCGTTGCCGTCGCCGCCGTTGAGCACGTCTTCGCCATCTTCGCCATAGACAATATCATTGCCCGCACCGCCCGCGACAGTGTCGTTGCCGATGCCTGCGCCGATCGTGTCATTGCCTTGGTTGGCAGTGACAATGTCATCGCCAGCGCCGGCTTGGATGTTGTCGCTGTTGGAGCCGTCGGGCATGTCGCCATTGTCAACAAGGTCGCCTTCAGGGTCGCCCTGATAGCTGCCGTTGATGGTATCGTCCCCGCCTGTGCCCTCGACGATGTAGTTGAGCGCAGGAATACCAATTGCCGCCAGCTCATCGTGGCTGTCCACCTGGTCGGGGCTCACGCCAACCAGCGTAATGCTTTCGCCATTGGGGAAGCTCAGGATCGCGTCGCCCGTGCCGTCGCCGTTGGTGTCGGTCACAGTCACATCCGCCACATTCACGGGTTGTCCGTCGAGATCGACCATGTCGGTCACATCGATCTGGTCCTGGCCAGTATAAGTCCCGTCACCGTTGTCAATCGGCGCGGCAAAACCCGTGACAGTGTCGCTTCCGGAGAAGGCACCAAGCACGATCGTGTCATCCCCTGCACCCAGAACGATGTTCTCGATGTCGACAAATGTCGCCGTGTAAGCGCCCGAAGTCACGCTGCCGTTCTCGGGGTTCGAGCTGGTCAGATCAACGGTCGTGTCCGTTGTCACAGCGCTCATGTCGAGCGTGTCATAGTCGGTCACGCCGCCGTCGCCGCCATCAATCGTGTCCTGCCCAAAGGCGTCTTCCAAAACGATCACATCCTGATCATCACCGCCTTCGATGCTGTCAGCACCCGCGCCGCCTTCCAGCGTGTCATCGCCAGTCCAGCCAATGAGAGAGTCATCTCCATCATCCCCCGTGAGGCTGTCGTCACCAAACCAGCCTTGCAGCGTGTCATTTCCACCGCCTCCGACAATGTTGTCGTCGCCATCTCCAGCGTCGACACTGTCGTTGCCAGCGCCCGCATCAATGGTATCGTTCCCTGCAAAGCTCAGCACCGTGTCGTCGCCCGCACCTGCAACCACGCTGTCAGCATTCGTCCCAGACGCATTGTCGAGCCCGTCGATAATATCGCCCTCGGGGTCACCAATATAGGAGCCGTCAATCAACTCGCCTGCACCAGTTCCTTCAACAATATAGTCAGGCTGCGGAATACCCATCGCTTCCAGAATGTCAGGGTCGTTGATGCTCGCTGCTGTCACGCCGACAAGCGTAAGGCTCTCCCCGCTCGGGAAGGTCAACACAGCGTCGCCGTTCACATCAGTGGTGATCACAACATCATCGGTGTTTACAGGCGCGCCATTGATGTCAAGCAAGGTGCTCACGTCCAGAAGGTCCACGCCCGTATAGACACCGCCGCTCTCGGTCGGAATGGTGAAGCCTTCTACACGGTCCGCACCGCCGCCTGTCCCCAGCACAAGCGTATCCGCCCCGCCGCCGAGAACGATATTCTCGATCTCGACAAAGCTCACAGTGTCCGTGCCGTCGGTAAAGCTGCCTGCTTCCGGGTTGGCCGAAGTAAGGTCAATCGTGAGGTCAGAGGTGACGGCGCTCAGATCAATGGTGTCACCATCAGTCTCGTTGGCCTCTTCGCCCTCTACGGTGTCGTCACCGAAGTTATCGGCAAAGACGATTGTATCGTCGCCATACCCACCCCACAGGTAGTCATCACCCTCATTGCCTTCGATACTGTCGTTGCCAAAGCTGCCACGGATCCAGTCATTGCCCGTACCACCAAGAATGGTGTCGTCACCTTCGTTGCCTTCAAGACTGTCATCGCCATCGCCGCCAGAGACGTAGTCATTCCCTGTCTCGCCAAAAATGCTATCGTTGCCCGCACCACCAAGGATGGTATCGTCGCCCTCATTGCCATAAATGCTATCGTTGCCCGAGTTGGCCAAAATGGAGTCATTTCCCATCCCGCCGCGAACAGTATCTTCCCCTGCTCCAGCAACAATCACATCGTCGCCAAGATCGCCAAGAACACTATCGTCGCCGCCAGCACCCTGAATAAGCTCATACATCTCTACATTATCGATAGAAGCGCCCTGAGCATTCAACTCGCCAGACCCGACAAAAGTGAGCGTATTCGAACCATCACCCGAGCCCCCAGTCAGATAAAACTCGTAGCTCGTCCAGCTGCCATCACTGGGATCGATGGAAGCGATCACTTCACCGTTCCAGATCACCTCAATCTGGTTGTCGAGAGCGGTTCCATCGTTTGCGCCAACAAGGTCTCCCGCATCAAAGCGCAAGGCGTATACTTCACCATCGCTGACACCAGCCACGGCCTGACTTACAACAAGATTTTGGCCGACCAAGCCTTCCATATCGAGCCAGTTGCTACCCTCAGTCGCCAGAAGGCCTCCGCGCCCGCTGTTTACAAATTCGATTGAGCTACCGTTGGCATCTGTCCAGCCGGGAGCACTTCCACCCAGGCCAACAAAGCCCCAAGTCCTTGCGTCCATCCCAGTCGTGTCTTCAAACGAGCCATTCACAATAAGGTTTGCACCTGTCACTGTGAGGTCGTCTGCAAGGATCGTATCGTTGCCCGTGCCGCCATCGATAATGTCGCTGCCCGCGCCGCCGTCAATGTCGTCACTGCCGTCGCCACCGTAGATCAGATCGGTACCATCGCCACCGCTGATGTAATCGTCGCCTTCGTCACCATGCAGCACATCGCTACCAGTGCCGCCATAAATCGTGTCAGCACCCGTGCCGCCATAAACCGTGTCATTGCCGGCATCGCCGTGAATTACATCGTTGCCGATTTCCCCGTAAACAACATCATCACCATCGCCACCGAAGATTAAATCTTCAGCGCCAGCCTCAGCCGTTTCATAAAGGCTCATATTGTCGATGATGACCGAGGGGTATGTTCCGGACCCGACCCCGCTCGGACGGATCACGATCGTCGAAACATCGCTCGTCGGTGTGAACTCGATCGAGTAGGGCTCGTAGGCTGTGCCCTGCACAATTGTGGAACCCAAAACAGTACCTGTCGCTGGGTCGACGATCTCAAAGCTGACAGGAATGTCTGTGGGCGTGAACCATGTTCCTGAAATCTGGTCGGCCGAGATCGCATCGAGTGTCAGCGTGTATGACGTGCCGCTCTCAAGCGGTGCCGCCAGTGTTTGCTGCATCGACTCATTGGTCCCGTTGGTCGTCCCCCACATGGTCACGTAACCCGTGCCATCGCTTGCCGCGTTGGCAGGGTTCCAGCTTTCCGCTGCAGTGCCGTCATCAGCCGAGTCTGGTGAGCCTGTTGTGTTGCTCCAACCCACGAGCCCGTTTACACCGTTGGCGCCGTGTGTGCCGTCTTCAAACGAGCCGTTTGTCAGCAGCTCTACAGGCGCAACGCCACCGTTGTCACCTTCAATCGTATCGTTGCCAATCCCGCCGGCCAGCGTATCACTTCCGCCGCCACCAGAGAGGAAATCATCGCCAAACTCGCCGAAAATCAGGTCGCTTCCTGCGCCGCCCTCAACAGAGTCGTCATCCGCACCTGCGTAAACAGTGTCGCTGCCCTGACCGCCAATCAGCGTGTCATTGCCAGTATCGCCAATGATCTCGTCGTTGCCTGCGCCGCCGTCAATGCTGTCGGCCCCGCCGGCCGCAAGCAAATCGTCACCATCAAGGTTATCGTTGCCTGCGCCGCCAATAATCGTATCGGAGCCATCCGAGCCATAGACAGTATCATTGCCATCGCCTGCATCAACCGTGTCGTCTCCGAGGCCGGAAAAAACAACGTCATCGCCCGCGCCCGCCTGAACCGAATCGTCATTCGAGCCGTCAGAATGGTCGTTGTTGTCGATCAGTTCGTTTTCAGGATCGCCAAGGTATGTGCTGTCAATCGTGTCCGCACCGCCGGTGCCTTCCACAATCCAGTTCTGCGGTGTCAGCGTTGTTTCGATCGTCGCCAATCCTGTCGTCGTGTTGCCCCCCGTGTCGACTGTGGAATAGGTGAACGAATTGATGCCGATGTCACCATCCGTCAAAACAGTGACAGTCATGTCGGCATTCAGCGTGATCTGCTCACCAGACGGCAAGGTCACAATGTCACTGACATTCACCGCAACGTTGTTGATGTGGGTGATCGTGAGGGCATTGCCGTCGATGTTGATATCGTTTGCCAGAATGTCATGAACTTGTGACGAGCTGGGCAACTGCTCCAGACGGTCGCTCTCGGCAATAGAGATGGTCTGGATCGAGTTGCCCATAATCAGCAAGTTCGAGTCATAGGACGAATCGCCGCCATCGCCAATCCCGATGCGAATGGTGTTGCTGCCGCCCGCATTCACAGGTGCGGTGAGCGAAAGCACAACCGTGCCGCCGTCCATTTCGGTGTTATAAGTGTCAGTCGCGGCAGGGTTATCGAGATAAAGGTTCGAGTTCACGGTGTTGTTGATCGTGTCAATCGTGACGTTTTGGGTGCTGCCGTCGGCCAGCGTCAGCGGGATGTATGTGCCGTTGACCCACACCCCCATCGCATCGTTCACGCCCCCATTGACGTATTCGAGGTATTCTTCCGAGGTGAAGACAAATTGCATGGTGAGCAAGTCACCCGTGGCCACAAAGGTCGCATCAAAAAATGCGCCATCCTGTGTCGACTGTCCCGATACTGCGTTGAGCTCCGTGTCCCCATCCACTTCACCAACACCAGTATGATTGGTTGTTGTCCCGGCGTTGGTGTTGGTGTCGGCTGTGCCCGAACTGTTGGTAAAGTCGGTTGCATTGCCTGTCGACAGGATCACCCCTGTGTCAGACTGCGTCAGGCTGCCAAGCGTCGAAAGCCCGCCCGTATATGTCCCAGAAGCCGCGCCGGCCCCCGTAAAGGACGCCGAGGTAATACTGATACCATTACCAAACATGGCATTCGCCATATCCATCGCCGTGGCGGACGTGTCGACATTCAACTCAGTAGCAATAGGCATCGCTTCACCTCAAACATATAAAAGCGCTGTTTTCGCGCATGGTTGAGAGCCGTTATGAGGGCCGAAGACGTCATGACTGCGGGCAAATTTGTACAATTTTGTGATGATGACGAATGGAGGGGCAAGCGTTAGACGCTCCTCTCCAGCGTGGCTTACAACATGGAAACACGTGGCGAAAACCGCAGCAAATACGGGACTATGGCCGCATTTACCGCATCGAGCACACTGTTCACCGCCCAGAGGCTACGCCTGTCGATTAAGGCCAGATAGTGTCAACAAAGGCTGGCAGTCTCCCGACCCAAAAGAAAACGCCCGCAGCATAGCTACGGGCGCATCTCAGGTATTTAGGCAGCCTTGGCGGCGTTATTCGTCGTCGTCGCCATCATCGTCTGGAAGGTTGAAGAAGCTGTCCGCATCACGCGAGCTGTCGTGCTTGTCTTCTTCCTCGTCGTCATGTCCGCCAAGCGTAAATGTCTCAAGACCTTCAATCGCTGTGGGCATTCTCGGCTCAGAATCCATACCAAGGCTCTGCTCGGTGCTGACGAGCTTGCGGCGCTCATCGTCGTTCATGACTTCGCCGCTTGCCGCTTTCTTCGCCGCTGCTTTCTGCACAGCCGCATCGAGCTCGGACTGCTTGCACAGACCAAGAGCAACAGGGTCAATCGGGTCAATATTGGCGATATTCCAGTGCGTGCGCTCGCGGATCGCCTGAATAGTTGGCTTGGTTGTGCCCACAAGCTTGGAAACCTGACCGTCTGTCAGCTCTGGGTGGAACTTTACCAACCAGAGAATAGAAGCCGGACGGTCCTGACGCTTGGAGAGCGGCGTGTAGCGCGGCCCACGGCGCTTTTCCTCGCCCACGGCCGAGGCGTTGAACTTGAGCTTGAGCTTGTGCGTAACACTCTCTTGCGCTTTATCGATCTCTTCCTGCGTAAGCTGGTTGTTGGTGATCGGGTCAAAACCCTTAACGCCTGTGGCCACATCACCGTCGGCAATGCCCTGCACTTCGAGCTCGTGCATGCCAACAAAGTCAGCAATCTGCTTGAAGCTGATTGTTGTATTGTCGACCAGCCAAACGGCCGTGGCTTTCGCCATAATTGGTTTGTCAGACATATTCGCCTCCATCAAAAAAACACGCGTCCCATACAACTTTCCCGTGCCCTTGAAGGGGCGAGCCTTTGGAAGGGCTCAGGTTGCCGTTGTCGGGGAACTTGA
>Ga0255771_1005783_pt1 | contig 10647 bp, 9 predicted proteins | sample 011ome_19_FD_179969 | JGI IMG/M metagenome (GOLD analysis project Ga0255771, IMG submission 179969) | Coastal salt marsh microbial communities from the Groves Creek Marsh, Skidaway Island, Georgia - 011510BT metaG (version 2) | ecosystem: Environmental > Aquatic > Marine > Intertidal zone > Salt...
CGCTTTGCCTGCTCTATGCCAACCTTGTTGAGCGGCTCATCGCTGCGGCCTGAATAAACATGATTCAGGTTTGAGTTAATTTGACCGTGACGTAAAAAATACCAATTCATTTAACAGTCCGTTGTTATGTAGCGTTACTCAGTATTACTTAGTGCTATCCGGCGGTATCAAGAGCATTGCTTAACAAGCGCTTGACCCTTTTAAATTAGGCTGATTTGTCGACCATATCCACTGACGGATTCGCTGCGCTTGTCATTTGTTTATTTTTGTCGGCGTAACCTTTTGGATATCGGTGATGCCAGTTATAGGCGGTTTGAATAATTGTCTCCAAGTCATGTCTAGGCTGCCAATTAAGCTCCTCCCTGAGCTTGCTCGAGGAGGCAACAAGCGTTGCGGGGTCACCGAGTCTACGAGGTGCGAATTGCCAATTTATGCTGTTCGCACAGCTTTTTTCGCATTGCCTGATAATCTCCAGAACGGAGACACCTGTATTGGAGCCGATATTATAAAAATTCCCGATATGCGGCTTTTGCTGCTCCATTGCCGCAATATGAGCGCGAGCAATATCTTCCACATGCACATAATCCCTTACACAGCTGCCATCAACTGTTGGCCAATCATCACCATAAACTAATAGCTTTTCCCTGCGCCCCACAGCGGTATGAAAAGCCAACGGTATCAGATGCGACTCCACCCTTCGATCTTCGCCATACTGACCATCCAGGTCCGCACCGGAGGCATTAAAATAGCGCATAGCCGAGAAACCCAGCCCATAAGCAATCTGATAATCCTTAAGCATGGTTTCACAGGCCAATTTTGTCGTCCCATAGGGCGTTTCAGGTGCTTGCAGGTCGCTCTCTTCCAGCGGCATCTTGTCACTAAAAGCATAGGTTGCAGCAGTGCTTGAGAAGACAATATTGTTGATTCCACACTCGATCATGGCATCGAGTAAATTCTTGGTACCAATCACATTAACCTGCCAATATTGGGACGGCATGGCAATCGAATCCGGCACCGATGCAACGGCGGCAAAATGCATTACCGCATCTATTTTGTAATTGTGGAGAGTGTCAAAAAGATGCTGAGTATCCAAAATATCACCGACTATCAAACGGTGATCTGAGTCGGGTACAGCTTCTCTGTTTCCCTCACTGAGATTATCAAAGGCATAGGCGTCATAACCCATTTTCAGCAGATAGCGCAGACAAGCGCTGCCAACATAACCCGCACCTCCGGTGCATAAAACGCGTTTCGTCACTTTCTTACATCCTTATAGTTAACTCTATATTTCACTAGTTACTGATGGCTAACAAAAACCACCCGGCTTCCCTGTGGATCAAATGTCACTGGCAAAGTTTTAGGATTTCCAAGCGCCGCAACAATATTTTTATGCCTCTCGGGTGGCGCAATAAAATAGAGAAATCCGCCACCCCCAGCACCTAGTAATTTGCCACCCAATGCTCCCGCCTTTTTGGCGGCTTGATACCAGTCATCTATTTGACTGTTGGTAATACCAAACCCCAGCGAACGTTTTAACCGCCATCCCTCGTCGAGCATGCGGCCAAAGTCCTGCATATCTGCACTACTACAGAGAATATTTTTCATTTCTCCAGCCATATCCCGCATCGTTTTCAAGACCGAGAATTTATCCGCAGTGCCCTCAGTTTGTTTCGTGAGAATGTCACTGGCACTCCGCTGTTGATCTGTGTAGACCATCAATGAATGGGATTCGATATGTTTGAGAGTGTCTCGACCACAGGGAACTGGATCGACTCTTACAGTGCCATCGGGGTTAAAACGAATGTAATTGATTCCCCCAAAAGCGGCGGCAAACTGGTCCTGCTTACCGATTGGATTACCGAGAACATCAATCTCAATATTACAGGCCATTTCGGCGAGCAGCTGATTGCTGGACAACTTTCCCTGAAGGGCTCGAAACGCATTAACCAATCCAACCGTGAGGGTGCTGCTCGACCCTAATCCTGTGCCGGCGGGCACATCAGCAATCGTGGTTACCTCCAGCGGTTGAGTAATGCCAGTCGCCAACATCGCTTCTCGAACAAGCTGATGTGAAATCTCTGTGACGCTGCTCGAGAACTCGGTTTTCGAGTAGCTAACCCGAAAATTATCTTCAAAGCGCCGATGCACCGTGACATAAATATGATGGTTGAGAGCCACACTCAAAACCGCCCCATAATCCTGCTGGTAAAAGGCCTCGAGATCGGTGCCGCCACCGGCAAAACTCAATCGAAATGGCGTTTGGGTAATAATCATTGGGTTCCACCCGTGTCTGAGTCGGCACAGAGCTGTAACTGACTTTTGAAACGCGCTGCCAGAGGATCTAGACAGGTGCGCAAGTTAAACTTCTGCTCAATAACCTGACGTCCAGACCGAGACAAACGATCAAGAGTGGCTTGGTCATCCATCAATACGGCAATCGCCTCGGCCAGGGCCCGAGGATTATTCTCGGCGATAAGAAGTCCGTCTTTGTTATGCTCGATCAAATCGGGAATTCCCGCCACAGCAGTCGATATGCTGGGCAGACCCACCGCCATTGCCTCCATTAACGAACGTGGAATGCCATCCACATCATTATCAGCAGACCAGCAACAGGGCTGGACAAAAAGACTCCCAGCTCGCAACCACTCATTAATCTTTTCTTGCTGCAGAGCCTGTCCCGTAACAGTGACAAAATTAGTCAGATCTAAAGATAAGGTTAATTGCTGCAGCGCCTCATAGTCAGGCCCACTGCCAGCAATTTCACAATGGAAGTTCACACCCTGATCTCGCAAGAGCGCACAGGCTTTTATCAGTGTGGGAAAACCCTTTTTCTCAACCAGACGACCGAAAGAACGAATTTTAAACAGCGCTTGAGGTGCCGGTGGAGAATAATGGTATTCATCCAAATCAATGCCACAGTAAACAATATGTATCTTGTCGGCAGTTGCGCCCTCAGCAATATAAAAATCCTTATGGAATTGAGAAATGGCGACAATAAATGTGGCGTGCTTAATTTTATCTTTTAATGCACAACGGTCTCGGAAAAGATCGACTGCATGACCGGTAAAGCTGAAGGGAATGCGCAGTAACCAAGAAGCGTAAAAACCGATTGTGCCGCCTGACTGGATCCACTGCGAATGGATCAATTTATAACCTTTCGAGCGGATCAGTCTGGCCCAATGGCAGGCAACAAAAAAATGCGCCAATCCAGCAATGCGCGCACGCATAGTCTCACGGGATGAGCTGATCGCATTCCATAGTGCGGAGAAAAATCGTGCCCGAAAAATAAATGGAGCCGCCAATATAGAAACGAGAAACGACAATATCGGCAACGGATAAAGATATGCAGTATTTTTACTGATTTCAGCAGCCCAATCTGAACTGAAAAACAACTGGTGCGGCCGGCGCATGGAGTAGAGATCGATGCCGATGCCTTTACCACTAAGGACCTTGAGCTCGGCCGCCACCCAAGCATTACCAATTCCATTGGTCGTGATATAGCAAATAGAATTTCCGTTTTCTGGTGTCATCCTGACTTTCCTTAGGTACTGCTCAATAACTAACTTGTTCGATACTCAATTATTTTCGCCGTAACGCCACGCATCTTATTAAAATAGTATTTACACACTCCCTGAGCCTCCGGCAATTTTCCCAGCGCAATAAATAACCCGTACAGCAACGCCTGCGCCCCAGCATTACCCAGCGCGAATCGTGATCGAAAACCCTTCTCAATAATTCGAATATAAAGCGACGCAACAAACAGCACTGCCGTCAAAATAAACAGCTGGGGAAGCAGAGAAAATGTCTGTGTGACCGACAGAATCAATAACAACAACAGTAAAACTGGACAAAACAGGCCATAAACTAATGAACTCACTACCTGACGTCGCTTGTATCCTTCAGGATGATATCGATGCAGATCAAAACCCTGAGCATAGGCATGACCACAACGCACCGCACGATACCACCACTGGATAAAGCGGTGCATATCGGCGTCATGCAAGGTCATTGGAATATTGAGCCGGTTGATCACAAACCCGCTGTCTCTCAGCCGCAAACAGAGCTCTCCCTCCTCTCCGGCAATCATTGATGAATTGAAACCCTGTTCAGCTATAAGCGGGCCCACCCGATACATAGCGTCACCACCACAGGCGTCTACCTCACCTTCACTGCCCTGCCACTCCATCGCAATCAGCCGATTGTAGATCGTTGCCTGGGGATAACGTTCACTGCGGTTGCCACAGACACCCGCGTAATCAGGGTGTTGTTCAAGAAACTGTAATCCCCGCTCTATCCACTCTGCCGCCACCTCACAATCCCCATCAACAAACTGCACAAACTCACAATCAGGATAGTGCTCAAGCAGATAATCAAGGCCTGCATTACGACCCCTGGCCATGGTAAACGGGCGTGTCATATCCAGCGCCACAACTTCGACATTCACTGACTTAGCGTGCTCCACACTGCCATCTGTTGAACCAGAATCTACATAGACAATCGGCCCGCGATGCTGTGCCAACACTGATGCCAGACAACGCTTTAAGCGCTCACCCTCATTGCGGCCTATCACCACCACACCGGCTTTCGTTTCCTTAGTGACCGTTTGCTCAGTCACAGTCTTCTCCTGCCATCAGACGCTGGTCGGCATACGTCATAATGTATTGAGTTGTGACGTGCATTAGGCTCTGGTGGGCATCTTCTGCCATGCCATAATTTTCGACCGGAATCCATACCGTGTGCTTGGCAATTTCGCGCAACTTGCCACCCTTAAAACCGACAAAGGCAATGGTCGGCACGCCGCAACTGTTAGCATATTCACAGGCCTTGACCACATTGGGTGAATTGCCACTTGAGCTCACCAATAGCACTGCATCATTTCTGCCAAGATAATATTTAAGCTGTTCGCTAAAGACACTTTCGTAGTCAATGTCATTGCTCAGCGCAGTGAGCATCGCGGTGTTGGAAGTCAGAGATATCGACTTGAGGGATGGCTGCCCATCCAGGTGTGTGCCTTTGGTAACATCGCAGACAGTATGGTCACCAATCGCCGCACTGCCACCATTGCCTGCCACCCATAGTGTTCCACTCTTGTCGCGAACATCAAGAAACACTTCCAAAACCGGCTCGAGCGCGGTCTTATCAAACGAATTCAAAATCATGCTATAGCGCCGATAGTAGTTCTCAACAAAACTCATAAAATCCATTTTTATCTCCTTGTTGTCACCGCTTTATCGCAGCCCATAATTCACTATTGATGACTTCGACTAGTGGTAACGAACTGACTGATCCCACACTGAAGCTTGCCGCTGATCAAAACGCTGTGTCGCTTTCTTTTTGCCCTGTAAAAGACATCGCCTTTGATAAGAACTAATAAATTTGCGCAAATTTTCGTCGTGATATTTCGGCAAACGGCTCAGCGCACTTTTTAAATAGCCCCAAAACATCGCCAACCCACCGAACACGTAAGGCGGATGGGACATTCTATAAATCGATGTAGAGAGCATGTAGATAATTCCCGTGCCCATAAAATATTGCCCGTAACCATGTCGCATGCGCCCCACATAGACACCTGACTGGCTTGACCCCATCACCCTGAGATGAACAAACCGTAATTCCGGCTGATCCCAGCTGCAGGCAATCCAGCCCAATTGGCGGCATCGGTGACAGTCAATCGCATCCCACATCACCTCGGGTACAAAGCCCCCAATCTGCTGAAAACAGGCAACCCGATAAAACTTGGTCATACCCACCGACATCTCATCGCCACGCTTCTCGCTAACTAACTGGTTGCCACGCCGGTTGTAGGGTTTGCCACTGCAGGTGCCAATCCTTGGGTTGGTATCCATCTTTTGGATCAAGGTTTCAAAGTAGGTGCCCGGCAGCTCCAGATCCAGATCCAGCTTGCAAACATACCCATAGTCATTCAAATCAACTGTTTCGAGCCCAGCATAGAAAGCCTCGATCACACCCGGCCCCACACTGCGGTGACCACGATTTTCACGGGTCACAATCTGAATAAAGTCATGTTTATCAGCGTATTGACGAAGAATATCAGGAGTGGCATCAGTCGAACCGTCATCGACGATAACCCATTTAGCAGGCAGCACCGACTGATTAAGCACGCTATCCAACGTGTTAATCATAAACTCGGCTTCATTTCGGCAAGGCGAAATCAGTAGATAAGAATCGTCCATATATTCTCAATAAATCACTGTGGGAATGTCCTTTCTCTGGCACAAACCGTAACCAGCACACAGGGAAAAGCAACTCTACTTAACACAACCAACAAAGGAAACATCATACAAGCTGTGAGACGGACTTTTACTTTACTTTGCCTACTAGTTCTCATATTGAGTTGCATCTATCAATATAGTCTAGTTTCGTTTCGGTGCCTGACTTTGCGCAGACAAAAATGGTGCCTGATTAAAACTCAAACAGGTCAACTCAAATCCTAACCAATCACTTAGCTGTTTAAAGTCCTGATCAAATATAGCTGTGATTCTGATCAACTGAGCCTCCGATATCGCAGGGCGCTGCTCCATCCTCAAATATCCCTTAACATGGTCTCTCAAGCTCTGAGGAACCAACTTGCGCCGCAGCCATACCAATAGCGGCGAATTCATCATTAAGTTATAGCCGTAAAACTTTCGGATTCGTTTTCCAGAGATATTGTCCTGTGTATTATCCCAATCCCAGCGAAGGCTGGCGGGGTCGGTCACCCCAATAAACCGACCAACGGCTTCAAGCTGCGACTGGTGGGCTGCTTTCAGCTGATGGAAAAATATTGGCATAATCGATGCTTCGCCAAACGCCTCGATAAAGGGCCGAATTTGCATGCCATAACAGCTGTAATTAATCAGCTCGGGGTAGCGATCAATCGCCGTGTTGATATCGCAGGAAATCACCCCTTCCGACCATTGATGAATGTAATGGGAAATCAGCCGCTCGATGGGGTCACGCATCACATAGATCAGTTTGGGATTGGGGATCGCCGACTTGAGCCGCTCTATTGTCCTTGGATAGTCCGGCAATTTGGTGTAATGGGTGCTCGACTCGCCACAAATAGCATCATCCGGCGCCTCACTAAACAGTCCTTGATACCAGTCGAGCCCCCGGGCATAGACAGCATCATCACTAAAAAAGTTGGGCTCCTTGGGCGTCGACATAAAGATGCCATGCTGGCCACTTAACTGCTTGTGTAGCGTGCTGGTGGCACTTTTCATGGCACCAATAATAATAAAGTCAGGTAATCGACCAGAGCGGCTCATCAATAATTGTCCGGGTGAATATAGGGTGTGGTTGGATCTTTAAAGTTAGTCCAGATATCCCGCCATTGCCTCTCGCAAATATTAGGCTGATAGCGCCGGCTAATGAGCTTCCGGGCCATGGCCACCAGCCAACCCAGATGCCAATAGATATTGGCTCTAAGTAACCCAAAGCGCCCAAAGTGCTTGAAGTAGTAACGGGTGCGAGACTCATAAAAGTAACGTGGTAAGCGCTTCTTCTTAGCAGCCTGGCTTTTAACCGGCGAGCTGCCTCCACGTAGATGGACCACTTGAGCTTTTGGGTTGTGGATAATCTGCCAGCCAGCCTCTCGGGCCCGCTTGCAGAAATCCACATCTTCAAAGTACATAAAGAAATCTTCATCCAGAAGACCAATATCCTCAAACACCTGCCTGCGTATTAACACACAGGCAAAACTGGTCCACTCCGGATAAGCGATCTTATCGGAAACCCTTAAGGGTACTTCGTAACGCTTAAGCAGCTTGGTAACCGGCCCCGTGGCGGCCGATCTGATCAACTCATTGACCGGACGATGAAATCTGAAGCAACTCTCTTGAGGGCTGCCATCAGGCCACTCAAGGCGGGGACTGGCCAGCCCCATCTGTGGGTTTTCATTCAAGGTTTTTACCAGTAACTCTATGGCCCCGGGCCGGACAATGGTGTCGCTGTTAAGCAGCAGAATATATTCGCTATCGCATAGATTGATGCCGAGATTGTTGCCGGAGGAGAAGCCGTTATTTTCCCTGGACTGAATCAATGAAACCCTATGCCAGCGTTTCTTTGCTATAGCAGCGTTTAATCTGCCCACCGATTCGTCTCTGGATGCGTTATCCACAATCAGAATTTTAAAATCAGAATTAAATATGTTCTCTAGAGAAGTCAAACTTTCAAAACAGAGGTCAGGCGTTTTGTAATTGACCATGACAATCGAGGTTGAATGCATTTTCGGCGTTTGCATAGTCTTAGCAATCTTTTAAAGCTTCGAGCTAGGTGATCTAACAATATCTTTAGGCAGCCATTTGGGATTTCGACCCTGAAGCAAAGCAGGTGATACCGCAGCCATAATCCGATCAGCCACATTGGGCCAGTCCAGAACTTGGTCCACATATTCCATCGCGGCATCACCCATTCTTTTTGTTTCATTTGGGTTTTCAAGTATCCGGTGCATCGCCTCGGCCAGTTTTTCCGCCGATCGCTCTTTAACAAGAATGCCGGTTTTACCGTCCAGAACAATGTCCGGCATGGCCCACTCGGAAGTTCCTGCAATCGGCAATCCTGAAGCGGCAGCTTCGACGTAGACTAAGCCCCAAGTTTCGCAAACTGAAGGGGTACAGAACAGAGAGGCATTCCTGTAGAGTTTTTTAAGCTTTCTCTTTTCGAGATATTTATGCTTTCGTAAAAATCCTTCAAATATTATTCCACTGCCAAAAACCGGTTGTTTCGTAGGGCCCACGATTGTGAGGGTGGCATGAGGAATTTTTTCTTTAAGCAGAAGGAATGCACTATAGGCCAAAGGACCACCCTTACGCTCCCAATCACGACCAATAAACAAAATATTGGCTCGACTATAGCGCTTAATATCGGAATTTTTTTTCTTTTTAAAATTCAGGGATGCTCCGGCACCAATGGGAAATATTTTTTCACGAGGATAGCCAAAGTCGGTAGCTATAGAGTCTGCTCCATAGCTTGAATGGGTAAAAATACCCTCAGACTGGTGGATTGTTTGATACTGTTTTTGGAATTTTTCTTTCAGGCTTTTATCATCGATGTTGTCATGCCCATAGGCTTGGTAATTGACAGCATCGAGCAGTGAAATTCCTATCCAGCGAAATCGTCGCAAATCGATTGAAGGCTCATATTCAGGGTTTACATAGGTATAAATCACTGCTGTAGATTCTGGTGCTTTTTCCAGTATATCGACTAACCCACTACTGGATTCAGATTCCCAAGATTTGTAATCTCCTCTAATGAACCTCTCCTTTAGCTGATTAAATAACTCTCCCCACCTATAAAAAAAGGACGGCTTTTTAAAGTTTCGTTTGGATGGGCAGCGGTGTGATATGGCTCCGTACAGAACCCCTTTCTGAAGAAGCGCATCACAGACACCTCTACTCACACCAGACATAGTCCATGTAGACCAAGGGGGGCCATTCATGACCATGAGAATTTTGGGGTTTGAATCCTGCTTAGGTGGCATTCCTTTAGCCCTTTTTAATAATTATAGGAGCGCCGCAAAGGGACACTCCCAAATCATAATAGACTAAAATCTACGCATTATTGAATATTACTCAGAGTTACTGTCAGCTAATTAGTCACAGGTAGTATTGCCGTAACCCTCCCGAATGTAAGCATTTATTCTCTTAGCTGAGAAATTTTCACTCCAGGTTCTGGTGGGCTGTTCCATTGCTGAGCGCACAAAGGAATCAATAGAGGAACCAAAACCAATAGAATCCAGATAGGTCTCAAATGTTCGCTCCGGCTCCACAAAATCCTGTCTATCATTCTGAGAATTAAGGTCGCTAGATAAACCCTTCCATTCATCAAAGGAGTAGTTGACTTCATTTACCCGAAACCATTGATCATCATCTGCATCACTGTAGTAGGTATTGCTTTCAAATGTAGTTGATGCAAGGTTTTCTGTTATGACCAGCCGCATCTCGCTCCCAGCCAACTGTATGCGGTTTTCCCGAATAATAATATTGGTCTTGGGTTCATCATTAATCCTGAGGGCGCCATTGTTGTTGCTTGAATTGGACATGTACAAATCATGAAGGATATTCCTAGATATGGTTATATCCCTACTGTGTCCGCTTACCTTTATACCATTTATATTCTGGACGAGGGTATTGTCATTTTTTAACAGGTAATTACCGCAGATGTTGCCGCCGTCCCAGTCAATAGCATCAATATGCCAAGCGAGATTTCTGTTTGTTGGTCGATCCCTCCCAATAGCCAGCATTACATTATCTATGATGCGAATATTCGACCAGCGGTGCCCCGTATCATAGTCATCATTACCACCTGCACTAATACCTATTTCACCACCCACATAGAGGTTATTTTCCATTAACAGATTACTTGACCCTATTTCATCTATACCCTTAACTGTCGGATTTGCCGTCCATTTGTTGTGTATGCTCGACGGACGCAGAAAGATATTATTCTTAAATACGGTGTCCACAGCACGCCTGAAATAGGTGTTGTGATTATACATCGTCCCCTGCCCCTCAGTTTCTTCCTCGCCATCCTTTAACCTCTGTTGGATCAGCCAACCATTGTGATCAAATATATTTTCTTCAAGCATAGCCGACGCGGAAGTTGCTCCCACCCCCTGCGCATGGCCACTCTCTCTGTAAGAATTTG
>Ga0255771_1005787_pt1 | contig 10640 bp, 8 predicted proteins | sample 011ome_19_FD_179969 | JGI IMG/M metagenome (GOLD analysis project Ga0255771, IMG submission 179969) | Coastal salt marsh microbial communities from the Groves Creek Marsh, Skidaway Island, Georgia - 011510BT metaG (version 2) | ecosystem: Environmental > Aquatic > Marine > Intertidal zone > Salt...
TATTGATGCGCCCCCAGTTAAGGACGCAGTCAATTTAGTTATTCCTAAAGCGAGTGCAAAAATTAGTCTTAGACTTCCCCCAACTGAAGACCCAGAGCACGCTATGAAAATGCTTGAAGAGCATGTAGTAAAAAATATTCCATGGAATGCTTCTGTTAAATTTATTCCAAACTCCAAAGGCTCTGGTGTAGTAGCGGACCCTAATAAACCATTTACAAAGGAATTAGTTAATAGCTTTAATTCAATTTGGGAAAACGAGACTGCTTATATTGGCGTTGGCGGATCAATACCTTTTGCTAATGATTTTGTTAGGGAGTTTCCTAATGCGGAACTTGTATTAGTAGGTGCTGCTGATGAAGAACTAGGAAATGCTCATGCACCAAATGAAAGTGTCCAAATTGATCATATTGAAATGCTTATAGAGAGTCTTGTGAAAGCTTTAAAAAATATTTCCTAATCTATATGGAAATAGGAATAGATTCGTTCGCAAAGAAAACTCAAACTAATGAGGGTGGTACTGTTCAAGACGATGCTCTTGCCATGTCTGAGCTAATTGAGAGAATAGTCCATGCAGACAAAGTGGGTTTAGATGTTTTTGGTCTCGGAGAACACCACAGAGAAGAGTTTTTAGATTCAGCAGCACACAATATACTTTCTGCTGCAGCTGCAAAGACAGAAAATATAAGGCTAACAAGTGCAGTAGCTGTAATTAGTGCAATGGATCCAGTTAGATTGTTTCAAAATTATGCAACATTAGATTTAATTTCAAACGGAAGAGCAGAGATAGTCGCAGGAAGAGGTTCATTCACAGAAGCATTTCCTCTTTTTGGCTTAGATTTTAATGATTATGATGATCTCTATGCTGAAAAGCTTGACCTTTTATTAAGAATAAGAGATGAAAACAAAGTTACTTGGTCTGGAAAATTTAGACCTCCTCTAGAAGATCAGACTGTGTATCCAAGACCTTTGCAAGATAAAATGCCTGTATGGGTTGGAGTTGGTGGAACACCAGCTTCTTTTGTAAGAGCAGGAGCACTCGGACTTCCTTTAATGGTTGCAGTAATAGGTGGAGAAACTCACAGATTTAGACCTTTAATTGATCTATATTATGAAGCTGCAAAAAAAGCAGGTCATGATAAATCTTCTCTAAAAGTAGGTCTTCATTCACTCGGGTTTGTAGCAAACTCAAAAGAGGAAGCTATTGAAAAATATTATCCAGGGTATAGAATTTGGTTTAACCAAATTGGAAAAGAGCGTGGTTGGCCACCAGTTACTATGGAGAGATTCGAGCAACAGATCGACGACTTGGGAGCATATGTTATCGGTGGACCAGAGGAAGTAGCAGAAAAATTAGTTAGACATAGTGAAGCTTTAGGTGGTTTATCTCGTTTTACTTTTCAGATTGATAACGCTGGCCTAACACATGAAGATTTAATGGAAACTTATACATTAATCGGAGAAAAGGTTAAACCTTTAGTTTTAGAGAGACTCTAAATAATCAGGCAGATCAATATCAGCAGAATGTTCTATATCAACTTCTGGTGTTACAAATTTAGTTTCTACAGGCACTACTCCTGACCAAATTGGAAGGGTTTTATCAGTCTCTTCTTCTTTAGGCATGCCAGTACGTTGTTTGAGTGAAAATTCATCGATTGTAAATTCAAGCATTGCAGTTTGTAGCCATTCATTTTTTGTAGGTTTTCTTGCATCTTCAAACCTTCCTTTAAAAAACCTATCAACCATATTTTCAAACGCAGCATACATAAGTTCTTCATCATCAATTCGTTTAGTTTCACCAAACACAACTGCTGATTGATAATTCATAGATGAATGGAAAAGACTTTTTGATAAAACTATTCCATGAACATCTGTTGCAGACAATGTTACGTTTGCATTATTAGTCAATTCTTTTGTAATTCTTGACCCAACAGCAGCGTGTAGATAAATTTTTTCTTTGTAGATAGCATGTAACATTGGAAGTGAAAATACAGTTTCTTTCTGGTTAAATGACACAGTTACGAAATGCGTTTTGTTCAAAAAAGAAAAAAGTTTATTTAAATCATAAGAAGCACGTTCTTTTAATCTTCTAACTTCCGACTTCTTCATAAAAAAATAGTAATAAAATAGTGATTGTATGGAGATAGTTTCTGGACAAATAATTGATGACTCTATTTATTTAGCAACTGAATTGCTTGAAATTGCCAAGAAAAAAGAAACAAGAAAAGAAAAATCTAAAAAAAGACAGTTCGCAAGACTTGTAAAAGACAATCATGCTATCAAGGCTACCCAGCAATTAACTGATCAAGTAATCAGAATAGATTCAAGCAAAGCTTCAGCAAAAATGTTTAGAAGTATTGTTAGGAAAGTAAAATCAAAGGGATTTAGCCTAATAGATTATTTTGGTTTGAAACTTCTTGGATTATTTTCTTATGTTCTAAGACCAGTTGTTCTTTTTATAGTTACAGAAAGAATAAGAATTGCATCTAAGGGAATTATTAACAGTGCAAATCCTAGAAAACTCCAAAAATATCTTAGGAAAAAAAGTAAAGCCAATGTAGATATTAATCTCAACTTACTTGGAGAAGCAGTACTTGGAGAAGAAGAAGCAGATAAAAGATTTAAAGACCTTTTAAATTTAATGGAATTAGATGATGTTAACTACATATCTGTAAAGATTTCAGCAATTGTATCTCAGATCATTCCTTCTGACTTAAAGGGGAGCTATGAACGAGTAGCACAGAAATTAAGAGTTATTTATAGAAAGAGTCTTAAAAACAATTGTTTCATCAATCTTGATATGGAAGAGTTTAAAGATTTTGAAATAACATTAGATGTATTCAAACAGCTACTAATGGAAGAAGAGTTTAAAAATCTTTATGCAGGAATAGTTTTACAAGCCTATTTACCTGAAGCACATTCTGCATTTGATGATTTACTAAGTTGGTCAAAAAAACGTTATGAGGCATATGGTTCAAAAATCAAAATCAGATTAGTCAAAGGTGCAAACTTAGCAATGGAGCGAACAGAAGCAGAACTACATGGTTGGAATCCAGCTCCATATAATACAAAAGCAGAGGTTGACGCAAGCTATTCAAGACTTATCAACATTGGTTTATCCAAAGAAAATAAAGACTCTTTGGTAATTGGAGTTGCTAGCCATAATTTATTTCATATTGCATTCGCACAACAGCTTGCTGAGCTTAGAGAAGTTACAAGCATGGTTGAGATAGAAATGCTTGAGGGAATGGCTAATGCAGAAGCAATGGCGGTTAAACAGAAATTTGGATCAGTACTTTTGTACTCCCCAATCACTTTAAGAAAAGACTTTCCTGCAGCAGTAGCTTACTTAGTGAGAAGGTTAGATGAGAACACTTCTGAAGAAAATTATTTGAGAGCATCTTTCACAATTGATATAAACAATAAAGAATTTAACCAGCAAGCAAAGCGATTTTTAGACTCTGTGCACATGTCACATGTTGTAAGCCTTGAGTCTAAGAGAAGAACCTCTACAGCACCAGAAAAAGAAGAGCTTTATAACAACAACTCTTTTGCTAACCAAGCAGATGAAGACATAACAAGTAAAAAATTTGTTGATGCTGTTGTTAACAAGTTATATATGTTTGGTAAAAGCCTCATTCCAGTAGTAGTTAATGGGAAAGAAGAACTTAACCTTGAAAGAGTAACAGTTGGCGAACCAGGTGAGGGAAACAAGCCTTTTTATTCTCACAATGTTGCAAATTTAGAAACTGTTGAGGATGCAGTGAGGATTGCAAAATTTGAGCAAAAAAATTGGTCTGAAACAAAACCACAAAAAATTTATGAAATATTTGGCAATGTTGCAAAAAATATGGAGAACGACAGAGCAAGATTAATTGCTGCAATGATAAGAGACTCAGGGAAAACTATAGAAGAAGCAAATGTGGAGGTCTCAGAGGCAATTGATTTTGCAAGATTATATGGTCTGACAGCATTAAATCCTAGTGAGGGTTCGCAACCATGTGGTCTCGTTGTTGTTGCATCACCATGGAATTTTCCATATGCTATTCCAGCAGGAGGAATAATTGCAGCACTTGTATCTGGTAATACCGTTATATTTAAACCAGCACCAGAGGTTGTACTGGTTGGATGGGAATTAGTTAACCAGTTGTGGAAATCAGGTATACCAAAACAGGCTCTTCACTTTGTCCCAACATTAGATAATGAAGTTGGTCAAAAGTTAATATCTCACCGAGATGTTGACAAAGTTGTTTTAACTGGAGCTTACGACACAGCTATAAAATTTAAAAGTTGGAGACCTGATTTAGATTTAGTAGCTGAGACAAGTGGAAAAAATTCAATAATTGTCACAAATAGTTCAGATATTGATCTTGCAGTTTACGATATTGTAAAGTCGGCTTTTGGTCATGCAGGTCAAAAGTGTTCTGCAGGAAGTCTCGCAATTGTCGAGAAAGAGACATACAACAATCCTTTATTTTTTAAACAGTTAGTGGATGCCACAAATTCGCTCTCGGTGGGCAGCCCTACAGATCTAGGAACCTCCATGGGACCACTAATAAAAAATCCAGACGAAAAACTTTTAAGAGCACTTACCGAGCTTGAAGAAGGAGAAGAATGGTTGGTGAAGCCAAAAGCACTAAGTAATAGTAATTGCTGGACTCCAGGTATAAAAATTAATGTACAACCTAAATCATGGACTCATATGAATGAGTGGTTTGGTCCAGTCCTAGGGATAATGAAAGCACCAAATCTTAAAAAAGCTATCGAATGGCAAAATGCAACTGAGTATGGCCTAACAGCAGGTCTTCATTCCTTATCTACAAAGGAATGTAATTATTGGTTAAAAAATGTAGAAGCTGGAAATTTATATATCAACAGACCAATAACAGGCGCAGTAGTAAAAAGGCAACCTTTTGGCGGTTGGAAAAAAAGCAGTTTTGGTCCAACAGTAAAAGCTGGATCCAGTTTTTACCCGAGCATCTTTAAAAAACACGAAGAGGTAAAAGATTACGACATGTTGGTAAACGACTTACAAGAACTTTGGAATGTTAAATCAAAAAAAATTAAAAATGATGATTTGCAATCTGAACATAATTATTCAGTTTTATACTCTCACAAAAAAATTCTGATAGTTCAAGATGACAAGTACGACCAGGAAATTAAAAAATATTTAGATTCAATTAAAAATATATTTCGAACGAATATTGATGAAATAGAGTTTTCAAAATTAGAAGACAATGATTCGATAGATAAATATTCACTAGTTCGCTGGTTAAGTACAGAACCAGTTCCTGAATGGATTTATAAGTATAATTTTTCTGTAGATACCAACCATATTGTACAGAATCCTCAAATAGAGTTATTTTCTTGGGTAAGGCAACAAAGTATTTCTATAACCAACCATAGATATGGAAATATAGGATTTAGTCCAGTATTTATTTAAATAAACTAAAAATTTACTAAAATTCATACATTCATAAATTAAATTCTGTAGACTTGCCTTGTAATTTAAGGAAGTTAAATTGCATCACAATTTAATAAAGGGAGCTTATGGAAGGTAGGTTAACTAATGAAAACATTTTTCACACAGCCAATTGGTGATTTAGCTCGACAAAATGCGCTAACTTTTTTAGTAATAAATTTGGTTGGTATCGGAGTCGAGTTATCAGGATCAACAGCTTTAGATGTAGTTGATAACTTGTTCAGTTTTGTTTGGGGATTTTCATTAATCTCTATAATCATTGCTGGCTATTATCTTGCAGAGGATCATGTTCCAGAATATTGGAAAATGGCTACGAATATACTAGCTACAGTTATTATTCTTGGTACTTTTCTTGAAATTACTGAACTTGAAGATGGTTTTTTACCAATGTACTTTTTTTGGGCATTTAACTCATTAATTTATGGATTAACCTTAAGAGGGAGTGGTATCTTTCGCCCAATTTATGAAAACTTAACCATATTTGGTGCGTTAATCATAACTATAGGAACTTCAGCAGATTTATTTTTTGACTACGAGCTTCCAGAAGCAGTCCAGATAGTAGGGCTTGTTGGATGGTTGTCTTTGGTAATTGGAATAAGTTTAGGTAACTACTTTGCTTGGGGTGATAAAGCTGCTTCAAGCGCAGAATAAAAGAAAGGAAATAAAATGAAAAAGTTCTTTATACAGGACACGAAAGAAGGATCACAACAAGCCGCTTATATGTTTATAGCTGTAAATGTTGTTTGGTTTGTTGGAGGGATTGCTGAACTAGATTATGGCAATTTTGAAAATGTACTTCAATTATTCTGGTCCTTTTCAATTGTAGGAATACTTTTAGGATTAAAGGACCTTCAAGGAGATACAGTTCCTGAAGACTGGAGACAGGGGTACGCAATGATTGCTGCTGCAGTGCTTGTTGTATCACTTCTTGGTGTTAACGAAGATCTAAATACTTCTGGGGTTTGGACATTTTTTGGATTTGTAATACTGAGTCTAGGTGTAACCTCTGAAGGTGTAATCGATAATATTTGGAGATACGCCGCAATTATTGCTGGGTTATTTGGAATTGTAGGAGCTGGTAGTGAATTTATTACTGGAACTAGTATCATTGCAGACGACTCTCCATTGCAGTTTGTTGGTTTTTTAACATTTATTGCAGGTGTCGGAATAGGACCACTTCTTGCTTGGAATAAAAAAGAGTAACTAATGTACTTTAGAGTAACAATACCGTCTTTACAAGACGGAAAAAAAGAGGATGCAATGTCCTTTGTTAAAGATAGAGTCATGACTGAGTTTGATGATACCCCAGGTTTACTTTCAATGACAGCTGCAATTACAGGTGAAACTTCTGGAATAAATATTGCTTGCTATGAAAGTAAGGAATCTATGGAAGCAGTTCAAGATAAAATTCAGGTAGTACTTTCAGAAGCAGCAGAATTTATGGCTGCTCCTCCAGTGATTTATCAAGGAGATGCAGTTTATGGAAAAGTTTATCAAACTATGGCTGCCAACAGTCAAAGACCAAGCTATTTAAGAATAGTTGTTGGCGTTGCTAAGGACACAGATGCTGTTCTAAGTTTCTTAAAAGATAAAGTTGAACCTGTTTATGAAGAGTCTGACGGCCTTCAGGTAACAGGTGCTATTTTTGATGGAAGTAGTGCAATTAGTTGGAATTTTTGGGATTCTCAGGAAGCCATGGATGCAGCTGTCGAAAAACTACAAGCAGCATTGGACAGCGAGTCCGAGAAGGGTTTGTTTGATGGAAGCACTATAGCGTATATGGGACCTGTTTATGCAGGTAAGTTGTTTATAGACTTTAATGAAGGAGATACTCCAACGTAAATCTTTGTGAATAGATAACGCATATAAAAAAAAGGGATTTTTTTAAAATCCCTTTTTTTTATATTGAAAATATTTAGCATATTTCTATGTTTAGAAAAATAACTCCAACAAGAGTGATTCTAATTTTGCTGCTTTTGTACATACTTTTTTCTCAGGATGACACAGCAAGAAGATTTAAACAACTTCCCGAACTATTATTAAATTATTTTTAAAATGAATTTATGAATCTTAAAGACTTCACGGATGTCGAATATATAAATCTAATTACATACAAAAAAGATAAAACGCCTATTACAACTCCAGTATGGGTTGCCGACTTTTTTAATTCGTTAATAATAACAACAAGTCTGAATGCAGGAAAAGTTAAGAGGGTTAGAAACAATGGTCAAGCAACAATTTACATTACCAACCAAAGTGGTTCTAAAAAGTTGTCAGAAAGCTTGGATTTAAAAGCATCACTCATAGAGGATGTAGATCTAAAAAAGCAGGCTGCAGATGTAATTAGAAAAAAATATGGCATGATGGCAAAAATGATTATGAAAGGACCCGATGAAAATAGGGCAATTATTAAATTAGAAGAAAAGGGAGGTGAAGAATGATGTGTCCAGAGTGTGGATGTGAAGACGAAAGTTAAGTTAAATTATCTTTATGCCATTTTATGACGTGATCAAACCTCTGCTTTCTGTGATTTGGGGTTCCAGATCTAGAAAGTTCGTGACTTTCACCCGGAAATCTTAGCATTGCTGTTTTCACACCTCTTCTTTTAAGGTTAGAAAATAGCTGCTCTGCTTGTTCTATTGGGCACCTGTAGTCTTCTTGTGAGTGAAGAATGAGGGTCGGAGTTTTAATATTTGATGCATAAGTGATAGGACTTTTCTTTCTATATAAATTTATATTTTTATCCATATCATCGAGCAAATACATCTCAGGAAAACCTATTCCTATATCTGATGTTCCAACCATTGTTTCCCAATTGAGAAGCGCTCTTTCAACAATTGCAGATTTAAACATACTCGGATGATGACTAATAATCCAAGACGTCATGAAACCACCATATGAGCCACCCATAATCCCATCATTTTTATTTGTGATACCCATTATTTTTTTCATCTTTTTAAAAGATGTAAGAACATCGTGCATGTCAGTTACACCCCATTTATTGCCACAAACGTCTCTTAAGAAATCATGACCTCTACCGCTTGATCCTCTTGGGTTACAAGCAATAACATTAAAACCTGCGGAAGCATATGTTTGAAACTCATCAAAAAAGGTAAATGCATACTGGCTTGCAGGTCCACCGTGTATATTTAAGATTGTTGGCTTATCTTTACCTACAAAAATTCCCCAAGTATCTATTTCAGATTTTCCAGTATCAATTCTTTTGTATTGGCAGTCCCAGGTTTTCACTTTTTTAGTAAAAAATTCATTGGCTTTGGATATTTTTGTAAGCTGACCGCTATTTAACTCGTATACTTCATCAGGATTTGAAAATGAATTTGCTATTACATATGTTTTTTCATTGTTAAAAGCAAAATCTTTAATTGTAATTTCTGAATTTATTAGGTCTATATTATTTGTTCCGTCTCTCAGTAAAGTTTTTCCAGAGTCTTCGTATAAGAAATAGAGGGTATCTTCATTTACTTCTGCTTTAACTATGTTTCTATCAAACAACCTATATTTAAAATACATTTGCTTACCTGACTTTGTAAATTTTAAAATGGTCGTGTTTGTTGGCCACTCAAATCTATTTCTTAAACCAACAGCATGCAGTTCATCTTCATAGTAAAAAAGGTTTCCCATACTACCTTTGGAGTAAATTTCTTTAATTTTTGAACCTACTATTGCTCCAATTTTCTCTTCCAGCATGGTTCCTTTAGAGTTGTATTGGTCAAAAGAAAGCACTAAACCTTTCTCTCCCTCCACCATTGATTCAATAGAAAGAATATCTTTTGCATCACCATCAACAATTTTGGTAAATTTCTTGGTTTGAGTATTTACTTTATAGACGTGAGCTCTTTTATTGTAAATTATGCCTTTTGTATCAAATCGAAAAGGAAGGTTTTCATAGTACATAGGCTCGGAGTTTTTATCTTCTATATTTTTGAATTCCTTACTCCACTCACTTGTAATGACATACATTGACTTTCCATCTTTACTTAGTGAATAGTTACTTATGCCTCCATCAATTTCAAAGACAGTATCTATAGACCTACCTTCTTGCATATGAATTGTTGATAAGGTTTTTTTTGACCTACTTTTGTCTTGCACAGATCTATTTGTTTTTATATAAAAAATGGTGTTTTCTTTATCACCAAATTTTGGATTACTAAAGTTGTTGTTACCAGACTTAAAACTTTTCCACTGCCCATTACTTCTTTTCCATAGTTCATTTATATAGGTATTTGTTTCAAAATCCATTCGAGTGCTTTGAACTACTAAACTGGTACCTTTCCCAACTAGGTTAGATAATGTATTAAAAGAGTTTAGGTCAGAAGGCTTCATGTATTCCTAATTCTATTTGATTACTTTATCAGCCACAAGTGTTATTACCATTGAAGATAGTAAAGCTACGGCAAAAGTATTTAGGTCGGCTAAACCGTAAAGGTCTGTTGGAATAAACACACCTCCAGGATTTAATTGAGGGTCTATAGAAACGTACCTAAAAATATAAGCAGAGATTAGAGATCCAACAAATGGAACTACAAGTAAAATATCCTTGCTAGATTTTTTTATTCTATAGAAAGCTGGAAACACAAGGCAAGCTGCAAATAAGTCAGCTACTAAAAAGACATTAAAAATACTTGTTACTTCATTCGAAATAATTAAAGCAATGCCAACAACCAGAAGTGTTATTAACTTAGCTTCTTCAGATTTTTTCTTTATGATATCTAGTGAAATAGTTGAAGCAATTGCGTTTTCTAGAGTATCGATACTAGATGTTACAAGAAGAGTTGCTAATGAAATCAACAACAAAATTGTAAAATTATTTAATTCCAACTGGTCAATAAAGCTTAAAGCAGGTACTTCCAGTCCTTTACCTGCACCAACCGCACCACCTATTCCCAAGATAAGGATTGTTAAAAAAGCTCCTGTCCCTGAATAGATACTTGCTTGTTTGATAACTTTAGAGTTTTCTGCAGAAAAAGTTCTTTGCCAATAACCCATGGAGAAAACCTCAGCCGCAGTCACAGCAATTATTACAGCAAGGGCAGATTTGAGACTAAAAGTTTCAAATGAGTTTAATCCTCCTGAATTTGCTAAAGAAATTATGTCAGAAAAACTATTTTGACTAAACCAAATCATTAGAACAATAGCTAGT
>Ga0255771_1005824_pt1 | contig 10593 bp, 9 predicted proteins | sample 011ome_19_FD_179969 | JGI IMG/M metagenome (GOLD analysis project Ga0255771, IMG submission 179969) | Coastal salt marsh microbial communities from the Groves Creek Marsh, Skidaway Island, Georgia - 011510BT metaG (version 2) | ecosystem: Environmental > Aquatic > Marine > Intertidal zone > Salt...
TAGCCGGGAGCTAACAAAACTAATAATGCCATGGCCATCTTACTTAATATATTTTTCAAACTAAGCATTGCGGCGATAGTAGAAACGGGGAGTAAATAGATTAATTCAAAGGGAGTTGTGCCGAGTACGCTTAACCAGCATAGTCCGGCAGTGGTAATGGCGATGATTCCAAGTCTCTCAGTCTTTTTATCCTTTTTTTCTTCGTTCATATTGAGTTGGGCTGGGCGTTGAATAAAACCCTATGAGATTCAATATTAGTTTGTCGACTTTGCATTTCACCCCCATCAGAGAGAGCATATCCTTTTATTGATTCCAGTTCGTAGCGATTATCTTCTGAATATGAGGGTACTTCACATCGGTTTCGTTGAGTTCCTCGCGTACTTGGAGCAATTCCGCCTTTAGAGATTCAATAGTACTTTGATACTTTGGATTTTTGTATTCATTAACCATCTCTTGCGGGTCTTCGAGAAGGTCGTAAAATTCCCATGCCACTGGGGTTTGATTCCTGCCGTCCGGAGTGCATCCGTAGAAGAAGATAAGTTTGTAGCGTTCAGTACGGATTCCGAAATGGGCAGGGGTTTTCAGGCTGTGTGCCATATGCATCCAGTAGCGGTAGTAAGTGGATGTGCGCCAGTTTACAGGTTTAGGTTGAGCTTGGATGGCACCCGCAAAGCTGTGCCCCTGCATGTATTCGGGAGTCTTTTCAATTCCTGCCAATTCGAGGATAGTTGGAGCAAAGTCGGTGTTGTTGATCAGCCAGTCGTTGGAAGAGGTAGGTTGGATCAGTTTGGGAGCATGAACAATAAATGGCATGCGAAAAGACTCCTCGTAGATCCAGCGTTTATCCATCAGGTCATGTTCCCCAAGGAAGAAGCCTTGATCACCGGTGTAGATAATTACCGTATTTTCCAACTCTCCAGTTTCTTTTAAATAATCAATCAATCTTTTTACATTGTCATCAATCCCCTTTACACAACGGAGGTATCTTTTGAGGTATTTTTGATAACAGGATTTCACATAGGCCCGCTCGTCCAGTTGATTAGAAATACCAAGTCTTGCTCCAAGTCTCCAGGGAGCATGGTGATGCAATCCCAGGCCGGATCCAAGTCCTCTTGATGCAACCGAGCCATTGGGAGGGGAGAAGAGATTTTCCGGTTCGGGGATCTGCACATCTTCGAGAAACCGGTCATAGCGTCGGGCATTTACGAACATGTCGTGCGGAGCTTTAAAGTGATGCATCAAAAAGAAGGGTTTTGACTTATCCCTTTTGCTTTGGAGCCACTCCAAACTGATATCGGTTATGGCATCACTGGAGTGCATCCCTTTTTTAGTGATCACATTTTTGGGCCAATCAAGCTCTCCCTGAATGCGAAAGACCGGATTATGGTAATTTCCTTGGCCGGGCAGCACACAGTAGTAATCAAAAGAGGCGGGTTCCTGTTTGAGATGCCATTTCCCAATCATGGCGGTCTGGTATCCAACCTTTTTTATTTCAAGGGGGAGGAATTGTCTTTCCGGTGGAATATTTCCATCGAGGTCCAATACTCCATTGGTTTGAGGATACTGGCCGGTAATGATACTAGCCCTGCTTGGGGTACAGATGGAATTATTGCAGAATACACGATTGAACCGCATGCCATTTTTAGCGAGCGAATCAATGGTGGGGGTTGGGTTTAATTTTGCCAAGCGACCACCATAGGCACCTATCGCCTGAGTTGTATGATCATCTGACATGATGAACAAAATATTAGGCTTTTGATTGCCGGATAAAAAAGAACTTCCACTCTTGGCTGAGAGCCATGAGCTGGATCCAAAGATAAGTAAAATTGGTAATATTTGCCTGATCATTTCAAAAGTGGAGGAGTTATTTTAAATGGGCTTGGGAGACCAAAGAGGAAGTTCACCCTTCTGGATTCGTGCCTGGTATCTTTTCTGTAGAGGGAAATTTCCCTTCTTAATTTGTTCTTTACCATCGTTTACCTGATAGGGGCCGAGAGTATCCCACCAGGCATCGTATGCCTCCTTCATTTGTTTCATTACTTCTGGGTTTTTCATGGCCACATTCTCCTGTTGTCCGGGGTCTTTTCCAATGTCATAGAGTTCTTGGTTATCGATCCAGCGCCATTGAGTGGATCGAGCGGCTGCATTTTTATACCTGTGTGCTTCCATCGCATCGTGATCCCAGATCTCATCATTCCATCTGCCCCGGTGAAAGAAGAGAGTACGGTCCTCCCATTTGGCTTTTGGGTTTTGCAGTAAAGGAAGGAGAGAGCGACCCGTTGGAGGAAGTTTGCTCTTGGGCACCTCCGCACCAACGAGTTCGCACATTGTGCGGTAAAAATCAATATGTCCAGTAAGGGCATCTACATCCACACCCTCCTTGATTTTCCCTTTCCACATCCAAAAGCTTGGTACCCGGGTGCCACCCTCATGGACGGTGGCCTTGGCACCTTTCATGCCGCAGTTAAAGGAGTTGAATTTTTGCCCGTTTTGAACACCGACTGATCCCGCCATTCCATTGTCGGTCATGAAAATAACCAGGGTGTTTTTCAACTGCTTCCACTCCTTAAGCTTGCCTAAGACCAGGCCAATGTTGTCGTCGATATTTTCAATCATGCCATAGCGTCCAGCTGTGTTTGGGTCATACCCATCGTTCAGGAACCTACGCGTGTATTTTTCCGGGGCAATCATTGGTCCATGAGGGGCATTGAGAGGAATGTAAGCGAAGTAGGGCTCTTTGGCGTCAATGCGGTCTTTCATCCAAGCCAGTCCGGCATGAAAGAAAAGGTCGGTGCAGAAGCCCTTGGTTTGTACGATCTCCTCGTTGTGCAGCAGGACGTTGTCGAAGTAGCAATTCTCATCATTGGCGTAAAAGTCTCCCCAGCCGGTCTGGCCAATCCCGCCCGCTCCGTGGATCAAGACTTCATTAAAGCCACGAGCTTGGGGTAAGTACTCATCCTCATCACCAAGGTGCCATTTGCCAAAGATTCCTGTTTTGTATCCTGCGTTTTGCAAAACCTGTGGAAAGGTGATGACATCGAGGTTCAAATGGTCGCGATGACGAACGGTATGGGAAATGCCCACCTCAAAGGGAGACCGACCGCTCATCAGGGCACCTCGTGTTGGAGAGCAGGTAGGGCTTACATGAAAGTCATCAAACCTCGTGCTTAATGCATGGAGTTTGTCGAGATTGGGCGTGCGTAAGATGGGGTTGCCCATGCAGGAGAGATCTCCCTTTCCCTGATCATCGGTTAAAATGAAGAGAATATTGGGGCGACTGCCTGCGAGTTTCAGAGGTTGAGCTGCGTGAAGGACTTCGGTCATCAACGAGCTGAGGGTAATGAATAAAAGGGCTGTAGTTTTCATGATCCAGAAATCTTATATGATTGAGCTCAGCGAATCAAAGAATACTTTGTCCTAAACTTAAAATTTTAATGCTAGGCTGCGTGCCTAAATGTATGGGTTGGTTCTATCACGGATGCTTTGCATGCAGAATAAGGTTCAAAGATAATTCCGGTTTCTTGAAAACAAAGATGAAAAGGTGCCTTTTCATTTTTGCATAATCCTTAGTACCGGAGAGTGTAGAAAAAGAAACATAGTATGCATTCTTGTTTACTGAAAATTTCCCCTGATGGTAGAAAACCTGAAGGTTACCACTTTATGAGAGCTGAAAACCAAGGGGCTCTAGCTTTTAAGGTCTCAGTGCCTGATGCTAAAGGGAAATTTTATGTGAAATGATATTTTTAATAACAGTAAATATACAGGATCAATTATTCAATTGTTCAGGACCAACCAACCGTTGAAGTCTATGGTGCGATCAAGCTTCCTGAGCTAAAGTTTGCTCTGTGTCCAATATGATTGGAAGATGATCAGCTTCATGATTATCTAACATGTTTTAAATCTTAAGCAGAAGCATTAAAAGAATGAAGTTCTCAAATTTTGGAAGTCGGTTTGCGGGTGATATCGGCATCGGTGAATTGATGGATGACTTGGGCGAGGCCCTGGATTCTGATTCCGCACCCTTGATGCTGGGCGGTGGAAACCCAGCCCATATTCCAGAAATTCAGGCTTTGTTACGGGCTAGGATGCAAGATATCCTTTCCAATGGGCTGGAATTTGAACAGGTCATTGGGAATTACGACACCCCTCAGGGAGCCAAAGCTTTTACAGGTGCATTGGCTGAATTGTTTCGTGCTGAATTCAGGTGGAATATTCGATCTGAAAACATTGCCCTGACCAACGGAAGTCAAAATGCTTTCTTTTCTCTGTTTAATTTATTCGCTGGAAAGTTTGAAGGAGGTCAAGCCAAGCAGATTCTTTTGCCATTGGCTCCTGAATATATTGGTTATTCTGAAGTGGGTCTGGAACCTGGTTTTTTTCTTACCCATCGACCTGGCATAGATTTGCTGGAAGGCGGATTGTTTAAATACCGCGTAGATTTTGATCGTTTGAAGATGGAGAAAAGTGTGGGTGCTGTCTGTTTTTCCAGGCCAACGAACCCAACAGGTAATGTGGTTACAGATGAAGAGGTGTCTCGTTTGCGTGAACTCGCAAACGGTCAGGGGATTCCCCTTATCATAGACAATGCCTATGGTACCCCTTTTCCCAATATTATTTACTCCAGTGCCCAGCCGGTTTGGGATGAAAATATTGTGCTCTGCCTAAGCTTATCCAAGTTTGGCTTGCCGAGTTTGCGTACTGGTATCGTTATCGCCCGTAAGGAAATTATCCAGGCTGTTTCAAGGATGACCTCTGTTTTTAGCCTTGCTCCTGGTAGTCTTGGGCCTGCCCTTGCCTTAGACTTGGTGAAGACTGGAGAAATTACTCGGGTGAGTAATGAAGTAGTTAGACCTTATTATGAAGAAAAAGCCAAAAGGGCTGTGGCCCAACTTCAAGAAGAAATAGGTCGGCATGTGCCGATGAGAATTCATAAGCCTGAAGGTGCCTTGTTTTTATGGCTTTGGTTTGAAGGTTTGCCCATAAGTAGCCAGGCATTGTACCAAAGGCTTAAGGCAAAAGGTGTCCTCGTGGTATCCGGGCATTATTTTTTCCCAGGTATGGAAGGGGAAAAATGGAATCATAAAAATCAGTGCATTCGGGTTACCTATGCTCAGGATGAAGAGACTGTTAGCCAGGGGATTCGGTTAATTGCGAAAGAAGTCAGAAAGGTTTTTTCAAAATGAAAATTTATTACATGTTTTTGTGATCTTGGGCAATCTTACAGGTCGGAGGCGGGATAGCATGGTTGCTGTGGGCAATCTATCAAAGGGAGATTGAAAGGGTGTTGAGTTTAATGCTGGAGGCTATGAATTAAAAATCGAGCGACTAATCTTTAATCAGGGCCAAGATGCTTGTACTTCCTGAAAACAAGGTGAATAAAATGGCTACTGTCATTGATTTTCAAAAATCAGGAAAATTAAAAGCTTCTAGGAATTTGGATCCTTTGTAATGGTAAAAATTTTGGATGATGAACGAAATTTTATCTCATCTATTACTGGGGCTTTTTCTGGCTTTGCCTCCAATCTTGTTATTTTTAAGATTCTGGAATCAAAAACCGGGTTGGTTTATTTTACTGCTCCTCCTTGCAATCCTGGGCTGGGTTTTACTTTATGGCTCTTTTATTTTTTACCATCAACACATCGCAGACCTAGCTGCTCAAAATAAGGAACTACCTGAAGGGTGGGATCGTGATGGTGCCACAGGCTTAGCCATTATGTTTTTCGGCTGGCTACTTTCTTTATTCTACAGCCTGCCCTGGCTCTTAGTTTATGCACTTGCTCGGGTATCAGGCACCCGGAAAAAAAGTCATAGTCAGTAAAATTTAAACCCAACTAGGATTCAATTTTGGCAAGAAAGAGATCGTGCAGGTTAAGTGCGGAGTCAAATCCATCCAGATCATATTGAATATTTCCAGTTTCCATGGCATCTCCTCCACCATGCCCGGTAAGATCCATCAAGAAATACTTGGTGTCGCTGTCCACTTCAATCAAGGCAGTATACAGCAGGGAGGGTTGCCCCAAAAGTTTATCGGGATAAATGTGATTGGCATCACGAGGTGCATTGATTTCCACACATAAAATAAATTCATTACCTTTGCCTCTTTGCAGGTACGGGTCCAAGGCATATTCGTGGGAAGCAGTTGCCCCACTGGTCGCGTCGGTCTCACCCGATGGATTGATTCCGGAAATTAAAGTGTACCGGTGGCGCCATAGAGGAAGTATATGATGCCTTTGGGTTCGGTACTCTTTCCATAAAGGTTTGGAGGAATAAGCTAGGGACTGTTCCAGGTAGAGAGTCTCAATCATTGTACCGTTGGTACTTTCAGCCCAAACGGCAATGGCGGGGTATTCTTTTAGCTTTTCTGGAAATTGAAGGAGCAGAGACAAGCCGGAAGCATTCTCCTCTCTGCAATCTCGAACAATAAGTTTTCGGTGCGGTGCCGGGTCCAAAAAATCAGACAAGCTTGATGTACGAACAATTTCCTTCCGGTTGCGAGATTCATAACTACCTTCAATCAGCCAGGATACCGGCGGTAAATTTTCGATGGATGCATAGAGTAAAAAGCAGGTCAGGATAGTTAAAGTAAGAAGTTGCCCGCGGATGCCCCCCTTTCCTTTTGTGGTTTGTTTACGAAAATAAGGGATTCGGGCGGACAGGTGGAGAATGACCAAAACGATGGTGATGGCTCCTGCCAGGATGTGAATTTGGGTTGCAGAAAGAGAAAAAGGCAGGAGATATGCGATAGCTCCAGTTATCGCAAGGGCAAGAAAACTAAAAAGCAGGCCGAAGTTGACCAGGTGTCTCATGCAGGTATCAGTGAACTCTTTTGCTTGGGTTATGCATCGGCTTTGATCCATCAAACCCGATGAGTTCTTTTAACTCCTTGATATGAGATTTCCCAACTGTACGGGGAGATGCCGAATGCTTTTTGCAAAGAGCAGCGGCAAATCCGGTGGCAACCCCCATCTGGCCGCACGTATTCATCACTCTGGGGCCGCAAAGCCCAACATGGGTACAACTGAAGTTACGTCCTGCCATCATCAAATTGGATAGGTTTCTGGAGTACAAACTGCGGAATGGAATATAATAATATCCACCGGTGTGGCGGAACATTGCTGAAGAAAGAAAATCCTGTTTGGCTCCCTTTAATTTCCTTTGGAAATGTCCATCCACCTCCCGAATTTCCACAACTACAGCATCCTCAAACTCTTTCCGTTCAACGGCGTCATGCATATCATAGATATGATCTCCCATTAATCTCCGGGATTCCCGCTTTCCGCCCACAAAAGAAACCCATTTTAAGCGATCAGGTGCATATTTTGGGTTCTTCTTTGCATTGGCAAAGGAGCCAAAAATGGCACGAAGCATATGATCACGGATGGTTTCAGCATCATCAATCTGGTTTAAATCGTTGTCAGAATACTCCCAAAACCATTCACCTTTGGCAGCTACATGATTTCCTGCAACAGGCATAGCCCATGGAACCTTGGGGAAATCCTGTTTTCTTTTCGTACGCACGCTGTTCCACAGAACACTCGTTCCCATCACCCGGTTATCGGCTTCCTTGGGGCTCCATAAATCTCCATACTTATCCCAACCTTCATTGTGTTGGGAAGCGGCTTCACGGCCATATCGGTAGTCCGCACCGGCCCAGTATCCAAGCCAACCATCTCCGGTTGCATCAATAAAGATTGGTGCACGAAACCTTTTAATTTTTCCGTGCTTCACCTCACGGGCTTCCACGCTAAGGATCTTATCTCCCTCTTTCTCCAAACCACAGGCAGTATGATAGGCGAATAAATTGACCCCGGATTCTGCCATGGTCTTTTCACGTTTTTGCTGATCATCCTTTGCTTTGTAATGCCCATTCGGCCAGTGAGCCGTATCAATGGTTTTGAGAATATCGGAGCCATACCCATGAATACCGAGAGTATGGACCCGAATTTCCTGGCTGGCATTCCCACCAAAAAGGGGACGGTCCTGGATCAGGGCAACTTTCATCCCCTGAGAACGGGCAGCCAATGCCGCACCGCAACCGGAGATTCCACCACCAACGATTACCAGATCAAAGGAGAGTTCCTCTACCTTTTCCTTGGCCCGGCCACTGACTTCATCTTTCCAGTCCGATAATTCCTTGAGGTCAGATCCCGGGAGCCGAGGGTCTGATTCTTGGGTGAAATAAATAGCATCACAACGGCCATCAAATCCAGTCAGGTCATGCAGAGAAACTTTGGTTTTACCAGCCTTTGAGATCTCTACGTTTCCTCCGGACTGCCAGTGCCAGGATTGATCGGCTTCACCGAAAGTAACCTTTAGGGGCTTGCCCTCAACCATAACCTGAAATCTTCCAGGTGATTGCCAGTCGCCTTTACACCAGTCCCGGTTTCTTACCCAGACATTCCATTTCCCCGCACTGGGTAAATTAATGGTAGTCTCCGCATCTTCGACGGGTTTGCCCATCCCATGAGCGAGCAAATAATTTCCTCCCATTTGTAAATAATGTTGAGTGTCAATTTTCCATCCCCCTGTATTGGTAAAAGAGGATGCCTCGAGCAGAACGCCTGAACGACTCAGGGCGGAGCTGGGGCGGGCACCGATTATATAGTTCGGGGTCAGGGCAGAAGTCGCGCTTACTCCTCCGATTACTCGAAGAAATGATCGTCGATTAGATAAATGATTCATAGTTTTTAAGGGACCTCTCTTAAGAATAGTTGGTAAGATTTAATCAGCAATAAAAAGAGTATTGAGAAGGTAAACAGTTCCACAGTTTGGGTTTACTAGTTGGCATAAAGTACAAAATCTCACTCCGTAAACTTGCTGAATTTAACATTAAAAATCAGCTCTTGAACATTTTATCTCGAATATTTTAGCTGTTTCCCGAGAAAGTTGAGACAGCGGGGGTTATGCTTTGTTTGTTTACACGGCTCTGTAAGTTCTTATGAATAATTCCCCTTACCTATGAATTGTACATCAAAAGCAGCAAAATGCCACGCTCATGGCTGGTTGGACTCCCTGGCGATAAGCATGTCCGTGATTTGTGCGGTGCATTGTTTGCTAACGCCTCTACTGATTGCATTACTTCCTATTATATCAACCACTTTTTGGGTTCATGAAAATTTTCACTTTTGGATGGTTTTCTTGGTAGTTCCTACCACCAGTTTGGCAGTTTTTATGGGTTGCCGGAAGCACAAGGACAAGGGGGTGATTGCCTTGAGCATGACAGGGCTCGTGTTTATTCTATCTATTGCTTTTTATCAATATTCTGCCCACACAAGCCATTCATTGAATGCCCAAGGTGTGTGTCTTGCATGTGTCCCAAATAAATCCAGTGGGTATTTGAACCCGACCACCGTTTTCAACTCTCTTGGTGGCTTGCTACTTGCCATTGCCCATTACCGCAATTACAGGCTCTGCCGAAAGGCAGATTGTGATCATTCCTGAGAAGTTATATACTGGGGGAAACCTAGGTTACAGATGTTTTGTGCCTTGAATTCATGCTTGGGCATTACCTGATAATTACCTGGCATGATGAGGAATATGGATGAGTATTTGATTGAACATGTCGATCCTGACGAATTTGACAGGTGGGAAGAAGTGGACATTGAGGTCTATGCTTTCACCGAATTGGGCATGAAGGTGGCAATTAATGAAAAATATACTGGCTTGGTGTATCGTAACCAGGTGTATGATAAGTACGAGGAAGGGGATAAGCTAAAAGGATACATCACCGGCGTCCGTGAAGATGGTAGGATTGATGTCTCTTTACAGCCTGACAAAGGCAGGCATGTGCATTCGACTACAGCTAAAATCCTCAGTCACCTGCGCATGCTCGGCGGAAAAACATCCTTGGGGGATAAAAGCTCCCCGGAAGAAATAAAACATGAATTTAAGGTGAGTAAAAAAGTTTTCAAACAGGCGATTGGCAGCCTGTACAAGCAACGAAAGATCAAAATATCCGAGGCCGGTATCGAACTGGTGGAGTAGCGTACTGTAGAGGGGCCCGAAAATAGGAAGGGGTTTGGTTGCCGGCTGGGGGCAGCTTACGATTACAACGCAAGGGGCAGGTGGGAGCCAGGGTTTAAGTTAACTCGCTACCTTTTCCCGGTACGATTCAACTTCCCAGTTTTCAATGAATTCACGGGCTTCATCTGTCATGTATTCAATACCACCAAAGGCTTGGGAAAGTTTGAGAACCTGAGCTCCGTCCTGGGCGAAAAGGAGGGCAAGTCCCGCATTCTTTTCGGTTTTACCAAGCCCATAGATCCGATCTCCGTGAATGACAACCTTTGGGGCAAAGCCGTGCTTTGCCCGATAAGTATCTGCCTGGTCCTGGGTTAATTCTTCCGTGAAAGGAAATGCCCGGGCATAGACTAAATGGTCAGGTGTGATCGGGCCAGGAACACATTCAAAGTATCCGGTAGATTGAACATAGGCGGCATCCTCTCCAAAGATTTCTTGAATTTTATTTTCAGCTCCGGAGTCTTTATTCTTTTCCTCTATTCTCAGGTTCTTATTGATTCCTAGTTTTTCATATTCTGCCCGTAAAGGATTCATCACACTTGCATAAAGTGAGCGAATTTCCTCTGCTGAATC
>Ga0255771_1005837_pt1 | contig 10578 bp, 10 predicted proteins | sample 011ome_19_FD_179969 | JGI IMG/M metagenome (GOLD analysis project Ga0255771, IMG submission 179969) | Coastal salt marsh microbial communities from the Groves Creek Marsh, Skidaway Island, Georgia - 011510BT metaG (version 2) | ecosystem: Environmental > Aquatic > Marine > Intertidal zone > Salt...
ATTCCTGACGAGAGAGAAGAGATGCGAAAAGAAAAGACTTCTGCGACGAAGAGAGGGAAGAGGAAGAGAGGGCACGAGTGCGATGTTTGCGAGAAGGTGTTTCAGTATCCATCCAAGTTGGCCAGACACATGCGTATTCACACGAACGAGAGACCGTACGAATGTGATGTGTGCGAAGAGCGTTTTAGTGATTCTGGTAATTTGAAAAGGCACATGCGTATTCACACGAACGAGAGACCGTACGAGTGCGATTTTTGCGATAAAGCTTTTCGTACATCTGGTCATTTGACAAAGCACATGCGTATTCACACGAACGAGAGACCTTTCGAATGTGATGTGTGCGAGAAACGTTTCACTCAATCTGGTAATTTGAAAGCCCACATGCGTACTCACACGAACGAGAAACCGTACGAGTGTGATGTTTGTGAGAAGCGTTTTACTCGAGCTGATAGTTTGAAAACGCACATGCGTATTCACACGAACGAGAAACCGTACGAATGCCACGTGTGCGAGAAGAGGTATCGTCACGCTTCTCGTTTGAGATACCACAAGCGTACTCAACACCATTATTAGCTCTTTTATAGTCCTACGTTTACATATACACACACACATTGTATTCATCAAAGAACGCACGAATCAAATCAAACTTGTTTTCTAAAGTTGTCCACCTTGAACTTTTAAGATACTCTTTTTTGCTTAGAAAAGACATCACAAAAAAAACACATTTCATCATGTTTTGACACAAGACGAAACAAAGAGATACACAGACGCACACAACAAAGCTCTCATCATCATCGTCGCATTTTAAAAGAGAAATAGAAGGATGAGCTCGTGGAGAAAAGGAAGAAAAGGAGGAGGACTTTTCAAAATGAAGGACGCGTTCGTTTTTTTGGTTGTTTTTACCTCCTACGCGGTGTGGAGAAATCATCGTTTTTCTCATCATCACCAAAGCGAAGCGCAGATGCAGATGAGACAACACCAACACGAACAACACCAACGGGATGATTCTTCTTTGTCTTCTTCTTCTTCTTCTTCTTCTTCTTCGGGAGGGCACGGGGAAAAACGATTAGTGAGCGAAAACGAAGACCGAGAAGCGTTCGAGAGTTCGGACGAGGAACCGGTGGATCCGTCTCCACCGATACCACCGGAACCGATGATGATGATGATGCCGCCTCCTCCTTTACCGCCTCCTCTCGCCGAAAAGACTTTGTCTCCGCCACCCAGCGTTGAGCGGCAGCAGCAGCCGGAAGAAGGAAAAGAGAAAGAAGAACGAGACGAATACGAGAAAAAATATACGATTCTTCCTAAACCGGACCAGTCGAACATTCCTCTCAACGCGCAAGAGGTTCGCTCGGATAGCAATCACCCGCAATGGATGAAAGACATGTGGGCGCAGCAAACGAAAGCGCTGACGGAAGAGGCGAAGAAAGAGTTAGAGAGGAAGATTTATGAAGGCGCTATACCGCCGGAGTTGTCGCACGCGAAACCCGGGGATGCGATATTCGTCACGTTTGCGACGCACTCGGTGAGAGATTTCGCGAAAAATTGGGTCAACGCGGCGAGACGGTTGAAATTAGAGCCGCACTTTGTCGGCGCTTTGGACGAGAAGATGTTGGAGGATTTGAAGAGTTGGAACGTACCGTCGATGTTACTGACTGGGAACTCGGTTTTAGCCAACAGAGGAGTACAGTTTATTACCGCGGGAAGCGCAGCGTTTAAGAAGATGGGAACGGTGAAGACAAAGTTTGTGCAGGACTTGTTGGATATGAACTTGAATCCTATTTTATCGGACGCGGACGTGGCGTGGATGAGAGACCCGAGGGCGTATTTCAACAAAGGCACGTACGGGAAAGCGGATATTTTAGTCAGCACAGATTGCATAGACGTTCCTGGAGACAAAGACGATTCGAACAAGTGCGCGCACGTGAATTTCAACACCGGTATACTACACATACGAGCGACGGAGGAATCGAAGAATTTTTTACAAGCGTGGAAAACCAAAGTCGCGACGTCGACGATTGCGTGGATGAGAGACCAACCGGCGTTTAATTTGTTAATGCACGAAGGCGTGAGAGGCCACGCGTTAGAAAATGCGATTAAATTGAAAGATATGGCGGACAGAGGGAAGGAAGGTTTCAGGATGGTGTATTACGCCGCGAACGCTACGGTAAAATTAGGCGTCTTGCCGAATTGGCTCTTCGGGAACGGGCACTCGTATTTCGTCCAATGGCATCACAAGCAATTTCCTGAGGATGGAGAACCGTACGCGGTGCACACGACGTACCAATACGGAGACGACGGGCAATACGCCTGGGGAAAGAGAGAGCGCATGCGACAGGCTGGGATATGGACCGCAGACGATCGAGAGTATTACGAAGACGCGCACACGAAATATTTAGTCGTCCCGGACGTCTTTGCGCAGGTGAAACACGCGAACGGCCCAGGCGGCGCGAAAATGAAAACGGTCGGTTACGGGAACGGCGATTACAGAGTGGCCATCGAAAGACACTTCGCGGAAGATAAAGTGCGACGAGAAACCGTGCGAAACTTATTGGCGCTTGGGAAGCTTCTAAACAGAACGATTATTTTACCGGAACCGAGGTGTTATTGCGACAAGATTTGGAACAATTTGAACGCGTGCCGAGCGCCCGGCGCGGAGAAATTCGTCCTGCCGTACTCGTGTCCCATGGACCACATATACGATTTACCCAGCTGGTTTCGAAGCGGTTTGAAGTTCAGAGAGCCTGGCTTCTTAGCGGATTCGAGAGTTCCGGATAGCGTCAGGAACGATATCATTCGCGTGAATGTAGAGAGGAGGAGAAATTCGCAGTTGGTTTTAGAAGGCGATGGAGCAGGAGGAGAAAAGACGACGACGACGAATTCGTTCGATATAGGAGAAGAAGAAGGCAAATCTTCATCTTCTTCATCGTCATCTTCGGACGTTCAACTCCCGTTCGGCTTCACCGCCGCGATGGCCGAAGAAGCGTTGAAACCCTTCAGCTCCCACGCCGTCCTCGAGTTCGACTATTTGGCCGAAGAAGGCGTTTTTTGCGGCTTCCACGGTAAAGAAGAGAACCACGATTTCGACGCATCCGTCCAAGGCGCTTTGAGTCACTACCAATACTACTGCTTCACCGAGCCTTGGCTCGCCTCAAACGCGCCACGGTCCGGTCGACGCCCGAACGAACCGTACGAACCGCAAGTCGTCAAGAGACACTGCGGCGAGATGGACACCTCGATGCGCGCTTCGGGGAAAGTACACTTGGGTGTAATCGAACACATAAACAAAAAAGAGGAACAAAATTTGAAATGCACCTGCGAGTTTGGCTTTGGCGTGCCGCTTGCGTTGGAAACGGTCGCGAAAGGGCCAATGTGTACGCACGAGAGTCATTCTTAAATAGATTGAACATTTTTTTAGTTACGAGTAGCACGAGATGATGATGATAGATTTTTTTTTAGAGCGAATTTGTTTGTAGGAAAAAGAAAAAGGACGAGTGGGGATACAGTTTTAGTAGGGGGGAAAGATCATCACTTTTATCAAATTAATTAACAAATATGGCACTCTCATCTATGATCCCATCGGTGACGCCTTCGAACGCGTTAAAAGCGCACGCGATAATTTCGATCTTGTTCTCCTTACCTGTTATAATCTCTGGCGCGGGTGGATTTCTCGAACTTATTTCCGACGGCGCGGTGAAATCCGCGCAAATGAAAGGTCCAATCGCCCAATTGTTAATGCACATCACGTACGTCGATTTCGTGAAAAATTGGTACGTGAGTGCAATCAGTTGGATGTGCGCGAGTAAAGCGGTGACCGTGCAAAAGATGGTGATCAAAATCAACCTGATGATGATGGCGGGTGCGTTACTCGCGCTGATTTATTCTCCGCCAGTTGCTGGTGGGCCGATGGTACCGCCTCCGGTTTTGGCTTATTTTTCCACAATGTCTGTCTTGTACTGCTTGGCGTTACAAGTGCCGAAGAAAGTGTTGAAGATGATGCCGAGTTTACCGAAGATTGGTGGTTCGAGCGCCGCTCCGGCAAAGAAGAAAGCAACCCCGACGCCGGCGAGACGAACGCCGAGTCGAAGACGTTAAAAAACAAAAGTTAAGAAGCAATCATCACGACCGAACATATTACATATCTATCACGCGTTGTAAATAAAAGTTGCGCGTTGAAAATTTTACGAGAGTCATAAATCATCTATTATATATTACAACAATACACCACACCGAAGAACAAAGTTATCAAGCCTTTTCTTCTTCTTCTTCCTCTTCTTCCTCTTTCTCGAACGATCTGTTCATAATCTCCGTCATCAATTCCGTGTTCGCTTTCACGATATCGTCGTCCACGAACGACTCCAACATTTCGTAATCAAACTCTTCGCAATACGCTTTCCTCGCTTCTAAAATCCGCAAAGTCACCGCCGGGTTTACCTTACCAAACTCTCTGACCCAGCTGTCCCCATCGCCTAAGTCGATACCTTCCATTGCGTTCCTCAAATCGTTATAATCCGGACATTGAACTTTCCCGTCGTACCCCGTGACCTGAGGGGCGAATCCGCCGTCGTTCCCTTGGCCTTCCAAGTGCGCTTGCACTACTCGAATCGAAACGTACGTGAACAACCGTTTCATCGTTCGCGCGGCTTTCCGTTCCGCGAGTTCTCCATCTTGCGGCGTGTATAAGTTTGGGTAGTTTTTGTCCTTCTCTTCTCGCTTCTTCGCAAAGACTACTCCTTTCATATCTTTGTTTTCGTAAGCACTCCTCCTCTTTCTTCTCAACCTCGTCGTCGTCGTCGCTAAAGGCTGCCCGTAAAACGACGCGCTCGAGGATAAAGAACAACTGAACATCATATATACCACTACTTAGTCCCGCTGCTTGACCCTAACGCAGCCGCGTGCGACCAGACTAATATCACCCCGGCGATGCCAAACGTCGCGGGGAAACGAATCTGTTTGTGTTTCTTTAAAGCGATGCCGACGACTGGAATCACCGGCGCGAGCGCGATTGGCCACAGGTTATTCCAGTTCGGTTCTTTTACGTGTCGTTTTGATGATGCCGACCCCGATGATTGCTCCGCTGATGACGATGATATCGAGGATGACATCAAAGAGGGTGAAAGAGAGCGCAATCGACAAAAGTTTGTGACTTACGTAAGTTGTGACGAATGGTAAAGAGGTGGTGCGCGAATAAACAACACGAGAGAGATAATACGAACAGATGATGATGATGATGATGATGATTACACGTTTCTCGTGTGTGTATTACACAACAAACAGAACTTATAATTCTTTTAACTCAACGCCGCTTTACCGCCCACGATAACCACGCCCCACCCGCCTAAAATCACAAACACCAGATGTTCCTCCTTCCAGTTCCCCGGGTTCGTGGGATCTTGCCACGGGTAATTCACTTTCGGTGGAGCGTTTGGATCGGACGCAAAAAGTCTCCTCTGCTGTTGTTGCGCGTGTTGTTGTTTGAAAGAAGTTGCGTTTGTGGTTCGGAGAGACCGGTGCGCGAGTCTGCGCAGAGCCGTGACGCCTGACATCTTTAAGTAGTATTCGTGTGTTGGTTTTTAATGGAGATTTTTGGGGATCCGATTCGATACAAAATTTAAAGAGAGGAAACGATGATGATGTTAAGGACTTCTTTATCGTCATCATCGTCGACACTACCCTCACCTTCGCGACCTCTGAGAAGAAGAAGGAAAAGTAAAAGCAGAGGCGTTCACGTGAACAGCAGCGCGAGCAGAGAGAACAGATACGAAACGTCTTTCTCCTCCTCCTCCGCTTCTGGTGCGAGAGGTGTTGCGGCAAATTCTTTTCCCCGCGATGATGATGATGATGATGATGTTGAAGAAGTCGTGCACACGGTCGCCCCGGGAGATTCGCTCTACGGCGTGGCGATTGCCTACGACGTGGACCCGAGAGATTTGATCGTGAGTAATCGTAGCAGCAGTTTTTGCAGTCGTAGTCGTAGTAGTAGTAAACGCAAATCGTGCATCAGTTTTGTTTTTGAATTTTTAATTCAAAAATATGCGACGAGTAGTATTGAGAAGAATAAAATGTGACTTCTCTCCAATCTGACTTTCTCTCTCTCTCTCTCTCTCTCTCTTTAATTAACAACAACAGGCGGCAAACGCGAAGACATTGGGCGGCTTCGAGTACGTGCTTCCGGGACAACGACTGGTCGTACCCGGACGACGGCGAGGAGGAGGATTAGGAGGACAGCAACGACAACAACACCAATCGAGGACGACGGGGATGAAAAATTTAGCGCCGAACAACAACGGTAATAACATTAGTAGCAGCGTAGTAGTGGGACAACAACACGGCGGAGGAGTGGGAGCGATGACGACGACGACGGCGGTGGCGAGAATGCCGACGATCGTGACGGCGGTGTCGTTTGTTTTTGGCCTCGCGTTTGGTCTGTTTTTGTTTTCGCGAGAACGAGAATAATAAATTGATTTTTGTTAGTTGCGATGATGATGATGTGTATATTTTCTTCTATATAATATGATACAATTTCAAAGTCTACGTGTGTACTACTACTCTAATATATATGCTCTCTTCTCACTGCGGCGGCGGCGGCGGCGGCGGCGGCGGATGCATCCCTCCGTGCATTTGATTTATCATCGCCATCGGCGCCGCGTTCATGCCCATCATCATCCCAGGCGGCGGCGGCGGTGGTGGCATTCCTGGCATCCCACCACCCATCATCATCATCCCTGGAGGTGGTGGAGGCGGCATCCCCCCCGGCATCCCCCCCGGTATCCCGCCTCCGACGACGCCCATCCCGGCGAACCCGCTCATTCCGGTCGCGCTCCCGTCTGAAAACATCGCGTGCGGTCTCAACTGTCTCCCCCCGTACCCGCCATTATTCTGCATCCCAGCTTGCGCTAACAACCGTTCCGCTTGACTCCCGTGCCTCTCTCCGTTCGTATCTTTCTTATACGCGTACACGACCGTAATCTGTTTCCCGGCTAAAAACTGTCCGTGCATGGCTTCAATCGCGCGATCGCTCGCTTCGAACGAATCAAACTGCACGAATCCAAACCCTCTGCTCTCTCCACTCTCCGGATCTCGTTGCACTTTCGGTGCCGTAATCACCGACCCGAACGCGCTAAACGTATCGTACAACATCTTCTCGTCGATTTCCGCATCTAAATTCCCCACGAACACGTTCGCGCCGACGCCGACATCTCCTCCTCCTTTCCCTCCATCTTGCGACGCTTTGTTCACTCGAATCGGTTTCCCGAACACTTTAATCATGTTCAATATTTTCACGCAGTATTCGCAATCTTCCTCTCGTTTCATTTCCACGAACGCGTACCCTTGGTGCGAGGACGTCACTCGGTCTTTCGGCACGTACACCGACGCCACCGGTCCGCATTGGACGAAGAGTTCCCAAAGGAGTTGCTCATCCATTTGCGGATCCAAATTCCCGACGTACATGGTCGCGTCCGCGTTTTTCTCTTGCGAGTGTTGCCCTAAAGTGTTCGCGCCGGCGGAGACGGTAATTCGTCCGCCGGCGAGGCCAGACATTGAATTCGATGCCCCCGATGATGTCATTTAATCTTCTTTATACTACTACTCTACTAATGAGGAAAAATCTTTTCTTCTTTTTTCCCTCTGGAGCCGCCAAAAATGCTTCATTCTTGTGTCTTTATTGCGCTCTCATCAAACATCGTTTTAACTCGTTCTCTTCTCACCGAGGAGCAAAAGTGTTAGTTTATACACGCGCACACGTAATAATGCGTCCTTTGGAGGAGTCTGAAGTCGCGCAAGTGTTTGAAAAGCTCTTCAAATTTATCGGGAAGAATTTACGAAACGTTCTCGAATCGTCGGCCTCGAGCGGAGGAGGAGAACGAAAAGGAAAAGGAAAAGGAAACGATTCAGACGACGACGACGACGACGAAGAAACAGGAGGCGTTGGATTTTGTTTCCGTTTGCACAAACAAAGAGTCTATTACGTGAAAGACGAAATCGTCAAACGAGCGACGAATATTTCTCGCGAGCAATTGGTGACTTTAGGGCAAAACATAGGGAAGTTCACGCACTCCGGGAAGTTTCGCTTAACCATCGGCGCTTTAGATTTATTAGCACAACACGGGAAATATAAGATGTGGGTGAAACCAACGTCGGAAATGTCGTTTTTATACGGGAATCATCTATTGAAATCCGGGTTAGGACGAGTGACGGAGAACACGCCGACGAATCAAGGGGTGGTTATTTTGAGCATGAGCGACGTTCCGCTCGGGTTCGGCGTGTGCGCCAAGTCGACGCAGGAGTGCAGGAAAGCGGATCCGAGCGCGGTGGTGTGTTTTCATCAGGCGGATATCGGGGAGTATTTGAGAGCGGAGGATGACATGGTGCCAGGGAAGAAAGAGTAATGTAGCTTAATAATAGTAGCAGTGTGTATTTTGATTCATAAAGTAGTTTTACGTTCTTCACGTTTGTTGCAAAAATCCGCCCAAATGTTGTACATACAGCGTGCGCGCGCGCGTCTCTCTCTTTCTCTCTTATCTTCTTCTTCTAAAAATCTACGAGTGCTTTCTAATCAAGAACAATTCACGTCCTCGTTCTTCTTCTTTCTCTTCTTCTTCTTTTTCTCAATCGTCCAAGAAGGAATCACGATCACCGTTGTCGTCGTCGTTCCGTCTGGAACCTCGTTGTTGTATCCGTTGTTTTTTCTGAACACCAAGTAACGCTCTGGCCGCGTGTTCGGTGTTCAAAGAACCGTCGTCGTCGTCGTCGCCGTTATTGTTGTTATTGTTGTTGTTATTATTATTGTTCCCCGCCGGACTTCTCGGCGCGAACACCAAAGAACGTCTCTGTTGTTGATGTTGTCGTCCTCTTCTTTCACCGTTTCTCCCTCCCGCGTCCATCGTCGCGTTCTCTTCGTCGTCTCCATCGTCGTCCGCTTCCATCTCGTCCTCTTCTTCTTCCACGGGTATTCGAAACCTTACAATCACGCTATCTTGCGACTCCTCCGCGGTGCCGGTTTCTTTATCCACGACCACCTGTCTCGCGCTGTAAAATCTGTGCACCATTTCCAACCGTCGCGCGTTATCCGCAAAGCCAAAGAAAACGACGTCTGGTCTCGTCATCGTTCCGAGAAATCCTTTCCCTAACTGCTTGGCGCTTAAAATGCCTCTCGTCGCCACCGGAGGAAGAGAAGCGTTGTTGTTGTTGTTGTTGTTGTTGTTGTTGTTATCATTAGTATCGTTTGTATTTTGCTGCGTTTGTACAGAATAGTGATTAGTACTATTCTTATTCCTGACCGCGACTGCCCGCATCTCGGCTAACCTCAACTGCGCGGTTCTCGCAGTCGTCGTCCCTCTTCTTCTTTTTCTTCTCTCTCCTCCCTCCTCATTCTCGTCGTCGTGGTCATCGTCCACCTCTACCCTGGGCGCAACCGGTACCCCTCTCAACTCCACCCCTGCGCTCGCCGTCGCCGTCTTCTCTCCCGCGATGTGCACCGCCCCTTCTCTCCCGACCACCACTTCCACTCTCGCGCTGACAAACTTCAACCGTTCCGTCGCTTCTCTCAACACCGACGCGGACTGATAATCCAAGTCCAACCAATACGGAACTTCTTCGAACCGTCTGGTATCGATCGCCGCGGCGATATCTTCCACGTCTTTTCGATTCAAAGGGCCGTAAATCGGAACGTCTTGGACGATATCAATCTCCCCGCCGAAGGACGAGAAGCACAAGACCGGCGTTAAGTTTCCTTTATTATTATTATTCGTTTTATTCTCCGTATCGTCTTTCCTTCTTTTATGTTCTCTTCTCAGTAACTTCACGTGCGCGCCCGTGGCGTTCACGTTCACCAGTCCTTTCACCACTCGTAACAACCCGTTGCTGTCCACTTTAAAGGCGATTTGGTTCTTCACCGCGGAGGAGCACACGTACGACTTTTGTTCGAATATTATTTGATTTTGTTGTTGTCCACTGTTCGTGTTGTTATTCGTGTTGTTGTTCTCAAAGATGCTCACGTCCGCGTGCGCGTCCACTCCTCCGGTCTCTTCCGGGCGTAACACGAGGGACATTTGCGTTGGATTGAAGTACAACGTGACGACGTTTTTGTTCATCTTTTCGAAGAGAGGGAGCAATCGGTCGAGCCAAGCCAGGCCGAGCTGCGTGATTTGGCCTCTCAGTTTCATTTTCGTATCTTCACCTCTCCTTCTTCTTCTTCGCCTTCTTCTTTAAAGCGCTGCTTACTCGCCTTACGCCTCGACGAGAGTGGAGAGATTTTTGAATTTTCCAAGGGGCAGCCCCGGCGAGAAAATGCTTCATTACGTAGAGTCCTCATTCGTATGAATACACAGAACAGACTTTCGCAGATATAACAACGCGACTAAAAACAGCAGCGCGAGACATTTCGCAGCACACATATACTGCGTTAATATTGCTTTTGCGCGATTTTTTTTGATGACGTCTGATGCTACCGCTGCTATTCTGAGAGAGAATGCATCTCATTATCATCGCGATGACGAGTTACTCGTGGAACGGAAACGAAACGAGATTCAAATCTGGGAGCGCGCGTACGAACGCAAGCACGAGAGAAAACCAACC
>Ga0255771_1005839_pt1 | contig 10577 bp, 7 predicted proteins | sample 011ome_19_FD_179969 | JGI IMG/M metagenome (GOLD analysis project Ga0255771, IMG submission 179969) | Coastal salt marsh microbial communities from the Groves Creek Marsh, Skidaway Island, Georgia - 011510BT metaG (version 2) | ecosystem: Environmental > Aquatic > Marine > Intertidal zone > Salt...
TGGCTGTGAATGATGTTTGACGCTTTCCGGCTGAGTTGAAGGGGCTCATTCTCACAAGCCTGTGAGTTCCGGACTCCACTGAGAGCTTCCCATAGGCATACGGAGCATCAAACTTGATAGACGCCGACTTGATGCCCGCCCCTTCTGCATAGGAAGTTTCCAAAATCGTCGACCTAAAACCGGCAATCTCGGCGTAACGCAAATACATTCGCATCAACATTTCAGAAAAGTCCGTCGCATCGTCACCCCCAGCTCCACTGCGAATGGTCATAACTGCCGATCTGGAGTCATACTCACCGCTCAGCAGGGTCTCGGTCTCGAGAGATCCCAGCAGGGTCTCAAGCTTCGCAATGTCGACTTCCACTTCGGCCGCCGCAGCCGAATCATCTTCCTGGGACGCGAGCGTCGAAAGTACAAGGGTGTCTTCGAGAAGACCTTCAATTTGAACTAGCTGAGTTAGAAGTTGCCTTTTATTGGAAAGCTCAGAAGTAACTTTCTGTGCATTTTCTTGGTCGTCCCATAGGCCTTGATCAGAGGCCTGCTGCTCGAGAAATTCGACTTCCCCCCGAAGATGAGTCGGATTCAAGACGAAAGAGACTTGACTGAATCGACTTGCCAAATCTCTAAGCTGTTCAATGGGTTCCATTTGACTCAAGGGAGACAAACCTAACTTTTTTGTTCATGTCTCAAAATGGCGGTGACGGTGGGATTTGAACCCACGGTGGACTTTCACCCACACGACTTTTCGAGAGTCGCACCTTCGGCCGCTCGGACACGTCACCATAGAAGAAGATACCACTCACGAAGAACCGTTACGAAGTTGGGCAAAGAAATCATCTAGGAGTTTCTGGCACTCCCCAGCCTTTATTCCAGCAATAACCTCAATTGGCCGTCCGAGCCGTTTGTCCCGTAACAGGTCATAGACAGACCCACCAGCTCCCCGCTGAGGATTGGAGGCACCGTACACCACTCTTGTAATCCCAGTCTCACGTATCATGCTGGCGCATACTAAGCATGGTTCAAGAGTGGATACTAATGTAAAGCCCTCCAAGGCGCCGAATCCACCGTTTTCCCAAAAGTCAATAACTAAGTTTGACTCCGCGTGACCTAGAAGTCTGCCGTCGGCCACACGGCGATTTCGGGAATTACCAACGAGCTCGCCACGTTCGTCAAAAAGAGAAGCCCCGACAGGAACATCCGAAACAACTAAGTTTGCCTCCAGGATTGCCAGGTCCATCCAGGTTTCGTAAATTTCCTTCATTACCAACAAGTCTCCCAGATTAAATGAAACCGGGTGAGGCCTAAGCCTCACCCGGTTCGGTTAGCGGGACGTTACTACTTAGTAGTTACTACCTCGCTGCGAACGAACGCGCCGTCAATGTAGAGGTCAACCGTAATGGTGTAACCCGCTCCAGTTAGGCGAACTGTTCTGCTGTAATCGTTGCTCTTGTAGGCAGCGATTGGGTCAACAACCAGCCACTTGCCAGCTACCTTTGCAGATAGCTTCTGGCCCATGTAACCCTTGGTGTAGATCGCAACGTAACCCTTGAAGGTTCCAACTGTGATCTTCTGATCCGCGCTTGATGCAGCGGCAGCACCAACGGTGACTGTCTGTACCTTGCTGATCTTATCCGCGGCTGCAGTATTTGCTCCAGCCTTCAGGTAAGTAGCAGTCAGAGTGAACGTTCCGGAGTCCGCCGCAGAGGTCAGGATTGAAATTCTGAACTCTCCGTTAGCGTCGGTCTCGGTTGGCATTGTTCCAACAGGAATACCAGCAGTACCAGCGTAGGTCACCAGAATCGTTGCGTTACCAGTCGAAGTATCTACTGGGTTTCCATTTGCATCAACGACAGTACCAACGACAATCTTGGTCTTACCCGAGTCGATTGAGTCAGTGTCGAAGTTAATTGCAGCACCGCCAGAGAAGCTAACTGCATCAATCACTAGAAGTGACGTTGTAGTTGCAGCTCCGTTGGTGAGGGTCATGGTGTGAGTGCCATCCAGCAAGGATGCTACCTGGAAGGAATAAGTACCGCTAGCTCCAGCTCGGAGACTAATTGCATCCGAGTAGCTTGTGTCGGCAGCAGCAGACACACGGAAGATGAGTCCGGTTCCAGTCACAACAACTGAGGATCCCGTGTTAGCTACGTTAGCAGTCACGGTAGTCCAGCTGACCGTGCTTGGGAAGTAGCTGACGCTGGATGAGTAACTCGCAGCCAACCCAGTTCCGAAAGCGTCAGTTGCCGCAGTGGCAACGACATTTACGTTGGTGGTCACAGAGCTAGAGCCATCAGCAGTGTAGGTTCCATTCGCGAGGCGAACAAGAGTAACTGTAGCTGTCGCCGAACCAGTTGCAGTTGCAGGCTGTGGTAGGAATGCGACTGTTGCATTTCCGCCACTCACCGCAACGTAGGAAACGGTTGGGTTGTAGCTCAGAGACTGGTTTCCAGCCTTTGTCACCTTTAGGAATTGGTCTGTCCTAGTTGACTTCTCTCCCCACTGGTCAGTGACAGTGTAAGGGAGGTCAACAGAGGTTCCGGCATTCGTTACGTAGTAATCGAAGGTTCCTGCGATTGTGTAAACAGGGTCCTTGACCGTGTACGTAACAGCGCTTGCTCCCACGTTGCCAACCGAAGCGTCGACGACAATGGTCTCATTGTGCGCGAAGCCAGTGGTGGTAACGGTAAAGGTTGCGTAACCGTCGGCACCAGTGGTGAGCGACAGAGCACTTGGAAGAGTCGTCAATGCGGCTCCGCCGTTGATGGACATTTCCTTCGACGAAGTTACGAGCGCAGTTCCACCTGAAAGGTCAACCGAAACGGCGACACCGCTGAGGGAGACTGAATTCGTACTCGCGTGCACGCGCACAGTGAAGGTCTTGTTTTGACGGACCGAGTATGCCGTTGCACTTCCAGAAACATCTGCGGCTGCCACTGACGAAATTGAAATAGCGTCAAGTGCCACAGAACCGACCGTGCTTTGCGCAAGAGCGGAAGCCGTGGACGCCGCCGACATGTTGTCCAAATCAGAAGCCTGATACAGGACGAACGCGCTCATCGAAGTTCCAGGTGAGACGGAACCAGAGTTGGTCAATGCGAACGACTGCGAAACGACACCGGCTCGAGCTGTAAGTGTAGTCCCAGAAATCCATGGGCTAACAGTGCTCGTTCCAGCATCCGTTGCGAACGTTGCACGATCTGCAATAACTCCAATTCTGAAACCACCAGACAAGTTGCTGAAGTTCAAAGTTGGAACTGTTGCACTGACGGTTACTACTGTGTCATAAGCGGAAGGTGCGGTGAGAGTCACGGCAGAACCCAAAGCAGAAACTTGGTTGAAAGTAACTGTCTTTGTGGTGTACCACTCCAACTCATCCCAAATACCATTGCTTGTCGCAACGTTTTCAACCCACAACTTGACTGTTACCACGGCTGGGCCAGAGGTGTAGGTCATGGAAGTGGTGTAGGCAGCAAGGTTCAGGTTGGTCGCTGATGAAGCAACCGTTCCAGCGACAGTCGAAGCCGTGGTCTGGTTCGCCTTCACCATGCCCGAAATACTTGCGGACTGAGTCGTAGCAGATAGAGGAGTAAAGGCACCCATAGGTGACAATGCCCCGCTCTGGGTTGAAATGTAGATGTCAAATGCACCAGAAGTGCGAGTGACCTCCCAGAAGACCTTTTCAGTAGCAAACTGAGTATTGGTCACTCCTGGGAGTAGATAGGCAGTGATTGGAAAGTCTTCCATAATCACACCGTTGAAGTTGGTGGCGGCACCGGCAGCAGGTGTTACTGCGACATTCGCACCGTCGGTCGCTGCGCTAGCCGGGGCAGTGAGCCCGAACAACGAAGCTACCAGGGCGAGAATCGCACCTAAGGCGATACCCCTCCTTTGAGAATTTATCTTCATTCTTTGCTTTCTTCTTGGTTTTCAGCGGCCGATGGGCAACTGATCGGAGAATGAACTAGCACCAACCAAGCAGGAGCTAAAACATCCTCACACTTAGTCTAACGGGAGAGAAAGGTTTTTGTTACGGTGCGTCACGGAGAAAATTAGGTTAGGCCCTCGGGAGCAATTCGATAGAAGCATCGGCCACCTCACCAATTTCAGTTAGGTTAATCCGAATTTGAAGGACTGATCGACGAATCTCAACCGAATCTAAGGTCAAGTTTTGAAATGCACCGGAAAGGTCCCCAAAAAGGAAGTCTGTGGCTACATAATTCACGGCAACGTCGCCCTTGGAGGTTTGTTCCAGAGAAACAAGGCTGTTTTCGGGGACTGCTGTAATTTCAAAATTTTCATCTGAAAAGACGAGGGAGACCTGTTGGATAATCTCCGGCGAGGCAACATCTAGAAGTATGAAGGCTTCCACGCCATCTCCGGATAGAACCGTAACTGAGGGGTCCTGGGAACTCAACCGGTTCACACCCGTCAGCGAGGCCGCCCACTTTTCGGCAAACTCTAGATTCAACAGTGAAGCCATCTCGATTCTCGCAGCTTCACTGGACAGATCTAACGTCGCTACATCTCTCTCGACCGAACCAACCGTTTCCCGAATGAGGTCACTTGAGTAGCCTGTCGTGGCGGGGTTGGGTGCCAAAGTCTCGGGACTCGAAATTGGCGCAATGAACCCAAGATCGCCGCTTGAATCCGTTTCTGGGGTAGTCGGCTTGCTAGCCTCTCCCCCTGCTGTTCTAGGCGTTCTCGTGATACTTTCAAAACTTATTTCGGACCCAGCCTCCAGGGTGGGGTAGACCTCTACGTTAGCGGAGCTCAAAGCCAGCACTCCTACGAAAAACGCGGCGATTAGGCCGGTTCCAGTTGAAACTTTGGTTAAGGTACTCCTGTGGTGCCTCGACGCGAGCAAAAGGATGCTCGGGAGGGACTTACCTTCGATACTAGCCTCGCCTACGAGAGCGACCTTAAATGCGGCCCTTGCACGATGAATTAGTTGCCTCACGGCATTTTTGGAAATTCCAAGCTCGACAGCCACTTCCTCATGCGTCTTTTCCTCATACATCGTTGCAATCAGGACTTGTCGCTGGCGCGGATTGATTTTCGCTAAAGCCAACCCGACTATCGCAGCTTCGTCCGCTCGCTCAATTGACTCAAGCTCTCCGTTTCTGCCTTCGACATCTTCGGGAAGTGAAACAAGACCTTTGTTGAGAGAATTGTTCGCTGAGCGGATATGGTCAAATGTGAGCATCTTTGTCTTCCACTTCAGGTAGCGCAAAACATCTAACTCCGACTCAAGCTCAGGGAGAGAGGTCATTAGGTAGAGGAAGGCATCCTGGACCACCTCCTCCGCCAAATCTTTGTTCTGAATGAATTTAAAGACGTGGTTTATGAGTTGCGGACGGAAACGAACATAGAAAATTCCGAAGTCTCTTGCGGACCATTCTGAGATTGCCCGCACATCGCTTTCTCCCACCAAGGGCTCGTTCAAGGCTCCGTCGTGATCAAAATGGGTAGGAACCTGCCTTGGGCCAAAAAACTCCATGAGAGAACTATACGCAACCTGGGGGTGACTTTGTTTTGCATGTTCCCTAGCTCTATCAACTAGTATCTTTTAGCTGTGCAAATCGGTGTTGTAGGGCTTGGATATCTGGGGCTCACTCATGCAGTGGCTCTCTCCAAGCTGGGGCATCGGGTAGTTGGCTTCGAGTCAGACCTTACCAGACGCAATTTAATTCGCGAGGGACGGGCTCCGTTCTATGAGCCCGGGCTGGACAATGCCCTTCAGCAAGTGCACGGATCTGAGAACTTCACCGTGTCATCCCAATTGAATTTGGATGAGGCTATGGAGATAGTATTTTTGTGCGTTGGGACTCCTCAAAGTGGCGCTGAGGAATCCGTAGATACCTCATCCCTTTACTCAGCTGGTCTGGAGGTTGCAAGGTCGATTAGACCGGATACGGTTGTAGTGGGGAAATCTACCGTTCCTGTCGGAACTGCGAGATTGCTTAGAAATCGAATGTCAGAGGCCGCGGGATTCTCCATTCATCTTGCTTGGAACCCCGAGTTCCTCCGAGAGGGAACAGCCCTACAAGATTCCCTCAACCCCGACCGGATCGTTATTGGCAGCTGGGATGCCTACAGCTCACAAAAACTGAAAGAGGTCTACAAACCCATCCTCGAAAGGGGCACCCCCCTCCTTGAAGTAGACGTGCCAACCGCGGAGTTAGTAAAAGTGGCAGCAAACGCATTTCTCGCTACAAAGATCAGCTTCATCAATGCTATGGCCGAGATTGCAGAGGTGTCGGGTGCAGATGCGGTTGAGCTTGCCAAAGCCATCGGCTACGACGAGCGCATTGGAAACAAATTCCTCCGCAATGGCATCGGGTTTGGAGGCGGTTGTCTTCCCAAAGATATCAGAGGCTTTGTTGCACGTGCTGAGGAGCTAGGTGTTGGCAAAGCAATTAGCTTTCTCAGAGATGTAGAAGCAATCAACCAGCGCAGAAGAGCAAGGGTTGTGACGCTCGCCGAGGAGGAGCTTGGCGAGCTAAAAAACAGAAAAGTCCTAGTGCTGGGGCTTTCTTTCAAGCCAGATTCTGATGACATGCGCGACTCTCCCGCCCTAGACATTGCCTTGCGGTTAGCCGAAGCGGGTGCGAGGGTGACCGTGCATGATCCTGTGGCGCTTGGTGCACTAGGGAAAAACCACCCGGCGTTAATCAGGGAGCAGGATCTAGGTGCCGCGGCCAAGGACCAGGAGCTTGTCATCCTTGGGACAGAATGGACGGAGTACAAAGCCATAGAACCAAAAGCTTTTGGCGACCTGGTCGCAAACAAGTTAATTATCGACGGACGAAATGTCTTGGATGTCACTTCTTGGCAGGCAGCCGGTTGGAGACTCATCGCCCTTGGCCGCAATGTCCACAACTAAAAAAATCGGCATCAGCTTTGTGATGCCGGTGCGAGACGAGGCAAAGCATCTAGCGAAGGCGGTAGAAGCCGTTTTCTCTCAAGAGCACCAGGGCGGCAGACAGCTAATTCTTGCCATTGCCCCCTCAACGGATTCGACTCAGGACATTGCCTCCCAGTTGAAGAAGAGGTACAAAACAAAACTAACCATCGTCGAAAACCCAGCTGGCGAAACTGCAACGGGACTCAACCTCGCAATTGCCACTGCAAAGTTTGAAACTGTAATTCGCGTCGATGCCCACAGCAAACTCTCTGATGGCTATGCGGCACTTGCCCAAGAAGTTCTCCAAGAAACTGAAGCCGCGAATGTCGGCGGCATGATGGTCGCAGAAGGCGAAAGTGAATTTCAAAAGGCAGTTGCCTACGGTTATAACAATCGCATTGGTCTGGGTGGTGGAGCCTTTCACCTCGGCGGCAAGTCAGGTCCTGTAGACAGTGTTTATTTAGGCTGCTTCCAGAAAAGTTGGCTGGATAAGGTCGGGGGGTTTGATCCCAGATGGGTCAGGGGTCAGGACTGGGAGCTCAATAGGAGAATCCGCGATGCGGGCGGAACCGTTTGGTTTGACCCGAGGCTCAAGGTCACCTACTACCCACGAGACAATTGGCCAGCGCTTGCCAAGCAGTTCTTCAATACAGGAATCTGGCGTGGCGCTCTCACAAGAGAGTCGCCTGGCCAGTCAGCCATCCGCTACTGGATACCGCCCCTGTTGGTGCTCTCAACTATCTTCTGGTTACCGGTGACCTTGTATTTGCTGGTGATCGCATTTGCTTCAATGAACGCCGGCGACCTAAAGCCAGCCAGCAGACTTTGGCTGATGATTGTGCTGCCAACCATGCACTACGCATGGGGCATCGGGTTTTGGTGGGGATTGGCTAGGGGCGCCAGGTAACACCTACTGGTAGTTTTTACCCGTGACCAGCCAGGATCTAGTTGTCTGTAGTTTCTATACTCCCGACGATTACTACTCTTCCCACGCTAAGGCTCTAAGGGCTCAGCTGGAGGGACTTGGCATTGACCACGACCTTCTCGAGATAACAAAGGCTCCGGGGGAAGACTGGGCTGACACCACCAGGCGCAAAATCGGTTTCATCAAAAGCGTCTGCGACAAAAACCCAGCTAAAAAAGTCTTTTGGGTGGACATTGACTGCCGCATCAACTACCTCCCCGACTACATCGCTAACTCAACCGCTGACCTGATCGGCTTCCAGCGCAGCTTCGGCTCACCCCTTCAGATTGGCTATGGGAACAGGACTAGGTTCTGGGAGCCAAGCTTCTGGGGCCTCGGGACCTCCCTGCAGGCAAGAAAGCTAATTGCCGATGCCTTCGAGCTTGAGCAGCGAGCCGAAGTCAAGGCAACCGATGATTACTTCCTGGAAGAGGCCTGGCGTGCTAACGCAAAACACCTCACTTTCCAGATGATCCCCTCAACGGACATAGTTCGAGAAAGAGCACCTCTAGAACTTGGTCAACGGCAGCCTTTCTTCGTATTTGGCAGCTCAGGAAACGTCGCCGAGTTCAAGAACAAGGTTGTTCAGCATGGTGGGGGCAAGCAGGTTGGTCTCAAGAGGAAAGCCCTGCAACAGGCCAAAAAACTTGAGCGCAACCTTCCAGATGTAATCCGAAGACCCCTCAGGCGAATGGCCGATGCCAGCGGAGTGACCGGGGTCTTAATCTCGGGTCAAGCAAGAAGCATTGATCCTGAGCGAGCCAAGTCAATGGGGGAAACACTTAGTGGTGCCATCAAGGGAGATATTGAGCTCTATGACTTCGCCAGAGAGCGCTTCAGCAAGAAGTACATCGCGTCCCAAGGTGAGGCTTCGAATATGGAGGCAGCGGAGAGCTTTGCGCATTACTCATGCAAAAGGTCTGACAAGTCCCTCAAGCTGACCTGGTGGGCAAAGCCGTTTCCAGGAAACTTTGGCGACTGGCTATCACCTCTGATCATCTCCCACTACTCAAAGGCAAGGGTCATTATTCAGCCGCCAACCAAACCAACTGGCAAAAAGCACCTAGTCTCTCTTGGCTCGATTGGAAGGTTTATTCAGTCGAGTGCTGTGGTGGTTGGAACCGGCATCTCAACAGACGATGTTCAGCTAAGTCGCAAAGCAACCTATGTCTCGGTCAGAGGGCCGCTAACCGCAAAAGCCCTAAAGGCCTCTAAGGGTCCGGAAGTGAAATCATTTGGTGACCCAGGCGTAGTCATTTCCAAGATCTATCGCGTAAAGCGCGGCAAGACAAACGGCAGAGGTGTGCTTGTGAGGCACTTCTCCCATAGCTCTGCAAACCTCAAGCTCCCGAGCAAGATGGATGAGCTCTCGGTGATGATGTCTAGACCTAAGGACATCAAAGAGTTCGTTACCAAGCTCAACGAATATGACTATGTGATCACCTCAGCAATGCATGTGATGATCACTTGCCACTCCTATGGCATCCCATGTGCCCTGGTCACATTCGAGGGCTACGAGGAAAACGTCCACGGCAGCGGCATAAAGTACGAGGACTACGCACTGGGCGCGGGCGTCGAGGTAATGAACCCGATTGTGCTGCCAACAGACCTCTCAAAGACAAGCCTTAAAAAACTCACCAAGACCATCAAGGTCTCAAGCAAAAAGATCTCCGAGGTCGAGGGGCATCTAAAGACAGCAATTGCGATGGTGCTCAAATGAAGCGGATGACCTCATTGCTTTGGAAGTCATCCAGGCAACTTGTGCCCAAGGGCAAATACCGTTGGCAGCTCATATTGCTAGTCGTAATTGCCGCCGCAATCCCCGTCACAGAGCTGCTTGTTGCGAAGCTCTTCACCGACCTGGTGGTATCCGGTGCCGGCATGCCGGTGGCGGAGATCGTCGTCTCGGTCATCCTCTTCGCACTTCTTTTTGCCACCACCAGAATTGCCAACTACCTCCAGAAGACCTACAGGGTCAAGTTTTTTGACAAGGCCTTTGGCGCAGACGAGAGGCAGAAGACCGCAAACACCGAAAGCTGGGAGTGGGCCATGGCCCTTGAGCTTGTGAACGTACTGTCCTTCCTAACCCAGATGTTCGTAATCGCAGCCTTCCTCTTCTTTCTAAACCCAGGCTTTGCAGCAATCAACCTTGCCTTCATTTTTACCGTGCTGCAGGTGATGGGGGTTCTGTTCATGAGGCAGTTCAGGACCCAACGCGGGTTTGTTCAAAAACGCAGGGACAAGGAAATTGTCACCCCGGCAGAGCGCCTCGGCACGAGAATCCAACAGGCAGAGTTCGGGACGCTGCTGGCGAGCTTTGGCGTAGTAGTCCTTTTCGCCATTCTTATTTGGCTAAGCATCGAAGGTCAGATCAGCCTTGCCAACACCATCGTGTTCTTCCTTGGCCTGAGACTTCAGAACACCACGTTCAGCTCCGTGTCCTCGGCACTTATGCGCTTTGCAAGGGCCAAGGCCAACAGTTTCTAATGAGCACCAAACTCACCATTGGCTACTCGGTCCTCCGTGAGCGCATCCAAAACATCACGCCTCCGGTTGAGCGCCCAGATTGGGAAACCGTGATGGTGGTTCAGAACCCAGGCGAGAAAAGCTGGCAGCTAGCAGACTTTCCAAAACTCAAAGGCCGCGAGGACCTAAGCGCTGAGGAGCTTCAATCTATTGGCGTAGCAAAAAGTCGAACCCGGGCCATCT